>Ga0304729_1002040_pt1 | contig 12567 bp, 14 predicted proteins | sample C_131016_MF_Meta_FD_190475 | JGI IMG/M metagenome (GOLD analysis project Ga0304729, IMG submission 190475) | Freshwater microbial communities from Lake Croche, Canada to study carbon cycling - C_131016_MF_MetaG (v2) (version 2) | ecosystem: Environmental > Aquatic > Freshwater > Lake | place... | reverse complement strand
CAATGATTTAACATTCCGCTGTTGGTCGGTAAGGGAGGTTTTACTGGAACCGTAGGTTCCAATATTAAAAAACTGATTTAACAGCAGTCTCAATAACAGTCTTACCGATTTCCTTTCCAACATCCAACGCTAAACCTCCTACAGTAGAAGCAGCACTTTTAGCGACCGACAAAGCAGATGTTTTTTTAACTTTTTTTTCTAATTTTGCTATTTCATTTGCCTTATTCTGATAGTCTGCTAATGATACAATTTTTTTATTTTCTAATAAAGGTATTATAGGTTTAGATTCTGTTTCCATTAAAGTCACAGGTCTTGATTTCATTCTACTTACTACTCCAGACCTTTCTAATTCTTTATTTATATTTTCTAAATTTTTTACTCTTTCTTTTCTAATTTCTTTAGCACTTTTTACTTGTCTTTGTCTTATATAATCATCAATAACTGCTTGTCTATTTTCTGGTGTATTTGGTAATCCTCTACTTTCTATTTCCTCTATAATTATTTTTTGTGATGGTTTTTTTACTCTTGCTAATTTCTTTTTCTCATCTTGAATATGTTTTTTTGCTTCTTCCCTATTTTCTGCTTCTTCTTTAAGTTCTTGTTTATAAGAATTAACCAAAGAACCCTCTTCGTTTTTCTCAAATGCTTTCAATCCTTGAGTCAAATCAGGTATTCTATCAGGATGATTAATAGGTAATGTCCTACCCATAGTTGAAGAAGGTTCTGGTTTTTTTAAAGGTAATTCATTAGGTTCAGGTTTCCTTACCACAAAATCCTCATCTTTGAATTTACTCTTTGCAGTAAACCCTTTATCAACTTGTTGTGCCAAGTTTTCTTTTTGATCTGCTTTTACAGATTGTAATATTGGGATAGTTTTCCCAAGGCTTGCAGAGTCCTGCTTTTGCGATACATCATTAGGTGTTGATTGTTGAACTAAATTAGGTGTTTGATAAGCATCATAATTAAAACTACTATGTTGAGGAAAGTTATATTGGATTTTTGGGATTATTTGAGAAATTGCCTGTGCATATTCTTGTGCTTCTGCACTCGGTTCTCTAGGTCGTCTCGCACGACGCTTTTTCTTTGACTTCTTTTTTTCACCAATATTTACAATCACTTTTTGAACTTGAGACTGCTTCTGTTTAGTGTCATATGTTTTTTTCGATTTACGTGATTTTCGTGCCATACTTATACACTAATCAAATATAATTTCATTCCAGTCCTTGTTAAAGATTCGTCTATACTTCAAATTCAAAAGAATCCAATCATGTGTTGTCGGCGAATGCTCCATCAATTGTAAAAAATTCTTTTCTATTATTTGCAGTGCTTCCTCGAATAACTTTTTGTTCTGTGATTTATTACTATTCCATAGAATTATATTTGTCGCTAATTCTCTTATTTTCTTTGGCATTTGGTAATAGTTCTGACATAGAATCCACATCTGACCTAATTTCAAATGACGCATTTTAGTAGCAAACTTTTGTAGAATCTGTTCGCACTTTTTATCTGACTTCATCTGTGCCCCGAAATCATCGATAATCAACATAGAATATAAATCTTGTTCAGCATTCGCCTTTATCTTTTCGTAAATCTCATTTAGAACGGTTTCATTGTATTCGTGGTATAAACATTCTTCATCTAAATGTTTCTTAAAGATATTATCTTTTTCAGATATTGAATGCAAAGATATTTCAGGTATGATAACAAAAATTTCGTGATGAGTCTTTCTCATAAAACCCTTCAACATCTGGATAAGCAGTGATGTTTTACCGGAACCCATACCCCCTGAAAAAATAGTAAAATTAGGTCTACTAAAACAAACCTTTACCGCTTCACCTTGCTCTTCCAATTTAGGGTCAATCGCCCCATCACAATTCATTTTAACAGTTGATAGTTTTGGTTTATCGTGCTCTATGACTTTCATTTGAATCTCACTTATAATATATATATAACTATCGAAATGATGGAAAGAGACCTTGAACCATTCGATGTTGATGCATATTACAACATTCCGCTGTTGGTCGGTAAAGGAGGTTTTACTGGAACCTTTGGTTCCAATATTGGTAGAACTAAACCTAGAAGAAAGAAACTTAAATTATATAAAGCATTGAAAATTGGTTATACTCGTGACTTGAATAGACAACAAAAAATGCTGAAGAAATATGGTTATGTTATTGATAAAGATTTAACTAACCCTAGAGAGCAGGTTGTGGCATATAATCCATTTGATAAGAAATTACTTTTTATCGAGAACGGGACAGACCCTAAATCAGAAAAAGATCTTGTCACTGATTTGCTATTAGGACAAGGTGGTATTAAACAATCCGCTCGTTATATTGATTCTAAGAATGCACTGACAAAAGCAGTTGGTAAATACAAGGATGTAAAACCAGATAATATCAATGTTGTTGGGCATTCGTTAGGCGGAAATTTAACAAACTATTTAGCACCCAGTGGAGCACATGCTTACACATATAATGCAGCATTTACACCCGGTCAAAAGACAAGAAGTAATGTAGAGAATTTTGTTACAAAGGGCGATATTTTCAGCACGTTTTATACTAAACCAAATACAACTGTATTACCAAATGAACACGATAAAGAAAAACTTGGTGTCAAAGATTACCTGACGAAATCTCACGAGGTTGAAAATATCAAAGACCTACCAGTTTATTTCTGAATATAATTTATAATGCCCTATAAAATTATTAAAGAAGAGAAATCTTATTTTGTGGAAGATGCCAAAACCCACCGACGATTTTCTAAAAAACCGATGACAAAATTAGAAGCAGAAAGACAACGTGTTGCCATAGCATTATCAGAGCAACGACAACATCCTAATAAATCGGTTGGTAGTTATTTCGCATAGTATTATTCTTTAAGTAGTTTTAATAAACTATTTAAATAATCACCATAATATTTTTCTTGCCAAGTTATTAGCAGAATATGGATTATCTTTCCAATCACCTTCTATTTTCGATGAGCGGTTTAAATAATCTTCTCGTCGTTCAGGGTCTTTGTGCTTGGTAAAATCCTCATAACCCATCTGACCAAAGTGAACCCAGATTTCTTTATTAGGGTCGTATACCATGTATTTTTTGTCTTCTCGCGATGAGAGACGTATTTTGACTGCCCGTCCTAAATATTTTCTGGCGTTTGCAAATGCCTTTTTGGGATTTGAGAATTCTAATATTTCCTTACTTTTCATATATATCATATATAAATGTTTTGCACCGACCTGCTTTTTTTAAAAGCGGTCATTACATACGATAATTGATAGTTCCCTGTTCAAGATCGATTTCATAAATGATATCGAAACGTCCAGTGAAGAAAACAGATTGAGTATTTGAGGGGGCAACAATTAAATTTGTTTCCAAGAAATGATTTGCGGTAACCGTTAAATCATAACCATCAAGCACTTGAGAATTATGAACTTTTCGTAAATCTTCGGCAAACATAAAGGTTGCTAGATTAAAAACAGAAGTAGAAGAACCAGCATCTACCACATTCTGGTCATAACCAGTGGCAGCAGTTGGTGCAGTGCCAGTAGTAATATATTTGAAAAACTGCGATGGGATAAATGAACTACGCTGTTCCCATTCCTTGAATTTCTCTGATGCCATAAGAGCACGGTTGAGAATAGAAGAAGGAAGAAGTTGTGTGTTGTGAGGAAATTGCGGATAACGATCCTTGCCCTGCAGCAAGTAATTTAGTTGCGATGCCAAAGGCATTTTCGAGTCGAATACCCCGTTTACCTGATTAGCAGTTCCAACAGAACCAGTATCAGTAAATCTGGTAATTAGTTGTCTGCAAGATTTTCCACGAAGACCTATTAGAGTAGTCTGATAACCTGTAGAACCCGCTGCGATAGTGGATGAAGCAGTTCTCTGGGTGATGCCGTGTAGATAGTGCATCTTTGGACTTCCGAGCATACGAGCAGACTCATTGTCAAGTGTCAAGACGTATAGATTGAGTGAGATGTTGTCAATGGTGAAAGTGACTTGAGGTGCGGTTACAGCAGTGTTAGATACATCAATCAAAAATGAAACAGGCACTTGAGAGTTGGTGTAAAGTTGCACATCGAGTTTATTGACTGAACCGCAAGGAAAAAATCCCTTCGAATATTTGCCTAAAAGGGAAGATGGTAATGGAAACTCATATGAGTAGTAAGCGTTTGTTGCACTCAAAGGTCCTCCTGCTGTTCCTGAACCTACTATAGAAGCGATTTTATGTCCTTGGGTGTAGTTATTAGCAATAGTAGCTTCTGCCAAGAAACCGAACTGACCGGCGAAGTTATCACGGTCAGTGGTGTTGTAGTTCATTAGATGGTCAATGGTCTCACTGACATTGAGATTGACTACGTCATCGATTGTTTGTCCATTTGGCCCGATATGAACAATACGATTAAACCAACTGGCAGCGGATTCTTGCAAATAGGCAGCGGTGCTAGAAGTATAACCGTTTGTTCCTGCTGTTCCACTTGATGCAGTCGTAACGGCGTAATTTACGCGAAAAGAGATCGAGGACTTCTCCGAATCAATCCAGACGTGCTTTCCTTGACCACATGGGATTGAGAACTGCACAAGTTGAGAAGGAAATACCAAATTATTAACGTATCCGTTTGCGACAGGTAATGCTTGAGCAGAACTTGTAATAGTGTTGATGTTGTTGGGTTGCACACGAACGAGTTGTGAAACACAACCTGCCGACATAGCAATTTCAGGTGAGGGAAGTATACCCTTAGGGAGGCCAAGAGCGATAGACATTGTATATTATTACTAAATATAAATAATAAACAATTTTGCACCTCCATGCTTTTATTAAAAGCGGGATTATATAATTTCGTCAATTGGTTTTTCAATACCTTCAGCATTTTCTTCCATCTCATTTCTTAAATTTGTAGCACCGCCTAAAACTTGGTTAAAGGTTTTTAAACTTCTCTTTACCCGTCTATAGATTCTGACTCTTAATTGGAAATAACTACTGATGCCATTAAAATCGACATAGTTGCCATTATCGTCTAAAATACCTATTATGAGATTTGTCTGACCGCTTAATTGAGTAGCAAACTCATCAGCAAAATTTTGGTAGACTATCTGAGTAAATTGTTTGGTAGTGTTGGGTATGGACGCTAAAACATTCGAATATCCTAAACTTCCATTTGCCCCTAAAACTTGTCCGTTATAAAAACTATTATTTTCTACACAAATACGGAAAAGAGGATTAGGCAGGAAATTGCAAACACGTGGTAAATAAATATAATAACCGCCACCAATATCTGATATTGCTGTAAGAGTTGATGAGAAACCCATTATGTAATTAACCGTGCTGTTTGAAGTTATGCTAAATGGTAAAGACGAATGTGCTAGTGTAAATCTACCGGTAACTTCATTCAATGTTAAACTCCAACCCGGATTAGGTGGATTCATTATCGCTAATAAAGAAGTAATAAATGAATCTGCTGTGTAATTACCAAATGGTAAAAAAGTGTTAAAATAAAGAGTTCCATTTAAGATATATTCAAAATAATTATTTGTTGAATTAATTTGATAATTAGAATTTACTAAAATAGCATAAGGCATAGCAAGTGTGACTGTTTGTATGGTGTCATCTCCTTGGAAATCTAAATAACCTTTTAAGTCATATTGCACACGTGATTTCATATCACCATTTAACTGGGTGCATTGTGACGATTTTGTGGATAAATAAAGCATTCTAGTTTCAATAACATTTGATGTTTCATATAAGTCATTATCTTTAATTGCTGTCCCCGCTGAATCCTGATTCTGATACGATAGCATTTACAGTTATATTATCAATAGAATTAACTGGAGAAATGTTATGATTTTTTTCTACATTAATAGAATCATCTACCTTAACAAAGGCAGTCACTGTCGTGTCTTGTGCAAAAAATGTTTCTTTAGGGTAATCAAAAGCGTAACTTGGATTTAACTCCGAAAACTGCTGTCGAATTAATTCCTGCTCTTCTTCTTTTTGTCTCCTATACTCCTCAATCATCTCATCTGTAAGTTTACCAGTGTTCGCTAAAAATATAGCATTCTTTATTTCTCTGGCACTCTCTCTATCACCGAATTGCTTATCAAGATTTTCCTTAATAACTTTTTCCTTTAGCGACAACATTGTATATTCTTTTGTTAGATATTATATATACGATGTCCGATCTTGAACAAGACGATGCCCAGATTTTGAAACCTAAGCGTGGTGCTAAATTAACTGATGAACAGAAGGAAGAGAAGAGATTGGCGGTTTTAGAGAAACATGCTAAAAAGTTGGCGGAAGCAAAAGATAAACGACTTGGTAAAAATAATGTTAATGAAGTCAAGGTTGAAGAAAAAGTTGAGGAAAAAGTTATAGAACCTAAGAAAAAGGCACCTACTAAATCTCCTGTTGTGAAGGCAGAAGAAGAGGAAGAAGAATCAGAATCAGAATCAGAACCTGAACCTGAACCGCCAAATATTGGAACCAAAGGTTCCAGTAAAACCTCCTTTACCGACCAACAGCGGAATGTTAAAGCACCTGCTAAAAAGAAACCAGCAGTCAAGGCACCTGCTGTCAAGAAACCTGCACCTAATATTGGAACCAATGGTTCCAGTAAAACCTCCTTTACCGACCAACAGCGGAATGTTAAGAAAAAGAAGGTTGTTGTTTATGAAACAGAATCATCGGATTCTGAATCTGATTCAGAATCTGATGAGGAAGTTATTGTTAAAAAACCTAGAGGAAAAGCACCACCGCCACAAACTGCACCAGAAATACGAAGATGCAAATTTTTTTGATGTTAAGCATTGTAACCATATTTATCATCAATAGGTTCGCTAAATTCAAAATTTAGAATCAATGCCCAGTCTTGTAAATTAGTTCCAGTCAATAATGCAGGTTCAGTTGTATTACTGGATGCACTTATTTTTTGACCATAATTATTATTACATAATTGAACTTCAAATGGTCTCATTCCACGAGGGACTTCTATTTGTTGACCTACTTGACTTTGTAGGGTTGTGCTAGTTAAAAACGTGTATTCATAATTAACTGGGTTACCACAAGTGAAAGGGACATTTACTATTGCGGATGTCGTGCTATTTACAAAAGGGGTTCCATCTGGATTGTTTAAAGTATAAGTATATGCACCGGTCACAGATGCAACTATTTTTTGAACATAACCAACGGGCGTTGTGTAGGTTGCAGGAGTAGTGCCAGTATTAGATGTAAAAGCAGTTGTGTTATACCAAGATATATAATCACCGACTGCCAACATAAATAATGGACTACTTGTTGAGTTTATTGTCATAACTGATGGAGTTGTTCCAACACCGATTGGTATTGAAGCGATAAAATTATTTGAAATTACACTCTGATGTGACACATTTATACTGGTTGCTGAAACAGACCCTACTTGTATTAGTCCTAAAACTGTCCCACCTTGAACAGATGTTGAACGACTATTTATTCCATTTACTACTAAAACACCATTACTACTATTTGGTGTAAAAGGATTTGCTAATGGAGCGTTATCTGAAATAAACTCATGTCTCAATTTGCAAGAATTGTATTTGTGGTTGCGACCATTAAATACTGCATCCCAATTAATAGTGAAAATTACATCTGCTATACTTATTTTATTTGTGATGTAAGGACTGTATGTAAAACTATTTAAAAATAGAGAAAAGGATTCTACTTTTTCGGACATTATAATATATAATAAGAAATCATATTTTTTATTATTTAGGTAAAATGAAAAATCATTATCAATTTTATAATGGAAAATAACGGTGGACTTGAATACTATGAACCTGAACCTAATGGTAACTTAATATGTTTTCTTTGTGATGAGAGCGGATCAGATGTTATCTACTGCATCTTCCGTAACGAACTTAGAATGTTTCATAAACTTTGTTATAGGTTTTTAACTTATTGAAAAATTCTAACAGACATTTAGGAAAAAATGCAAATCCTTTAGGAGAATCTTTAGAGTCATTCAAATTCCGCTTTGGGTCGGTTTTGCACCGCCCTGCTTTTTTCAAAAGCGGGCATTAACATATAGTATTATGCCACAGACTGAAGCACAGATCCGAGCAAAGAAGAGATGGATTGAGAACAATAAGAAGTTCAATAATGATTTACATAACATATATTCTAAACTGTATTACGAACAACATCGAGAACAAAGATTAAACTATGCGAAAGAATACTATAGGGAAAAGAAAAAGAAACCGGAAATTGTAGACGTAACGGAAACAATCCAACCAGACATAAAATAGACGATGCGTCTATATTTAGCAAAAACTTTCTTTAGTAAATATATAACACAATGTTTATCTGCTCTACCTGCCGTTCAAATGATAAGAATCAGAGTATTCACTGCGAAAAATGCCAAGACGTTTACTGCGAATACTTTAGTGGAGAATATGAATTTATTTTAAAAGAAAAAGAGAGGTTATTGGAAGAGTCAAGTGGATTTGAGAGTGAAATGGAAAAACTTAAAAATTGTGTAATCAAAAATACCGAAAAGCAAAAAATAATAAAAGAAAAAGTGGAAGAGTCATTAAAGAAAAAACAATATAAAGATTTAGTAATGTCTTATAATTCTGCAAAAGGAAGAAACTATGACTCGCCTATAATTGATAATATTGACTTCGTTCTTTGGGTTGGTGGAAAAAAGTAAATTCATATTACATAATGGGGTTCTTAATTGGATTTATAATTAGTTGGATTATTCAAATAATTAAAGACATTGGTAAAAAAAAGATTGAATATATTTAGCGAAAATATATTAAACAGAAATCTTTGTATATATCATAATAACAAATGACATATACTGAAGCACAAAAGAGAGCAATTATGAAGTGGAGAAATAAGAATAAGGAAAGGTATTGTTCTTATCTGAGAGAGCATAATACAGTTGTATACAAAGCAGAAGAAAGATCTAAACGTTACTATTGGGCAAAAGAGGCAAAGATATTCATGAACATACTTTTGGACTAAACTTTAGGAGAAGATATATTTAGCAATAAATATATATTCGTCAAAACCACTTAAAACAAAATCTTTAGGAAGTATATAACCCAATATTGTAAAGATGGACGAACGAACTATTAATACTCTCGGAAAAACTAACAAACAAAAACTACGTGAATACAAGAATGTTAAGAGCATTACCCAATTAAGAAAACTATATCCCAAGTTGAAAAATGAAAACGAAATATACGAGAAGATTAAGTTCGAGTATAACTATGATGTCACCAGAAGAAACATCGCAAGAAAAGAAGTCATCACAAAGGCAAGGAGTGATATGAGCAGAAAATTATCAAAACTTGCAAAAGACCCATCTAAAGGTTTAAACATCGATCTTACACCTCTTCATAAGGGTTACAGTTTAAAAGGATTTATTGAAGATTTATTACAACGTGTCGATAAGTATTTACCTAATGAAAAACTTTTATTGGAAGTAAACGGAGTCAATTATGCTTTAGGCAGACAAACCAGACAAAAATTAGTTGAACTAATTAATTCTAACATGGTTATTGAAGGAGTTGAGGGTGAAGGTTCAGATGTCGAGTTTTTTGTGGAATTACAAGATGCCCGAGAAATGAAAATTACCCCATTAAGTTCAGAGGTTAAATCTAATGATTGGTTTCAGCGAACAAACCCAACAGGCGGATTCTTCCCTTATTACAACAAAACTAAATATGACTTTTCTCGTTATGGAGTTTTCAATGATGAAGAACAATACATTAATGAATGCTCTGATGTTTGTATTATTCAAGCATTAAGAAATGGCGGATTAAGTGATGAGAAATATGAGCATCTAAAAACACTCATAAAACATTCTCATATGCCTATCAGCAAGATAAAGGAGGTTTGCGAAAATCTAAAAATACAAATTCAACTTAAAAGAAAGGTGGAAGAGAAGATGAATATCTATGGAGCAGAATATGATGAAATTTATAAAATAGGATTACTCGAAGACCATTATTTTATTTTAGAAACAACCGAGAATACTTCTTTTTCACTAACAAACTATGAGGAAGTCAAAGACATTGAACAATCTAATTTTATTTACACCAAGGAAGGTAAATACTACAAGAAAAAGCAAAACCGTGTAATTGATTCTTTTTCAATTGTTATTTTACTAATTAAACACAAAGATACATTACTTGAAAAAATACCATACCAACATTTAACCAGAACACAATACCATACCAAATTTAATGAGGAGATTAACGACTTGCATTATGATGAGAAGAATTTAACTCTAATCGAAAATGAGGATAAGACCAAAAAAGAAAACTTAACAAATATATTTTTTGACTTTGAGACAAGGACATTAGAACAAGACAAAAAGCATGAACCATATTTGTGCTGTTTCCTAATGGATGATGGCAGACGTGGATCATTTGTTGGAAAAGATTGTGCTTTGCAAATGTTAAAATACTTGTCTTGTTTGAACATACAAAAAATTCAATTAATTGCTCACAATGCAACTTATGACTATCAATTTTTATTAAAACATTTGACTATGGAAAATGAAATATCAAGAGGTAATAGACTTATTTCTGCAAATGGAAAATTTAATAAAATGAAAGTTGTAATTAAAGACTCTTACCATTTAATCGCAGCACCTTTGCGTAATTTTGGTGATATGTTTAAACTTCAACAGAAGAAAGAAGTTATGCCTTATGACCTTTACAACATTGAAAGCGTTTTTGATTCAAGATATGTAAACATCGATTATGCATTATCATTTGTAAAAGATAATGAGAAAAAGGATTTTTTGAGAAATATCGATGATTGGAAATTAAAAAGAGACGATAACACTTATGATATTATTGAATATTCAAGACTATATTGTGAATTAGATTGTGTAGTATTGAGAGACGGATATAATGTTTTTAGACAATGGATTTTATCTCTTAATTTACCTAATGGAAACGCTGCAGGTCTTGACATAAATAATATTTTAACTTGTGCAGGTCTTGCTCATCGTTATTTAATAAAATCCGATTGTTATGATGGAGTTTATGAATTAAATGGTGTGCCACAAAGATTTATACAAAAAACTGTTGTTGGTGGTAGAACAATGTGTGCGAATAACAAGAAGAGAACGGTAGATGACGGAAGAAGAATAAGCGATTTCGATGGAGTTAGTTTATATCCTTCTGCCATGAATAGAATGACTGGATTTTTAAAAGGAAAACCAAAGGTATTAAATACAACTGATTATAATGTTATTAAAAACTATGATGGGTATTTTGTCGAGTTACAAATAAATAATATACCGGTTAAGCGTTCATTTCCTCTTGCAAGTAATAAAAATTCTGAAGGAATCAGAATATTCACAAATGTGATAAATGGAACTATATACGTAGATAAAATTCAATTAGAAGATCTAATTACTTTCCACGGACTACAAATTGAAGACTTCCAAATAATCAAAGGTTATTATTTCAATGATGGATTTAACTCCAATATTAATAAAACAATTCAGTATTTATTTAATACCAGACTTCAGAAAAAACAAGAAAACAATCCTAGCGAGACAATCTACAAACTCATTATGAACTCTGCTTATGGCAAATCAATTATGAAAGAGATTCTTACTGAAACAAGAATATTTAATAATCAACACGATTATGGTGTTTTTGTTAGTAGAAACTATGAATTGGTTCAAACAATCCAAAAGGTTGATGATTGTGATAAATATAAAGTTAAAACAACCGCTACTATTAATAAACACGTAAACATTGCACAAGTAGGTGCAAGTGTTCTATCTTGGTCTAAAAGAATAATGAATGAGGTAATGTGTTTGGCAGAAGATAATGGAATTGAGATATTTTACCAAGATACTGATAGTATGCATCTTTATGAGGACCAAATCCAAACACTTTCATCAGAGTTTGAGAATAAATATGGAAGACAACTAATAGGAGAATCCTTAGGACAATTTCATACAGACTTCGAGATAAAATACAGCGAAGACGGAAAGAAATACAAATGCAAAGATGTTTATTCAAGAAGACTAATAATGCTCGGTAAAAAGTCATATTGTGATGAGTTGGTAGGAATTGACCATAACGGAAATGAAAAAGTACAGTATCATGTTAGAATGAAAGGAATACCAAACTCTTGCGTAGATTATACAACAAAACAACTGAAACACGATAATGTATTTAAACTATATGAACAACTATATAAAGCAAAACCAGTATCCTTCGATTTAACAGAAGGAAACAAAAAAGCACTATTTAAATACAACGGTGATTATACCGTAAAAACCCAAACACTTTTCACAAGAATCGTAAAGTTTTAAGTCGCCAATTCTGGGGGGAAGGGTGCGACTTTTATCTCTATTTATGCAGTCAAAAATTGCATAAATATAAACAACAGAAAATAGATAGAAAATTGCAGGGGGGAGGGTTCTGTAGTTTGGGGTTTTAGACCAAAATTCAAAATCGAAAAAATAGATAGAAAATTGCAGGGGGGTGCCTTGGAAAATTTATGCGTGGACTCGGAAAAGACTTTGGGGCAAATTACGGGTCTATTATATAC
>Ga0304729_1002036_pt1 | contig 12580 bp, 18 predicted proteins | sample C_131016_MF_Meta_FD_190475 | JGI IMG/M metagenome (GOLD analysis project Ga0304729, IMG submission 190475) | Freshwater microbial communities from Lake Croche, Canada to study carbon cycling - C_131016_MF_MetaG (v2) (version 2) | ecosystem: Environmental > Aquatic > Freshwater > Lake | place... | reverse complement strand
GCGTGCTCACGACCGAAGTCTAGAATACCACCATCGCGAAGCTCAACTGGAAGTGAGATAGCGTGACCGAATGCGTTGTCTCCAATGAAGATAGCATCGTAGCGGTCAGCGTTTCCGTTACCAGTCCACTCAGCAGGGCTTACGTAACCACCACCGGCTGCAGGAGTTGGGTTAGAAACTGCTGTGTCAGCAGACCAACCAGTACCAGCACCGTTAGTTACCTTACGAACCTGAGTTGTTTCGATGAATACGGTGTCGTATAGACGTCCGATTTCACCTAGCATGAAGTTACCTGGAGCAGCGTACTTAGTTACTTCGATGAACTCAGCAGTGTCGCGTAGACGACGTGACTGGTGAGGGTGAACGAATGCAACATAGGTCTCGCCTAGTCTCGGAATGTTCTTAGTCGCTAGGCTCTCTACGGTGTCCTTAACAGTACGAGGAGTCAGGAAGAAGTTACCTGTCATGCTCGCGTTGCTGGTACCGTTTGTGCCGTAACCATACTGGTTGAAGTTACCAGTACCGTTAGTGATAGCGGTCATGTTTGTACGGTCTTCACCCCAAACCTGAGAAGTCGCACCATATAGAGTGTCGCGGCTTAGCTTGTCTAGGTAAAGAGCCATGTTACGTCCAAGCAGACGAGAAGCTGAAGCCATAACGTCATCGAAAGATGCGTTTAGCAATAGCTCTGAAACTGCAAGTGCGTATCCGTGCTCTGAAACGGTGATTGAGAACTGCTGTGCAGTCAGAGCGTTGGTCTGCATACGTACACCTTCGACTAGCGCTGAAGCGAAGCCTAGGTTGTTGTAACGCAAGAAGTTAATCTGAAGACCCGGTGCAACACCAAGTTCTGTCTTCTTAACTGCGAACTGCTCAAAGCGAAGGATTGGCATAGCCTGGAAAAGGATTTCCTTTGACCAGATTTGCTGAATCGCCTGAGTTAGCTGGGTGTTTGTACCTGAGTACGAGGTTGGGGCGGCAGCTAGATTGCCGGTACCCGTAATACCTGATGCCATTTGTGTGGGCTCCTAAATAGAATTTTGACTTTTTGGTTTTATGGGTTCCCGAACAAACCCTGTCCGCGTCCACGAGCTTTGTCACTCAATAGACGTTGACGATATTGTGCGTATTCATTCATCGGCATGGCAGCAATTTCTTGTGCCGTAAGCGTACGTTGCTCCGAATTAATATCCAATGGTCCGGTGGGTGGTGCGGTTACCCGACTACCCGTCATTTCCTTGCGGGCATTTTGCATTGCTGCCTGTGCCGAATCAAGGATACGAGAGGAGCGTTCTTTGAGGTCTGCTACACTCGCATTAAGTTCATCAGGGGTGTTACCCTTCAGAAGGTCTAACAATTCGGGCATAATGTTGTCCCGCTCAGTTTCAAGCAATTGCTGCTTGTAACTGGTAAGTTCAGCGTAATTCTTTTCGCGCTCCCATAGTGCAAATGCGCGTTCGCGTTCTTGACGCTCACGCTCCAATTGCTCCTGCCATTCGCTTTCCTTCTGCTTTAGAAGGTCACGAACGTCCATATCAGCTTCAGCTTTTGCACGCTCTTCAGCGGCTCTGGCTTCTTCTTCTGCACGCTTCGCTGCAAGCTCTTCTTCGCGTTGACGTTTAATCTCTGCGAGTTCTGCCTTTAGTGAGTCGATTTGTGGGTAAAGTTTGTCTTTTTCCTGCGCACGTACCTTTGACAAATCCTCGTCTGTGTAGACTCGGTTCTGTGTTGCAGGTGCTTCGGTTGAAGACACTGACGTAGCAATTGACGCATCAGCGTCAGGCGTTGCTACCGTTGGAGCTACTCCTGCTTCTGCCTGGAAGGCTTCAGCATTTGGTGTTGATTCTGCTGTACTCATTTATATCCTTAGTTTCTAGGGGGCGTTTTTCAAATGTGTCTTTTGACACGTAGCACGTATAGCCGCTCGATGTGTTCTAATATCAAGTTTCACCTGATATTCGTGTTTTTTGTTGCTAAATACGAAAAATTATTTCTCGTAATCTTGTGGAACTTGTCTAGTTGGTAGCTTTGTTCCATAAGCTCCTGTGACCAAACGGTTTCTTAGTTCCGCTTCGCCAAGAGCCAAGTTATCCATGGTCTTTGGGTCCATAGTAGGCGCAGGTGCAGGGGCTGCGCCAGCGGCAGGTCCTGGAGCAGCTGAGCCTGGAGTAGCTCCGCCTCCACCAGTTGTGCCATCAGGCGGTGCCATCTGACCGGTCATAGACATAATGTCTTGGTCAATTTCAGTTTGTACAAGACGTAGCGCGCCATCAGCGACTGCATCATCAATAAGTTCTTTACGGATTTCTTCAAGCTTAGACTTAGGGAATTCTTCTCCAAGGTCACGCAAAGCGCCTTCCTTAGACTGCAGTCCAAGAGATAGCAATGATTGAATTTCGTTCAATACAATTAGCTTGTCTAGAGGCAATGGTGGAGGGAAGTGACAGTAAGTTCTGTAAGTCTCTGGGTCATTAGGGTCAAGCTGAATAACCTGGTCTGGGTCTGGGTTTGACTCTACATCAGGGTTTAGCACGAATGTATCAGGCTCTTTAAATGCAAGAGTACGCAAGATAAGTTCATTAACGCGCTCTAAGCCGTGAGAGTATTGAACAATCTTCTGGTGGTAACGGTTCATCAACGGCTGGAACTGAATAGAAAGAGCAACACCAGAGGTGTTAGAAATAGGCTGTGCTTGACCAAGTGCAGTCTCAGGCACACCAGTCATTTCGTGCATAGCCTTCTTTAGTCTATCCATGAAGTCCATAGCACCACGAAGACCCTGGCCACCGCCCTCAAGGTTCTCTACCTTAGCGTCTTTAGGAAGTCCACCCCATACCTTGTTAGCGCCCTTTTCCAACTGGCTAGCCTTAGCACCGATAATTACAGTAACAGGAGCAGCGTGGTAGTTAATGATATCCGCAATGTCTGTAGCAGTTTCGTTATAGACACGGTTAATGCTAATCATTTCGTTACAGTCAGAAAGTCCCCAAGGAGAACCAGAGACACGAACGTTAGGGATGTGAATAATTGGAATAACACCTAGAGGGTTTGGTCTTGAGTCAACCATTTCATCATTGATGTACTCTTCAATCATGTCGTCAGTAAGGATTTCAGTATAGGTATATACCTGACGAGTTCCTTCTAGAGAGGTTCCCCAGAAACGGTACTTTAGCTTAAATCTAATTAAACGCTCACGGTCGTGAGGGTGAAACTCTGGGAAAGCAAACGATGAGTTCAAAGGCAAGATACGAACACGGCCTGGATGAATTCCTCCGGCAGGATCTTCATAGCCTTCTTCGTAAGCTACCTTGATAAAGCAATCTCCAGATACACCGCCCTGTTGACCAATTTCCCAAAGCACGGTAGCCTTATTATTATCAATTTCCCAAACGCGCTCTAATAGGCTAGGAATGATTGCTTCTGTAGCTTTAGAGCTGCGGAACTGTACACCCTTGCTAAATGTGAAGTTAATAATAAAGTCCGTGATAGCACGGTAATAGTTTAATACAATTGAAGGTTCGCCAGCTTGACGGCGGAAAGATGTGTGGTGGCCTAGGTACATAGCCCAGTTAAGGCTGTAACGGTTTAGACGAGGACCGTGTACTTCAAACTCTTCATCAGCAAGTTCTACAAGACCCAGAGGGGAGATGCTGATAGTAAGGTCAGAGGATGCGGCTCTATATGACGGTGGGGAAAAGTCAATCGACATTCTTTAGAGGGCTTCCGGTAGGTGGTCGTTACTAGTAATAGTGTACCCTAAACTCACAAGGTTTTTTATGCAGTACTACTTAGCAATTGGTTTAGTAACTTTTTTAGTTACTTTCTTAGTTACGTCTCTTTGAACCGAATTTTTGGCTTGTTCTTCTTTTTTATCCATAGCTTCTTGAGCTCGGTCACGCATACGCGGATCTACGTCTTTTTGAGAGTCTACAAATTGACCGCCAAGTTGAATGTACTTGCTGTGTACCCAGTGAGCGGCGGCTGGGGATGGGTACTTAGAAAAACGAGTTTTTGCCTGAGTTGTAATCAGGTTCCAGAGACGTGGGTTTGTGGGGTATTGATGGGGAGTCTCTTTTACTTCTTGACCCTTAATTAGAGCCATAATTCACCGCCTTAAAAGTACTTAAACCACCCCACACGCCATCATCGGTGAGGTGTGGGGTAGCTTAAGAGTTTTTTTACCTAGTCCTGAACCTGTGCAGGGTTTGGGTGCTGCTGGCGAGAGCCGTTACGAACAACAGTTTCGTACTCGTTCTTGCCGTGGTCCTCGAAGGCTGCGCCTGAGAACTCGCTTAGGTAATCCTGTGACTCCACCCATGAAGCTGAGCCAACGTGAGCGCGTTCGCTCATAGTCTCTTCAGCAGTCTTAGTGTGTACAGCTGCGTTGCGGTTTGGACGGCCAGCAGCTGGGGTGTAACCCTGCTGTGCACCAAGAATGAACTGGTCTGGAACGTCTGTGTCGGTCGCGACGCCTTCTTCAAAACGAAGTGGTCCGCGCTGGCCAGTAGCTGCTGCTGCCATCTTACGGTCGTAAGTTACATTAGCGCGCTCTGGGAACTGTGGGTCTGGTGCAATTGACATTAATATCTCCTAATAATAAGGTTGAGGCCTCTATACAAGTTTTATACTATTTGGGCTTTTTTACAGGATAAACGTAAATTATCTGAAAAAGGGTGATGAAGTAACTTCTACGGAAGGCATGGTTAAATCTAGGGTTAGACTGATAGCGATAGCTAAGCTGTCAGCAAAGTCATCGTGAGCATGGGCTTCTTCTGGCGCGTGGGCAAGAAAGTTAGGGCCTTGAAACTTAACTTCTAGGTCAGTCATCTGTTGGTAAAAACGCTTCCAGGTACGAAGTCTGCGGGTGCTCGCTTCGGCTGGCCAACCAATTAGACGACGCTCAATCAAGGTCTTTAGGTGTTTCCAACGCTTAGACTGTTCTTGCTGGCTACTTCCTACTGAAATAACTTCTGCACGTGGCAGTAGCAAACGAAGGCGCTGGGCTACAGCGTCTCCAACACCGTTGGCGTCTACGCCCACATATAGAACGTTATAGTTTTCAAGGAAGCTGACGATTTGGAAATACTGGTCTTCCCAGTCATCATTCTGGATTTCAAGCCAGTTTAAAATACGATGGTCATAGTAACCAAACTCATCAGGTCTATCCCAATCCACCCAGACCACAGTTACAACTGTGGAGTCCATTTTACGAGCAGGGTCAATTCCGACCACGACAGGGGTACGGTGCCAAGCTTTAACAGTCTTTTGGGAGGTGTCACCTAGCTCATCCATCACAGTAGATGAGATGAACATACCACGTTCTAGAAGCCACTTACAGTTGTATGCCATTTGGAACTCATCAGAGTCTTCCCCAATACGCAACATTTCTTTACGAACAAACTTACCGTAGTCATCGCTGGCTTTAGCAACGTCACGCCAATCCCATTGGAAATGATTTTGCTTTCCACCACGGCCAGTAGAGCGCCTTTTATTTAACTGGATAGCACGATAGAAGTTGTTTTTGTGCGTGGTAGGGGTACCGGTTTTTACCATAGTACCGTTTGTAGACGCAAGCATAGGACCAATTGACTTAGCTACGATAAAGTCATCTGCTTCCTGACACTCATCAATAACGATAAGGTGGAATGTCTTAGACTCAATCTTTGCCCTAGGGTTTGCAGTCATCATCATAACTGAAGAGTTAGACTTAAGAAGCTTTACTTGCTTAGTTACACCGGCAACCTTTTTAGCTTCATCGTCAATCTCTGGGTCTTCAAGAACAGCTAGGGCGTGCTCACTGGTAAGACGAGAAATAACACGGCTAAATAGAGTTTCTGCCTGGCCCTCTACTGGGGCAAATAGACCTACCCATAGGCCGTCTTTAAACCGACCTAACAAATCAGGGTACATTTTAGCAAGGCGAGGTAGGATAACCATAAGCGCAGCTACGGTATCAGCCACAGTTTCTGACTTACCCGACTGACGAGAAGCTAAGGCAGTGATTTCTTCACCCTCGTTGATTACTACAGATTCGATGATTCTACGAGCAAGAGGCTTTTGATAAGAGCGTAATGGGTGGCCCACAAGAGCGGTCATAAAAACCATAATCTTATCGATTAGCTGGTCTACAAACTCTCGGGATAGCTCGTCTAGTCCGTCATCATATTCAGGGAATTCTTCTTCAACTGATAAGTCAACTTCTTCAAAGTTGTCATCATCGTAAAGCTCGTCATCGTTGTTCATATTTTACCTTAATAGTAAAGTAACCCTGAGCCGATATGACTCAGGGTTACTAAGCGCCACACGGGAGAGAAGGAAGGTTGGCATATCCATACTACCATAAATAAATATTAAACCCTATAAGGTAGTGGTTGTTCTTTTATTTAGCTCTTCTATGACTGCGTGTAAGGCTTCGGCACTAGTTACCAGCTCTTTGACAGCTTCGGGAGTGCGAACCCGCTCATAAATACCGAGCAAACGACCCATTTCATACAAGGTTTGGTCTGCCCATACCGTTAGCTCCATTGTAGGTATGCGAGCTACGCGCTTAGCAATCTTTTCTGGAAAAGGTTTATTCCAATATTTTTTCTTTTTAAAACTTACCATTTCTTGATTTCCTCACTAGGGGTATCAAGCTGACGTAGCACCTTGCCTAGGGCCTCGTCTTCATCTACAGGATTACCCCAAAGACCAATAGCATAACCGCGCTTTACCAAAGGTACCCAGAATACTAGGCATACTTTGCTTTCTCGATAAGGGTGCTCTGTTTCTTGACTCCATCCCCATTCAAACATAGGGAGAGTAGGGTGCTTTAACTTAATAGTGTCAACGTATAGTGAACCAACTGTTTTCAACTGTTATTCCTTTTTTCCTAAGTACATCGTATCTGCGTACTCTTTCATATTAGCCATTTGAACTCTACGGTGTTTTGGCATATCCGTAACATCGGCTGGGCCCATGTTTCCCCACTGGTCTAATCCTGATTCTCTTAAGAACCTGCCTTTAGACTCAGCTGCAAGAAAATCATACCACATGAATTCTGGTACTCCGCGATACTCCCACCACGTGCCATCTCTAAAAACTACAATAAGTTTTTCGTTTTTAAAGTCATACCCAGCTTTAAGGGTTCTTGGCTTAGCTGAATTTGAGGATGTAGTAGTGGAGAGCACTGGAAAACTAGTGTCGGTGTCTACTTCAAACTCCTCATCAGGGGCATCATTACTGCCTTGAAGTAAGATATCTAGCCAATAACTGGTTTGTTTATAGTCTTTGCTAGTCTTATCTGGCCTTGATTGATAGGCGTCTCTGGGGGTACTATTTGCCCAAGGGTCATTTGGTCCATAATCAGGCATTAGTTCTCACAATCGTGTCTAGACATCTCAGATTCAAAAACTACATCATCACAGTTTTTGCAGCGAAAAGCACGCTCTTCTTCATAGTTGTCTTCCCCTTCCAAATTAGGAACAGGTTGCTGTGTAATATCTGGTTCCAACGGGTCCTGTGGAGGATAATATGCGTGGCTTGGAACAGGATGAGCTTGATAAGCTTGACGTTTAATGATTCGCATTAAACAATCATACCAGACTTAATTGATGTTCTCTTTGATGTGCTGGTCGAACTTGCCTTCTAAAGTGGCTACGTCTACTTTAAGGGCAGTTAAATCTGTTTTAATACAAATAATGTCGTCCCTAAGAGATGAGCCATGATTTGGCTTTAACTCTGACAAATAGTCTTTTACAAGGTTATTTATAATCTCTGTTGTGTGTCCCTTAATAAGACGGGAGACAATTAATCCACCTAAGCTGAGAACAGCACATAAAGCAGATATTAAGGCAATTAGTTGATCGCTGGACATAGATTCCTATTATCGGGTACCCCACCAGTGAGTACCTGGCTCAGAGTACGAGAATGTTGACGGTTTTTCTTTTTGATTCAGGTATATTCTGCGAATGCCGAAGCGCGTATCTTTTATCTGAGCAGGCTTAAATGCCGCTTCTTTTTTAAACTCTTTAGCTCTTTTTACGGACGCCATCTTCCCCACTCTTTCATATGAGTAGGGATACCCGATATCGCACCATTAACACGGGTCATAGCGTCTCTAAACTCCCTAGAGCGGCCCGCAGGACGCTCATCACGTTCATATACATCATTAGACGTTATAGAGCCTGTACGGGCCGCTAGAGGCCCTTTACGGCGTATATATACTTTAAGCTTTTTTTGCACGAGTAGTGCGGGCTTTAGGTGTAGCTGTTTGTTGCTGGCTAGTTCCTTGAGCACCATTGCCATAACCTGCGGCTCTAACCGTTGCTCTGTGAGCTAACGCTGCATCAGCTCTTTTACGCTGAATATCAGTTAATAGGTCTTGGTTATTTCTGACAGTTTGCATGTTAGTCACATGCTCTCGGTCAACACCTTGGCGATATACTTCGCGGTCTGCCGAATTGTTTTTTCTTCTTTCGGCTTTTGCTTCATAATCATTATAGTTTTTATAGTCTTCAGCGGTCCAACCGTTACCTGTACCTGTACCTGTACCGCCACCAGAGGTATTGCTAGAAGACCTGGAGTTATTATTTTTACCAGTAAGTATGTTTGTAAGGTTTCGCATCTTTGTAAAACCGCCATACTTGTCTGAGTTTGCCATAGAATTAGCAGCGTTTTTTTCAATATTATCAGCCATGAGTAAATCCTAATCTGTTTTTTAAAGTTTATCAGTTTAAATAGAAAAACCCCAGCCAAACGGCCGGGGTTTTACTATTTAGCTATTAAGCCCAGAGGCTGTAAGTAGCAGTTGCAGTTGTGGTGCGGGTGTTACCAGCAGGAGTAGATGCGTGAACGGTTCCAACCTTACCGATTACAGTTCCAGTTCCACCAGATGCGGTTGTCTGAACGGCTGTTGAGTTTGACACAAACACGAAGTTTGATGTGTCGATTACATATAGAACTGTGTAATCACCGTCTGCTACACCAGTGATGCTAGCAGCAGTGAACACGTCACCAGCAACTAGGCCGTGAGTGGCGCTTGTAGCAATCTGAGTGATGGCGCTTCCAGCAGTTCTCCATACACCATCAGCAGTCTTGCTAGCCTTTGATGAATCGGTGTCCTTAGTAGCAGTAATACCACGGTCCAAGAAAGCGTCCTTAGCAGAAGCTTCAGTTCTACCGATTGTGTTAGGAACTAGGTAACCGAAAGTACCAGATGAGTAAGCGCCGTCTAGGTTAGCTAGAGCAGCTGAGTACTCAACCTTACCAGTCTGACCAGTAACGGTTAGACCTGCAGTTGAAGCAGTCTGGCTAGTTAGAGTGAAGCTAGTTGCAGTTGCAGCAGCTACGGTCTGAGAAGCAACGTTGAATACGCTGTTAGTTAGACCAGTGATAGTTACTACGTCACCAACCTGTAGGTTGTTCTGAGCGGTGTAGATGTACTTAGTGTTTGTAGTCGCATCAACAGCAGCAGCGGTAACGTTGTAGTTAGCAACACCCCAACCGACAACCTGCACAAGCGCACTCTGACCAGTAACAGATGTTCCTAGAAGGGCGTTAGTACCAGCAACTACAAAACCATCTGGGGTAGCAGCAACAACAGTAGCACCAGCTCGGTTGAGGCCAGCAACAGTGAAACCAGTAATGCTTACTGTAGTTGTTCCTAGAGTAATGAAGTCAGCCAAGTTGTTTGGGGCAGTTACATAAATGTAAGCAGAACCAGACTTTGAGCCAACAGCAGCAGCAGTTGCCTTGTACTTACCAGTATTTACTGAAGGATAACCACCGAATGCTGAGTCAACAATAGGACCGTCATAAACAGGAGTAGAATAAGCATTTCCGTTAATTGTGGCGCTAATTGAGCTAACTGCTAGACGAGCGCTCTGTACCTTAGAAGTAGCAGACCAGCTTGCGTCATTAGTAACTTCAAGAGTAGCAGTCTTACCAGTAGGTGCAACTGAACCAATGTTAGGAAGTGCCTGAGCAATTGTGAAAGTAGTTGTTGAAGGAACAGAAACTACAGTAGCCTGGTTAACATCGAAGTGTCTAACAACAATAGTACAAGCAGTGGTTGTAGCAGCAGGTGAAGCGACAGCAGCAGCAGCGTTAGCAACTACTAGTGTAGAACTTGTTGTACCAGCCAAAGCTACGAAAGTACCGTTGTAAACAGCAGCTGTAGTCAAACCACCTGAAATGATTACAACTTCACCAACGCTGATGTTGTGAGCAGCAGAAGTAGCTAGAGTAACAGTTCCCTGAACGGTGTCAGCAGTTGGGGTAGCAGCGGCAAGAGTTACTGAAGCTGATGTACCCGTAGTTGCTGATACCGTGGTACCCGCAGTCGGAACAGCAACTGTTCCACCAACAGCAAAAATACCAGTGTTTACAACCTGACCCACAGCAAGGCCGTGAGCTACGTTAGTTGTAAAAGTAGTTAGCTTACCGTCGCTAGATGCGTCAGTGATGTATGGAGTTGTAACACCGGTAGCAACGTAGTTACCTGCAGCGGTAGTTGCACGGTCATCGTTTGGCTGTAGTGGAAGGTTCTTCCATACAAAGTCAGTTACGATGTTTGAGTTTTGTGTACCCGCAAAGTTAAGAACTACACCGTCTACAAGAGTTGCAGGGCGGCTAAGAGTTAGCGAAGTAGTGCTAATTGCTGAAACAGTAGTTGCAGCGTTGATACCGTCAGCATTTGGGACACCTGGGCCAGTTACGACCTGTCCTACTACGATACCTGAGTTTGAAGCGGTAAGCGTGACGGCAGTGCTGTTTGTGACTGCGCCGTTTACCTTTTGTGTGGTAACAGGATATAGCGTACCGCTATCCTGAAGGTCACCTAGGTTATTTGCCATTGATTTATACTTTCTCTAGAGATAGATTTAAAGACGTTTGATCGGAACGCCATAATACTAAGTATGGCGGTACTTGCTTTGGATTTCTTAACTAAACCGAATTATTTTACAGGAAGTCGCAGTAGCCTGAACTGCCGCCAGATTTACCGCACCAAGAGGTACGGCCTCTTTTGTCCATTCCTGGAAGGACATCATTTTTTTTACCTGCTAAGTAAGTACAGCCGCAGCTAGACTGCCTTACTGTCATGCCTCGTTCATCAGGTCGCTTATAAGAATACTTATTAGAAGAAGAGTTTGATTTTTTATCTGGCATTACTTATCGTTTTCTTTCTTACCAACGCGGCGTTTGTTTTCCTTAGCCGTGTTTTTGCCGTGCTTCATAGGACGAAGATTGCTCATCTTGTCATTTGAGTGGTTATTGTCCTTGTGGTCCACGTCGGTGCCTTTAGGCAATTTCTTGCCTGTCTTCTGCTCGTACTTAAACTTTGCAGCGTCAATAGATGTGCGAGAGCCGTCTTTGTTTACAACAGACATCATAGGACGTCCACCGTTCTTTGCAGAGCCCTTAAATGGGCCATAGACCTTCTTGCCGTCTTTAGTCTTGCCGGCTAGGGTCTTAGTCTTCTTTGCTGGAGCTTTTTTCTTCTCAGCCATTAGTTACCGCCTTTAGGCTTTGGGTCGTGAATAGTAGCAGGGTATGGCTTTCCAGCATCGTTTACGCCAGGCATGACGTTGCAGTAACGAGTCTTGCAGTTAGTCTGAGACTTTAAAGTACCATCTGGGTGATACTTTCTGCGGAAGTCGTGCTCGTGCTCTGGTGCCTCTAAACGAACCGGTAGCGGATTACGCGGCTTGTGGGGGATTTGACGGAATTTAGGATGCATTATTTCATCGCCTTTGCTTGCTTGTCGTAAAAGCTGCTCATCTCTTGTTTATCCTCGTCAGTAAGGTAACGAGGGTCTTGAGACATTGCTTCGTGGTATTGGTGCTCTAAAACTTCAGCTTCACCAGCTGGCTCAGCGTTTAGCTGCTCTTTAAACTGCTTATCTTTAGGATTCATCTTTTTTCTCTCCCTTAACGGACTCATTAAGCTTTTTAACGGCTTCATCCTTTTGTTCTGAGGTTAGCTTTGAATCCCCATAAATTTTAGCATAGCCTTTGGTCAAAGCAATTGCATCGCTAAGCGCTTTATTTGTTTTTTCCCAACTCTCGTTGAATTGGCTTTCTTGTGGATTCATTGGGCCCAATCCTCTACACTCATGTTTAACTTCCGTAAGGTATTTGTGCGACATTAGTCGCATTGTCTGAAACAGTATATCGTTGATAGGCACCTTTTGGACCGGTAAAGATACCATCATTAATTCTACGTGCCCCCATGACATTGAGCCCTAAAACGGCATTATTTTGGGTGAATACACCTAGCACTTGATGAAGCTCGGGTGCACGGCCGTGTTGGAACTCCTCGTATAGCCCGCGTGGCTTCATTAGTCTTCCCACGGCTTAGAGCCGTTAGGGTGGACACGTCTCTCTTCCATGTCCTCACACTTTGAGCAACCATTCACATAGTCGACGTAGGTGTGATGCGCCCTTACGCCGGCTTTCTTATCGGCAGGGTGCCACTGGTAGTGCTCGGTAGGGGTAGACATTCTCTTTTTATCTTCAGCATCTAGAACTCTTATGATACCGTTACCGTAGTCATAGGTATCTTTACCAGGAGCGTTTACGTGCTCTGCTCCACGTCCTTC
>Ga0304729_1002033_pt1 | contig 12588 bp, 13 predicted proteins | sample C_131016_MF_Meta_FD_190475 | JGI IMG/M metagenome (GOLD analysis project Ga0304729, IMG submission 190475) | Freshwater microbial communities from Lake Croche, Canada to study carbon cycling - C_131016_MF_MetaG (v2) (version 2) | ecosystem: Environmental > Aquatic > Freshwater > Lake | place... | reverse complement strand
TTGTAAGCAAACTTATCGCTATCAGGTGCTTGGCCATTAGGGAAATAAGCGCCAACTACGCGAACTCCGTTGACGGTGGCACTGATCACGCGCGCCATTTCATCTTCAAAATTAGGAATGTTGTGGACAACCGCTTCAATCGGGTACTTTGCGATCAATGCCACGCCGTTATAAGTTTTTTGACCAAAAAAAGCGACGTGGTAGCCGGCTGATTCAATGGCTTCACGTGGAAATTTATCATCTGTGGTTTTAGTTTCTTGCAAGGCCAATACGTCGATACCCCCCTCTGATTTTTGCGCCTCCAACCAATCTAGTACCTGCGGTAGTCGCACGGTTAAAGAGTTCACATTCCAGGTGGCAAGTTTCATAGTCAGTGAGTATTTTTCTTCTGCAAGGTCACCAAGTGATAGGTTAGACCTTGTGCAGATACATGAGAGGTTCTTTGCGTTTCAATCCAATCACTCGGTGAGAGAGATGGCGCATACGCATCGCCCTCAAAGTCTGCATCGATTTCGGTAACAACAATTTGCGATGCTATCGATAAGCCTTGGGCATAGAGTTGCGCACCTCCGATCAACCAAATGACTTCGGTTGGCGGAAACAGCGCCATGGCTGCTTCTAGAGATGCGACCACTTGCGCGCCAGGCGCTGAGAAAGATGGTTGCCTAGATACCACTATGTTGCTGCGACCTGGCAGCGGGCGAAATTTCTCAGGCAAAGATTCCCAAGTCACACGCCCCATGACCACAGGTTGGCCGAGCGTGCTGCGTTTGAAATGCGCCAAGTCTTCAGGCAAATCCCAAGGCAGTTGGCCTTGTTTACCAATCACACCATTGCGCGCACGCGCATAAATCATGTGCAGCGGCATTACACCGCAACTGGTGCTTTGATAGCACCGTGGCATTGGTAATCACGTACTTCAAAGTCTTCAAATTCGTAATCAAAAATCGAAGCCGGTTGACGTGCGATGTGCAGAGTGGGGTAGGCGTAAGGGGTGCGACTGAGTTGCAACTCCACTTGTTCGTGGTGGTTGCTATAGATGTGGCAATCTCCGCCAGTCCAAATGAAGTCACCTACCTCCAAGTTGCATTGCTGGGCCAACATATGCGTGAGCAAAGCGTAACTCGCAATATTGAAAGGCACGCCGAGAAAGATATCGGCGCTGCGTTGGTACAACTGACAACTCAAGCGGCCTTTTTCTCCAGCATTTTGCGCAGGTGCCACATAAAACTGAAAAAACGCATGGCAAGGCATGAGCGCCATTTTGCTTAGTTCAGCAACATTCCAAGCGCTCACGATCATTCGTCGAGAGTCTGGGTTGGTTTTGAGGGTTTGGATCAACTCCGATATTTGGTCAATGTGTTTGCCATCAGGTGTAGGCCAACTGCGCCATTGCACACCATACACCGGGCCTAGGTCGCCGTCCTCCCGGGCCCATTCGTCCCAAATGCTGACGCCGCGTTCTTTCAACCAATTGTTATTGCTAGAACCCGTTAAGAACCATAGTAACTCTTGGATGATGGAGCGCAGATGCACTTTTTTGGTGGTGACTAAAGGAAAGCCTTCATTCAAATCGAAGCGCATTTGGTGTCCAAACACGCTTCGAGTTCCAGTACCCGTGCGGTCGGTTTTGGCAACGCCATGGGTATACACATGACGCATGAAATCTTCATATTGGCTTCTGATGGGGCGCATAAAAATTCAGTTATTTCAATAAGAGGTGAAGTTTAAACACTTTGTCTTGGGCAGCCGAGGCAGCCAAACTAACGCACTACACGCCCTGGATTCAAAATTCCCAGAGGGTCAAGCGCTTGTTTGACTTGCCGCATCAATGCCAAAGCGGTGGGGTCTTTGTACTCTGGCAGGGTGTCCACTTTCAAGCTACCAATTCCGTGCTCTGCAGAAATGGATCCACCAAAACTTTTCACGGAGTCATAGACCAAATGGTTGACGCGTTCTTCGTAGTCTTTGAGAAATTCCGCATTGTCATAACCATCAGGCACTTGGACGTTGTAGTGCTAATTGCCATCGCCCAAATGCCCAAAGTTCACCAAGCGCACCCCAGGAATTTCTTGCGCGAGTTGCACGTCGGTTTTTTCGACAAACGCAGCGATGGAAGAAACCGATAAAGAAATATCGTGTTTGATGTTCAATCCTTCTTGCGCTTGCGCCATGGTGATGCTTTCGCGGATATGCCAAAAATTGCGCGCTTGCGAAAGGTTTTCTGCCACTACCGCATCCGTCACGCAGCCTTCTTCCATAGCAACTTCTAGTAAATGCTCAAAACGTGCGCGCGCATGCTCTTGCGACTCGGTATCGGAGTTTTCTAATAAAACACAGTAGGGTGTTTCGCTCCACAGGGGAATACGCATTTGTGGAAAGTGCTTGTTCACCAAACCCAGTGAAAACTGGTTCATCATCTCGAACCCTGTCAGACTGGCGCCTAAATGTTGGTGGGCAAGTCCAAGCAACTTCACTGCATCAGTCACAGTTGGCACAGCTGCCCAAGCGGTGAGGGTGGCGGCAGGTTGAGGGAACAACTTCATCGTAGCGGCGGTGATGATGCCGAGCGTGCCTTCGCTGCCAATCATCAAATTACGCAAGTCGTAACCGGTGTTGTCTTTACGCAGGCCACTTAAGCCATGCATCACTTCGCCGGATGCAGTGACCACTTCGAGCCCTAAACACAATTCACGCGCATTGCCATAGCGCACAACTTGTGTGCCACCAGCGTTGGTTCCTAAGTTGCCTCCTATCGTGCAACTACCTTCAGAGCCTAAGCTCAGTGGAAATAGATAGCCTGCTTTTTCAGCGGCGTCTTGCACGCTTTGTAAGGTGCAACCTGCCTCGACGGTGATGGTGAGGTTGTCGGCATCTACATTGCGTACGCGGTGCATGCGCTGCATGCTCAATACCACTTGGGTGCCACTCTCGTTAGGAATAGACCCCACTACCAAACCCGTATTGCCCCCTTGCGGCACGATACTCACTCTTGCATTTCCGCAGGCTTTGACAATAGCAACTACTTCTTCCGTGTTGGCTGGCCTAACGACAGCCAGTGCCTTGCCACGTGAGCGTTTACGCCAGTCTTGTTCGTAACTAGACAAGTCGCCGTCAGTCAGCACATGCGATGCGCCAAGCACTTGGCGTAATGTGTCTAACAGCTTAGAAGAAGTGTGATCAGTCATTTTGTATCGATTGAAAACGTAAGCGAACATGAAGCGCGCAAGCAATGAATAAAACTACGCATAGCACTACTTCTGCAAATGCAAAGTAGCAACTAGGTGCAGTATCCCCCCACGCACGGACCACACCTTCCGTGAAATATAGCCAAATGAACAGACTGACCCAGCGGTAGGTGTACATGCGATTTTTCAGAAGGCCAGCAAGCGGGATACAAAGTGGCACCACCTTTAAAGCTAGCAAAGTGCCGCCTGGGCGAAGAGGCGCCAACCAAAGCTCCCACACCAATCCCAAAACTATCAAGCCTGTCAAGCTAAGGACAGCGAGAAGTCGGGTGCGTGATACGTGGCTGGGAAGAGTTGTCATAGATGCTGGCATGATGTAGTCCATGATTGTCTCGCATCTTCAAAAATTCATGGCGCATCTTGCGCAATTTCCTTGGGCCAACACGGCGCGCGTCGTAGCACTGCGTTTTCGTGAAGACCGCTTGGGTCAAACAGCTGGTAGTTTGACCTTCACCACCTTGATCGCTTTAGTCCCCTTTGTGACGGTGGCGTTGGCTGTTTTTACAGTCTTTCCAATGTTCAGCGATTTTCAAGCCGTGGTGCAGAAACGATTGGTGGAGAGCTTGGTCCCAGACAATATTTCACGCCAAGTTCTTGGCTATCTCACTTTGTTTGCTAACAAAGCAAGTCGCTTAGGTGCTGCGGGTGTGACGGCATTGATTCTGTCTGCGCTTGCACTGGTTTTTACTATCGACCGCACATTGAACGCGATTTGGCGCGTGAAGAAAAGACGCCCGTTTGCACAAAGGTTGTTGTTGTATTGGACCGCCCTCACCTTAGGTCCTTTGTTGATGGGTGTTGGCATCGTGATGACAACGCAGTTTGTGAGTTTTTCGCAAGATTTCTCGCCTACAGCTTTCGGTAATGTTGGTTGGGTCTTGAGTTCATTGGAATATGGCCTGTTTGTATGGGGTATTGCCGCGCTGTACCGTTACGTTCCCTACACCCAAGTACCTTGGAGCCACGCTTTAGTTGGAGGCACTTGGGTGGTAGCTGCTATCACCGTTGCCAGAAACGTATTGGCTTATTTCTTTGGAAAAATGTCTACCTACTCGATGGTCTATGGCGCTTTTGCAACCCTACCTATTTTGTTTGTATGGATTTACTTGGCATGGACCATCGTTTTGATGGGTGCGGTGTTCGTTGCCAATTTGCCCACCCTGTTGAGTGGCGTTGCGCGTGATTTACGTACGGCCGGTTGGCGTTTTGAATTGGCTTTGGAAGTTTTGCAGCACCTTCATCAAGCAAGGAACAGCCAAGCGCGTGGTGCGAGTCTTTTACAACTCTGCAGCGATCTACGATTAGACCCACTGCAAGTTGACGAGGTGCTGGCGACTTTGGTCGATATGGATTGGATTGGACGCTTGAGTGAGTCGGCAGATTCGGCGCACCTTGCAGTGAGTGAGTCGCGTTACATCTTGCTAGTGGATACATCGCAAGCCTATTTAGAGCCCTTGATGGCGCGTTTGCTACTCAAACCAAGTATGCATAACCAGCGCCTATGGGCGCAATGGCAAACCTTGCGGTTAGCAGACGTTATTTAACTAATCCCAAGAACTCTTTTAATGCCTGCAATGTTTCCTCAGGCGTTTCACCCATTTGGTGGTGCCCCATGGGTAGTTCCACCACTCGAAATTTTTTGTTGTGGGCGCGCGCGTTATCGATCAAATCTTTAGCGCCTTTGGGATGTGTCATTTGGTCTTGTTTGCCCAATAAAAACAAAATAGGGCAGGTCACAGTTTGCATAGCTTCTAAGCCATGGGTGTATGAATCACAGGCTTTGAAACCTCGGTGAAAGACATTGACCTTGGCATTGCTTGCCAAAACACGGCGGCCCAGTGCCATCGAGGTTCCGTAGACCCAAGTGCCTGGTCCCAATACAGAGGGGGGCGCATTCAAGGTCGCACGAGAAAACACGTTCACCATTTGAAGTGCCTTCATGGGTTCATTTAGCGACGCCTCCAAGAGCGCAGGCGAGACGGGCATTGGGAACGCAACTCCCACTAAACCTAAGTGCGTGATGCGATCACCCAGGCGTCCTGCTGTTTCTAAGGCTATCAAGGAGCCCCAACTGTGCCCAACCACGGCAGCTTTTTCAATGCCAGCTGCGTCTAATAGTTGTTCAATAAAAGCGGACGCGGCCTCAACGCTATCTGGCGCATCACCGCCGCTTCGGCAATGGCCTGGCAGGTCAACAGCTAATACGTTGTACCCATGGTGCGCGAGATAGCGGCTTTGCAAAATCCAGACGCTGTGGTCGTGCAACACACCATGAATAAACACCACGGTGGGTTTGCTCGGATCGAATGCCTTGCCCCCGGTATAGGCATAGGCTTCATAAGATTGACCGTTTGCAATTGGGATAGAAAATTTCATTGTCAAATCCCTTTCAAGCAGGTACTGGTTTCACTGTTGAACCACCAGTTTTTTCAGCAGCCTTTAAAGCACGCTTTAAATCGTCTATCAAATCTGCTGGGTCTTCTAGACCAATCGACAAACGAATGGTGCCTGGGCCAATGCCAGCGTTCACCAAAGCTTCATCACTCATCCTGAAGTGCGTAGTACTGGCGGGGTGAATCACCAAACTACGGCAGTCACCCACATTCGCCAAATGGCTAAAAAGTTTCAGTGCCTCAATAAACGCGCGTCCTTGTTCACGTGAGCCTTTGATATCAAAGCTGAATACCGAGCCAGCCCCTCGCGGACCAAAGCGCAATAATTTTTTCGCTAAGGCGTGGCTAGAGTGGCTTTCAATCAAAGGATGACCCACACGGCTCACCATTGGGTGGCTGGCTAAAAACTCCACCACTTTCTCGGTGTTCGACATATGGCGTTCCATTCGCAAGGGCAAGGTTTCAATGCCTTGCAAAATCAGCCAAGCGCTGTGCGGGCTCATGCAGGCACCAAAGTCACGCAAGCCTTCACGACGCGCACGCAATAGAAATGCGCCAACCGTGCTTTCTTCGGTGAACACCATGTTGTGAAAGCCTTCGTAACTTTGCGACAACTCTGGGAACTTGCCGCTACGCTCCCAATCGAAACTACCAGCGTCCACAACAACGCCACCAATCACCGTGCCATGGCCACTCAAAAACTTCGTGGCGGAGTGGTAGAGCAAATCTGCGCCTAAATCAAATGGTTTGAGCAAATAGGGGGATGTCAACGTGCTGTCGACCAATAAAGGCACGCCCGCCTCATGCGCTATCTGCGACACCGTTGGAATATCCAACACATCCAGCCCTGGGTTGCCCACTGTTTCACCAAAAAACAATTTGGTGTTGGGTCGAACCGATTTTTTCCAGCCATCGATATCGTGTGGATGTACAAAGGTGGTTTCAATGCCAAAACGGCTCATGGTGTAGTGCAACAAATTATGCGAGCCACCATACAAAGCACTGCTCGAAACAATATGTGATCCTGCGCCCATCAAGGTGGCCACACTCAAATGCAAAGCGGCTTGTCCACTTGCGGTGGTGATGGCGCCAATGCCGCCTTCCAAAGCTGCAACGCGTTGTTCCAACACTGCGTTGGTGGGATTGCTGATGCGGCTATAAACGTGCCCCGCTCGTTCCAAATTAAACAGAGAGGCAGCATGGTCGCTGGATTCAAATACAAACGATGTGGTGAGATGAATGGGTGTGGCGCGCGCACCTGTAGTAGGGTCGGGGCTTGCACCAGCATGCAAAGCAAGGGTGTCAAAACTTGGGTCGTTATAGCCAGGCATGGTTTCCTCGGGTGTATGAAGTGGGTTTTAAAGCGCATTGTGGGCTATATTTGGACACCCATGCGAGGAGGTTCACTATGAAAGTCAGCGATATTTTGCGCGTCAAGGGCGACAGCCCTTTGTTCACTATCGACCCGTCTGAGTCTCTGTCTCATGCCGTCAACACCATGGCAACCAAAGATATGGGTTCTTTATTGGTGATGGAACATGGCAACCTAGTGGGTCTGTTGACTTTCCGTGAAGTCATATTGGCTTTGCACCGCCATGGAGGTGCTTTGGGTGACGCCAAAGTCAGCAGTGCGATGGACGACCATCCATTAACTTGTACGCCTGATCACGAAATCGACCAAGTGCGCCACATGATGGTGGAGAGCCACTCACGCTACATCCCCATTGTTGAAAACGGCAAACTCAAAGGCGTCATCAGCTTTTACGATGTCGCCAAAGCTGTGCTCGATAGCCATAACTTCGAAAACAAAATGCTCAAGGCCTACATCCGAGATTGGCCTAGCGAGGAAGCAGGCGCGCAAGCGCTGCCTGCAAAGGGATAGTTTTGCGCACGGGCGCGGATGGGATAATCGCGCCTTATGAGTGGAAATACCTTCGGAACCCTTTTTTGCGTCACCAACTTTGGTGAATCCCACGGCCCCGCTATTGGTTGCGTGATCGACGGCTGCCCACCGGGTATGGCGTTGACAGAGGCCGATATTCAGCACGACTTAGATAGACGTCGTCCTGGTACCAGTCGCCATGTCACCCAACGCAACGAACCCGATCAAGTGCAAATTCTCTCGGGTGTTTATGCAGGTAAAACAACGGGCACACCTATCGCTTTGTTGATTCAAAACACCGACCAGCGCAGCAAAGACTACGGTAATTTGTTGCAGACTTTCCGCCCAGGCCACGCAGACTACACCTATTTCCAAAAATTTGGTATCCGCGATCCACGTGGTGGTGGTCGTTCATCTGCACGTTTGACAGCACCTACGGTCGCGGCAGGTGCCGTTGCTAAAAAATGGTTACAAGAAAAATACGGAACCCAATTCAAAGGTTGCATGACCCAACTTGGCGATTTACCAATCCCGTTTGAGAGTTGGGACCATGTGGGCCACAACCCTTTCTATGCACCCTGTGCAGATGTACAAGCTTTTGAAGACTACATGGACAGCTTGCGCAAAGCGGGTGACTCCTGTGGTGCGCGTATCCGAATAGTGGCGACTGGCATGCCTGTAGGTTTGGGACAACCCCTCTATGACAAATTAGACGCAGACATTGCCTACGCAATGATGGGCTTGAATGCTGTCAAAGGTGTTGAGATTGGTTCTGGCTTTGCCAGCGTCGCGCACCGCGGCACCATGCATGGCGATACCCTCACACCGCAAGGTTTTGCGACCAACCATGCCGGTGGTGTGTTGGGCGGTATCAGTACTGGGCAAGATCTTGAGGTCAGCATTGCCATCAAGCCGACCAGTTCTATCGTCAGTCCGCGTGATTCAATTGACCAAAACAGCCAAGCTGTTGAGGTGGTGACCAAAGGGCGTCATGACCCATGCGTGGGTATTCGTGCCACGCCCATTGCCGAGGCACTTTTGGCTTTGGTGGTCATGGACCATGCTTTGCGCCATCGCGCTCAGTGTGGTGACGTGCATGTGGATATGCCCGCCATCGCGGGACGCATCGCTTAAACGTGTCGTCTGTAGAAGCTTCAGTGCCGTCAAGGCGTAATACGCTGTTTCCGTTTGCAGCACTGTCTGCCAGTTACTTTGCGCACATCGGCTTCTTCAATCCCTATTTGCCTTTATGGCTCAAGTCCTTGGGCCTTTCTATCACCACGATTGGCTTGCTTACGGCTGTTCAATCTTTGACGCGCATCTTGGCGCCCTACGGTTGGGGTTGGTTGAGTGACCATAGCGCAGACCGTATCAACCTATTGCGTTATTGCGCAGGCGCTGCCTTGGTATGCGCCATGGGTTTGTTTTTTCAGTTCGGCTTGCTGTGGTTGGCAGTGGTGTTGCTCTGTATGTTTATTCACACCAGCGCCATGATGCCCATGAGCGAAGCAGCGCTGGCGCAATGGGTGAGTAGCGAAGGCAACTTCAATACCAAGCGCTATGGGCGCATTCGGTTATGGGGCTCTATTGGATTTTTAGTCACTGTGTTTGTAGCTGGTGCTTGGTTTGACCACCAAGGTATGGAGAGCTTTCCCACTTGGGCCGTAGGTTCGTTGATTGCGCTTAACGTTAGTGTCTGGTGGTTACCCAAGCATGGTGAGGTGGCGCACCATGATGAAGTCTCTCCACCTGTTCTTGGTGTGCTCAGACAAGCCAAAGTGCGCTGGTTTTTTGCTACAGTGTTTTTTCATGTGTTTGCGCACATTGGCATTTATGTATTTTTATCTTTGTACTTAGATGCATTGGGTTATAGCAAAACCATGATCGGTATTTTGTGGGCGGTTTCAGTGGCTACAGAAATCGTGTGGTTCTTCACGCAAAGCCGATGGCTTCCCCTGTTTAGTTTGTCTGCGTGGTTGGTCATTTGCGCATGTGTGATGGTGTTGCGTATGGGCCTGACTACTTGGTGGGCGGATGCGCTTTGGGCTGTATGGATCGCCCAGATGTTGCATGCGGTCACCTTTGCTACCCACCACACGGTGTGCATTTCTATATTGACCAAGCACTTTCCCGGACGTTTGCGCGGCAGAGGCCAGGCTTTGTATGCGTCGATTGGCTATGGCATTCCCGGCGTGCTAGGAGCACTTCTGGGTGGTTTGCTGAGTGAGAGTTTTGGACTGGCGTCTATTTATGCAGCGTCCGTTGTCGTGGCGTTGATTGCCTGCGTTTGTGCATGGCGCACCCATTACTTGAGCCGTAAAGACAGCTTTTTAAATTGATGGGTAAACCAGTGGTGCATCGGCAATTCAGCTTTTTCATACAAAAAAAGACCCAAGCCCATGCTGCATAACCAAGCAAAGATGCTAATACCTAGCGCCGTCGATGCCCCTTTGAACTGACTAACTTTCCACATATAGCTAAACACCACAATCACGCCGAAGTGCGATAAAAATTGTGCATATGCACTGTTAGAAAGCCTGTGTAAAACCCTTTTCATGGGCGTCCAGTGGTCTGTCCCTTTGGGCCGAATAGCCAACCAAGTTGCCGTTGTCAATGCCAAAGCCAAACGTGAACGCACGTCTATCCACAAAGCACATAGGGCAATTGCCACCACACACCAAAAGACAAAAGCATCAAACCGAGCGCGTTTCGACCATGCGGCTAGCACACCTAAACCATATGCACCAAAGAAATAGATGGCCCAGTTGTCATAAGATTCAAAGCGGTTAAACCACAGCATCGAAGTGGCGCAAACCATCGCCACCCCAAGGGATAAAACACGGGGACCACCCAAACGCATCCAGTTTTTAGGGGTTTGCAAGGCATATGCCAGTGTGATGAGCACCACGTAGAGCTGAAAATCAATCGCCACATACCACACGCCACTTGATAGCGCTGGAATATTCAATAGGGCATGCAACAGAAAGAAGTGTGCGCCTAATTCACCCCAGGTCACAGGCTCAGGTAGCCATTCGGATTGAATATAGGGCCGTGTCAATGCAACGGCCAATGAAATCAGCAGAATGGCTAAGAAGTAGATAGGTGTTAGGCGCAAATACCTATTAAAAATTGGCTGCGCAAATTGGGTGACGGGGCGGTTATTCACAGACTGTGCCGCTAAAAATCCAGCCACCACCAAAAATATTTGTACCGCTAAACGCCCGTCATAGTAAAGATGCTCTATGAGGTGTGGCCATTGCAGTTGAATTAACTCTGTCATCGGGCCATATGCGGCCAAGTGATGCCAAACAATCAACTGGGCTGCCAACACTTTCAGAATATCAACTGTGTACGAACGCTGAAACACTACTTAATCTTTAGGACGAAAACTGATCACTAGGGGGGAGTGGATGCGGCCATCGATATCGCGCGGCAAAATTTCAGTTTTATCGATAGCCTTCAAAACTGCATTGTCCCATGCAGCATTGCCACTAGATTTGATAAGTTTTTTGCCTACGATGGTGCCGTCAGGAGCGCAACGAACCTCCACTTCAGCAGGTGAATTAGATGCAATGTCTTCGGTGAAGGTGATGTTGGGTTTGATACGTCCACGGATACGCCCGCCATAACTATCCGACGGCCCGGCGGATCGCTGAGCAGTGCCCGTAGCGTTTTCATCGCCCGTGGCGCCTGCCATACCAGCAATGCGCTTCATATTTTCTTGGCGCATGGCTTCTAGCTTTTTGACATCAGTAGGCGATGGCTTAGCGTTTTTTTGTTCTTGGAGTTTTTTGGCTTCTTTGTCCTTCAGTTCTTTTTCCTTTAACTCTTTTTCTTTCAGCGCTTTGTCTTTAATTTCTTTTTGTTCTTTCTCTTTGAGTTTGGCTTTTTTCTCTTCTTCTTTTTTCAATAGCTCTTTCTTCAGGCGCTCAGCTTCCAGTGTTTCTTGTTTCTTTTTGTCTTCTTCTAATTGCTTTTTGCGTTTTGCCAAAGCAATATCTGCATCCACATTGGAGGTAGGTGCAGGTGGAGGTTTGACCATTTCTTTGGGTGCGGGAGGGGGTGGTGGCGGAGGTGGTGGAGGTTCTACTTCAACAAGTTTCGGTGCGACAGCCATGGGAATAGCGGCCCACAACTCAGCCTCGACAGAGAGGCTGTTGTCTTGGTTCCATTGAATGCCGGCGGTTAATGCGACCATCAAAAGGAAGTGGACGAGTAAAGCAAGGCCCAGCGATCGCCCAGTACCAGGAGGAGGTGGGGGCGCAAACTCGAGATACGCGGGCGTTGCAGTCATCAGTCTGTAAGTTGCACGGACAAACCTACGCGGGCAATGCCAGCACGTTGCAAGGTGTCCATGGCTTTGACAACGGTTTCGTATTTGATGGAGCGGTCAGCCGATATCACCACAGGCGCATCGGTGGAGTTGGCCGTCAACTCGCGTACATCACGTACTAAGTTGCCAAGAGAACTAGGTAGCGATTTTGTGACAGTGCCCGTGCTCTTAACAATAATTTTTTCATCCTTACTGATCTCGATCTGCACGACCTGTGTAGGCACATTAGACGCTTTACCGACAGTGGGTAGGTCAATCACACTAGGAGAAATCAATGGCGCTGTAACCATAAAAATAATCAACAAGACCAGCATCACGTCGATGAATGGCACCATATTGATATCGTTCATAGCGCGACGGCCTTTGCGGCCTGAGCGCGGGGAAATAGAAGCCATCCGTTAGCTCCTTGGTTAATGGCCCGAAGGGCTTGCGCTCACATTGCGCTGCAAGATATTAGAAAACTCTTCAATAAAAGTTTCTAATTTGTTGGAAATGCGATCGATGTCGCGTGCGAATCGGTTGTAGGCCAACACAGCGGGAATCGCAGCAAACAAACCAATCGCAGTTGCGACCAAGGCCTCAGCGATACCAGGCGCTACTTTGGCGAGCGTGACCTGCTGCATGCTGGCCAAACCCGTAAACGCATGCATGATGCCCCAGACCGTGCCAAACAAACCCACATAGGGAGACACTGAACCGACAGACGCCAAGAAAGATAGGTTGGATTCAATC
>Ga0304729_1002030_pt1 | contig 12593 bp, 10 predicted proteins | sample C_131016_MF_Meta_FD_190475 | JGI IMG/M metagenome (GOLD analysis project Ga0304729, IMG submission 190475) | Freshwater microbial communities from Lake Croche, Canada to study carbon cycling - C_131016_MF_MetaG (v2) (version 2) | ecosystem: Environmental > Aquatic > Freshwater > Lake | place... | reverse complement strand
GCGCATTGGTCGAAGAGGTCCTGCAGGCGGGTAGCTACCACCGGATCCCCGACCATGCCCCGGACCGGGCCCTGCGAGTGCTGGCCACCGCGGCCCATGTCGACGCCATCATCGCCGTCAGCACCGGGCCGGCACCACCCGCCATGCCGAGCGCAGCCGACGAACGGATCGCCGATACCGCGATGCGTCCGCTTGCCGCAGTAGTCCGTGCAGCGCGGACGGCAGCCGTCAGCGAGATCCTGCAGTCGGCCTGGAGCTAGCGGCGGCGGCTTTCGCGCTCGCCTCACAATCAGCGGTGCAGAATCGGCCATTGACACTCGACCCGTAACCCGGAACCGGCTCGGGCCCAACGACTCTCGACGGCTCCCGATCTTCGCGTTTCTCATCGAGCAGATCCAGGGCAAGTTGGGCGAAACGGGCTTGGGCATTGGGCGTCGTTGCCCTGGCAAGAGTTATTCCGAGCGCGTCGGCCTGCTCGGCGAGTTCGCTGTCCAGATCCCAGATCACCTCGATATGGTCGGCGACGAAACCGATCGGGCAGACGATCACGGCTTTGGTGCCGCGTTCGGCCAGAGCCGAAAGATGTTCGGCCACATCGGGTTCCAGCCACGGAACCTGCGGCGGGCCCGATCGGGACTGCCACACCTGATCGTATTCGCTGTACCCCGCCGCTGCCGCGACCAGGCTTGATGAATAGCCGACCTGGCGCGGATACAGATCCGGTCCGCAACGGTCGGCCGCCCGCAATGGAATCGAGTGCGCGGTGAAGACCAGTCGCGCCTGCTCGCGCAGATCCGCAGGCAGGGTCGCCGCGGCCTCGGCGACCGCGTCGGCGAACATCGCAATCAGCAGGGGATGGTCGAAATACTGCCGGAGTTTGGTCAACTCCGGCGCGCCGGTACCGACGACGTCGCGGGCACGGGCGATATCCTCCTGGTACTGGGTGCACCCGGAGTAGCCGCCCCATGCCGAGGTGCTGAACACCGCCGCGCGCGTGATGCCGTCGGCCGCCATCGACGCGACCGTGTCCTCGATGAACGGGTGCCAGTTCCGATTGCCGAAGTAGACCGGCAGATCTTCACCTCGACCGGCAAGCTCGGCCTGGATCGCGGCGATCAGCGCACGATTGATCGCGGTGATCGGCGATACCCCGCCGAAGTGCAGATAATGCTCGGCGACGGACGCCAGCCGCTCCGGGGGTATCCCCCGCCCCCGGGTGACGTTCTCCAGAAAAGGCATCACCTGCTCGGGACCTTCCGGCCCGCCGAAAGACAGCAGCAGCAGGGCGTCAAACGACTGCGTCACAGCAGTTGGGTGCTGGCGCCGCCGTCAGCGTAGATGATCGTGCCCGTGGTGGCGGGCAGCCAATCGGAGAGCAGCGCGCACACGGTCTTCGCGACCGGCGTGGCATCTTTCATATTCCAGCCCAGCGGAGAGCGCTGATCCCAACCCTCCTCAAGCAGCTTGATCTGATCCCCGGCTTCGTCACCCAGTGCGCCACCGACGATCGCGCTCATGGCCAGCGTCCGAATGGGTCCTGCAGCAACCAGATTGGACCGCACGCCGTATGCGCCCGCCTCGCGGGCCACGAAACGGTTGACCGATTCCAGAGCGCTCTTGGCCACCGTCATCCAGTTGTATGCCGGCATGGCGCGCGCAGGATCGAAGTCCATGCCGACGATCCCACCACCGGCGTTCATGATCGGCAGGGTGGCTTTGGCCAACGAGGCGTACGAGTACGCCGAGATGTGAATACCCTTGGCAACATCGTCAAATGGGGCGTCGAAGAACGGGTTGATGCCCATCCCGGTCTGCGGCATGAAGCCGATGGAGTGCACTACCCCGTCGAGCTTGTTGCCGGCCCCGATCACCTCGGTGACCCGGTCGGCGAGGCTGGCGAGGTGCTCGTCGTTCTGGACGTCGAGTTCCAGCAGGGGGGCCGGGGTCGGCAAACGGTCGATGATCCGCTTGATCAGATTCATCCGGGCGTACCCGGTGCAGACGATCTCCGCCCCCGCCTCCTGGGCGACCCGGGCGATATGGAATGCGATCGAGGAATCGGTGATGATCCCCGTGATGAGGATGCGCTTGCCGTCGAGAAGCCCTGCCATGTCAATCCTTTCTAGTGGCGTGGTGTGTGATCGTGAGCCGCTAGTGGCCCATCCCCATGCCGCCGTCGACCGGGATCACCGCGCCGGAGATGTAACTCGCGTCCTCCGACGCCAGGAAGCTCACGACGCCGGCAACCTCCTCGGCGGTGCCGACCCGCTTGGCCGGTATGAACTCCAGTGCGCCCTGTTGAATCCGCTCATCTAGTGACCGGGTCATCTCAGTGTCGATATAGCCGGGTGCGACAACGTTGGCCGTGACTCCGGCCTTAGACAATTCTCGAGCGATCGAACGGGCCATGCCGATCAGCCCCGCCTTGGACGCTGCGTAGTTGGCCTGATTGCCGATGCCCCAGGTTCCCGAGACCGAACCGATGAAGATCATCCGGCCGAACCGCTTGCGCTGCATGCTGCGCGATGCACGTTGCGCCATTCGGAACGCCCCGGTGAGGTTCGCGTCGATGACGGTCTCGAACTTCTCCACCGTCATCCGCATGAGAAATGCGTCAGCGGCGATCCCGGCGTTGGACACCAGCACCTCCACCGGGCCCTGGTGCTCCTCGACCTCGGCGAAGGCGCGATCAACGGCGGCTGTGTCAGTGACATCGCATTCGACGCCGAACACACCGTCGGTCGCTCCGGATCCGCGGTGTGTCACCGCTACCCTGTGTCCGTCGGCGGCCAGTCGCTGCGCGATAGCCAGCCCGATCCCGCGGTTTCCACCAGTCACGAGAACTGAGCGGGAGACGAACGCAGGCTTGCCGGTCTCAGTCATGCCCGTCAATTTAGTGCCTCACCGGTCGGTACCCGCAAGCAGGCTCGCGGGGGCCATGGAACGAAATCAGCCGGGCAACCGGCGGTTGAGGAGCACCGCCGCCAGAGCCGATAGCGCCAGCAGCAGGGTGCCTAGCCGCAGCCAACCGACACTCGCGTCGCCCTTGATGGTCTCGTATCCGATCTGGTCCTGCAACGAGGTGAATACCTCCTTGAGTTGTTCCAGGGTCGCGGCGCTGTAATGGGTGCCGTCGGAGAGTTCGGCGATCTTCTTGAGCATCGCCTCGTCGACGGGTACCGGCTGACGTTGGTCGTTGATGTCGACGTATCCGTACGGCGTTCCGAATGACACCGTCGAGATCGGCACGCCCTGATCCTTTGCCGTTCGGGCCGCGGTGTAGGCACCCTTCGGGTTATCCGGGTTGGACGGCACCGTCTCTTTACCGTCAGACATCAGCACAATACGTCCCGGTGGCGGTCCATCGCCGCCGCCGATGACAGCACCGACGGTCGCGATCGCCTGCAGCGACGTGAAGATCGCCTCGCCGGTGGCGGTGCGATCGGCCAGTTGCAGTTTGTCGATGGCGATCTTGGTGGGCTCGCGATTGGCCGTCGGTGACACCAACACCGTCGCGGTACCGGCATAGGCGATCAGGCCGAGATTGATGCCGGGGGTGAGTTGGTCGGCGAACTGCTTGGCCGCGGCCTGGGCCGCCGCCAGCCGGCTCGGCTCGACGTCGGTGGCGCGCATCGACTGCGATACGTCGATCACCAGCATCACCACCGCACGGTTACGGGGGGTGCGTACGTCGTTCTGCGGTCCGGCCATCGCTATGGTCAGCAGCAGCAGTGAGCAGATCAACAGAATCGCGGACAGGTGACGCCAGCGGTTGGGGCGTTTGGGCGCAATGCTTTCCAGCAGTTCCATATTCGCAAACCGGAGGATCCGCTTCTGGCGGGCCAGTTGCGCGATGACGTACAGCGCCACCAGGCCCGCTACGAAGAGAAGAAACACGAAGAACCACGGGTGCGCGAAATCGGTCAGTGACATCGGCCCGAAGAACGGCAGGGTCATCTGCGGTTCCCACTCACTGGCTACCCGCCAGTGCTCCGCGGCGCCGCGAGGCTACGAAGCGCACGATGTCGGCGATCCAGTCCCGGTCGGTGCGCAGTGTCATCAGCGGTGCGCCGCAGCGGCGCAGTGTCCGGGCCACCTCGGCGCGGTGTGCGGTCGCTGCCCGGGCGAAGTCGTCACGCAATTGCGCGTCGATGGTGAACTCGCGGGTGACACCGGACTCGGTGTCCTGCAGTATCACGTCGCCGACGTCGGGCAACTCCACATCGCGGGGATCAAGAACTTCGATACCGAGCACCTCGTGGCGGGCTGAGATGGCCCGCAACGGCCGCATCCAGGTGATCGGGCCGAGGAAGTCGCTGATGATGACGGCCATACCGCGACGGCGTTCCGGTCGACGCAGGGCGTCGATGGCGGCGGACAGATCGCCGCGGACCCCCAGTGTCGCGCGCGGCGAGGTGGCGATGGCCCGCAACAGCGTCTGCTCATGCTGACGACCCGATCGGGCTGGGACCCGAATCACCTTCTCCCCGTTGGCAATCACCGCTCCGATCCGATTACCGCCACCGCTGTTGAGATAGGTGATCGCCGCCGCCGCCGCGACGGCGAGGTCACGCTTTTCGCAGCCGGTGGTGCCGAAATCGAGGCTGGCGGACATGTCCACCACGATCCAGGTTTCCAACTCGCGGTCAGCGATCATCTGCCGCACATGCGGGTGGGTGGTGCGGGCGGTCACCGACCAGTCCATCCGCCGGACGTCATCGCCGGGTTGGTAGAGGCGCGACTCACCGGGCTCCGAACCGGGGCCCGGGATCAGACCGAGATGGTTGCCCTGCAGCACCCCGTCCAGCTTGCGCTTGACCGTGAGTTCGAGCGTCCGCAGTGCGGCCGAAAGCCTCGCATCATCGATCTCACCGCGCTGGAAGGAAGGCGGGTGGACCGCCTGCGGCTGACCAGCCGCGTCAACCGCGGGAGTGGACTCGCTCACCGACCGTTGGCGCCTGCCGCGGCGGGCGCCGAAGGTGGCACGGGAGGAGCCTGCGGCGGGGCAACGTTATGTCCCTGCTGCGGAATAGCATTCACCTGGGGCAGTCCGACAGTCTGCAGGATCCGGGCGATCACGGTCTCCGCTTTCACATCATCGGCGAGCGCATCGTAGGTGAGCACCAAGCGGTGCCGCAGCACGTCGGGAATTACCTCGATCACGTCCTGCGGGACGACATAGTCGCGGCCGCGAACCAACGCCAGTGCCCGGGAGGCCGCGATGATTCCCAGCGATGCGCGCGGTGAGGCGCCGAAGGCGATCCAGGTTTTCACGTCACTCATGCCGAACTGCTCCGGACGACGGGTGGCGGTCACCACCCTGACCACATAGTCGACCAACGCGTGGTGCACGAAATTGTTGGCCGCGACATCTTGGAGTCGGGCCAGATCGCCGGTGTCAAGGATCTGCTTGGGTTCCGGCGGGTTGACGCCCATCCGGTAGATGATCTCGCGCTCCTCCTCCGGGGACGGGTAGTCCACGTTGATCTTGAACAGGAAGCGGTCGCGCTGGGCCTCGGGGAGCGGGTAGACGCCCTCGTTCTCGATGGGGTTCTGGGTTGCCATCACCAGGAACGGCTTGGGCAGTGGGTAATCGCGTCCGCCGATCGAGATCTTGCGCTCGGCCATGACCTCCAGCAGGGCCGACTGGACCTTGGCCGGCGCGCGGTTGATCTCGTCGGCGAGCAGAAAGTTACACATCACCGGGCCGAACTCGATGTCGAACTCCTCGCGGCCCTGCCGATAGATCCGGGTACCGATGATGTCGGTGGGCACCAGGTCCGGAGTGAACTGGATGCGGGCGAAGGTTCCACCGACCACTTTGGCGAAGGTCTCCACTGCCAGCGTCTTGGCGACGCCGGGGACACCCTCGAGCAGAACATGGCCCTTGGCCAGCAGGCCCACCAGGATGCGCTCGACGAGTTGGTCCTGGCCGACGATGATCCGCTTGACCTCGAAGATGGCCCGCTCCAGGGTTTGCACCTCGCTGGTCAGCGCGCTACCGCCGGATGGCGGTAACACAGATCCACTCGGGCCGCCGTAGCCGGCGGGAACCGCGGGCGAGCCACCTGGTGACGTCATCGACTTCCTCCACAGCTGTTGGTTGACACGTGACCGCGTGCCCACATTCGTCCGGGCAGCACCGTGGTCTGGAGCCAACTATTCCAGGCGTCGGGGAATCCGTCGATGCGGGTCATGCGCAGGCGCGTCGAAACCCCGGGCGGGTCAGGTCTCGATGATGCGGGTCAGGTAGGGGGTCATACCCGCAGTGCGGACCGGACTGACGGTCACCTGACCGGCCGCCGAGGACGCCTCCATCATCTGTCCGTCGCCGAGGTAGAGGGTCACGTGCTGAGAGCCCTCGGGTCCGTAGAAGATCAGGTCGCCGCGCTTGGCCTGGGACGGCGCGATGTGGCGGCCGGCGTTGTACTGGTCGCCGGAGTACTTGGGAATCTGGACCCCCACACCGGCGAATGCGTACCGGGTGAAGCCGGAGCAGTCGTAGCCGACCTTGCCGGAGTCCTGGTCCACGCCGGTGCTCGGACCGTTGATCGCTCCGCCACCCCAGGAGTAGGGCACACCGCGCTGGGACGCGCCGCGGCGGATGACGTACTCGATGGCCTGGGGCCCACTGACTCTGCCACCCGGCAGAGCAGTTGCGCCGCCACCGCCGCCGATACCGAGGCCGGCCAGGAACTTGCGACCGAGGTCCATCGTCGACTGCGCAGCCTGCTGGGTGAATGCCAGCGATGCCTGCGCCACCGCGACGGGATCACCGGGCGCCCCGGCGCTGAGCAATTTGGGCAGGGTTGGATCCCACGATTCCTCGGCCGCCGCGGGAGCGGCGAATCCGAGCCCAAGCCCGATCGTCGCGACAATCGCGACCAGCAATCGTGTGACTCGAGAAATGTTGCCACGCAACGGATTCACTGCATCACCATTCGATGTAGCGGACGACGAACGGAGTCATGCCGCTGGTCCGAACCGGTGCGATACGTACCGTCGCCCCGGTGTAGGGCGCTTCGAGCATCTGCCCGTTGCCGAGGTACAGCGCCACGTGCTGACTACCGCCGGGGCCGTAGAAGATGACGTCCCCGCGCCGCATCTGGGCCGACGGGATCTGTCGGCCCGCGGTGTACTGCGAACCCGAGTAGTGCGGCAACTTGATACCTGCACCGGCGAATGCGTAAAGGATCAGTCCCGAGCAGTCGAAGCCAACGGTGCCGGCACCGTCGTCGATACCCCTACTCGCGCCCGCCGCGTTCCCACCGCCCCACGAGTAGGGCACCCCGATCTGCGACTGGGCCCGCTTGATGACGTACTCGATGGCCTGGTTGCCGTACACCATCGGGATGCCGCCGCCGTTGGTGATGCCGGTGTCGGTGGGTTTAAGGATTCCCAACTGCTGCAGGAACTTCTTCCCCATCTGCTGGGTGACCTGATAGGAGTTCTGGGCGATCTTCAGGATCGCGTTGATGATCTGGATCGGGTCGCCGGATAGGAAAGCCGAGGGCACCATCGGCAGCGTCAGGTCCCACTCGGAGAGCTTGCCGTAGGGCGGCACCTTGCCACCCGGGCCGGAACCTGATGCGGCTGCTGCGGGATCCCAGCGGTCCCCCGATGCCGGGTCGACGGGTGCGGCCGCCAGTGGCACCGATGACGCGACAGCGGCCTGTTCCAGTGCGGCAGCGGGTACCGACGCCGGAGCCGACCAGGCCCGAGCGGCATCGAGTTTCTGCTGTGCGATCGTGCGCTCCGCGGCCAGCCGGTCAATCTCAGTCTGCTGCTGACGGAAGGTCGCCTGCGCCTTGGTCAGCGCCGCCACCGCGGCGTCCTGGCTGCCCTGTGCATCGCTGACCGCCTTATCGGCGGCCTGCTTGGCCATCCGCGCCGCGGCATCGGTGTTGACGACTTCGGTGCGGGCCCGCCGCAAACCTGACATCACCTGCTGGGAACTCAGGGCCAGCGCCTGGCCGGCCGTCGCCGTGGAGATGATCTCGTCGGGTGTTCGAGCCATCACCAAGGACGCTGACGGTCCGTTGATGTAACTGGCTGCGGCGAAGGTGTCGAACCGCTTCTGCTCGTCGACGATGGCTGCCGTAGCGTCCTGTACCGCCTGCTGGCTGGCATCCACCTGATGCTGTGCGGCGGCCGCCGCGTCGCGGGCATCCTGGACCGCAACGATCGCTTTGTTGACGCTCTCCTGCTCGATCTGAACCGCGGCACCGATGTCCTGGAGGCGCTGATTGGCCTCGGCGACATCGGCGACCAAGGCAGCCATGCCGTTGGCCGGCGCGGCGGGCTCGGCCTGAGCCAGGCCGGGTACCGACAGTGCCATCGCGACGGTGAGGGTCAGTGGGCACATCGCACGGGTCGCCCGAACACGAGAACCGCGAGGGGTTGAACTCATTCGACTCTGACTCCTCATTTGCTCCGGACAATCCCACCAGCCACTCATGTCACATGAGTCACTTCAATAACAATGGTGACAGTTGCACCGTACGTCACAATTGTCGCAGGGGAAACCGGAGGCAAGAATTACAAGTTTGTCATTCGAATTATGTGACCTAACGGTGATCTTATGGCGCTGCCATAAAGGGCCGTTTTCCCTTGTCGGACTAGGTTTTTAGCGCCGCGCTGTGTTTCGCCCAGCGGTGCAGAACTCGGGTGATAACTGCTGCCACGGATACACCGATTACTAGCGTCACCGTTAATGCTGTCCAGGAGAAATCCGGGGTGTTCAACTGATCGACGAAATTCTGTGCGCCCTGCACCGGATTCGGCGCTGTCTTGACCACATCCTGACCAGCCTCGAGCAGCACCCGGTCGTAACTCGTGCTGTACGAACCGGCCCAGCCCGGGCTGATCACCAGCACGGTGGAACCGGGGTGGGCCTTGCCGACCTCAGTGGCGATATCGCGCAGCGGGGTGTCGAGGATCGGGCTCTTCTCCATGACGACGACCTTGAGATCGACGCCGCGATCCTTGGCGCCGGCGACCACCTTCTGCAGACCGTCGACGTCCGCGGCCGGAGCGGCCACGCCGTCCGCGGCGACGTCGGCCAACACCTTGCCCATGCAGTCGTCAACAGGCGTAGAGGAGGCCAGCCCAACGGCGCTGCACACCTCCACCGGGATGTAGGTGGGCGGGTGCAGGGTGGTCACGGCCCAGACGGTACCGCGGACGTCGGAGCGGTGTCAGCACACGCGCCGATGCGCCGTCGACCGAACTCCAAGCCTGCGCTGCGGTATCAGCGGATCCGCTGAGAGGCATCACAATCACGGCCGTTAGGATTTGCCCTGCCCGCCAATGACAGCCCGTTGACGGGAACACCAGACGCGGGAGTTGATGTGAGCAGCGCTTCGTTGAATCCGTCCTTGAACTCATTCCAGGCTCGAGACACCCTGACCGTCGGGGACAACAGCTACCAGATATACCGACTCGACGCGGTACCTGGCACGGAGAAACTGCCCTACAGCCTCAAGGTGCTCGCCGAGAATCTGCTGCGTAACGAGGACGGCGCCAATATCACCGCCGACCACATCCGCGCGATCGCCGACTGGGACCCCTCGGCTGAGCCGAGCATCGAGATCCAGTTCACCCCGGCCCGCGTCCTCATGCAGGACTTCACCGGCGTGCCATGCATCGTCGACCTGGCCACCATGCGCGAGGCTGTCACCGCACTGGGCGGCGACCCGGAGAAGGTCAACCCGCTCTCCCCCGCTGAGATGGTCATCGACCACTCGGTGATCCTCGATTTCTTCGGCAACGCCGGCGCCTTCGAGCGCAATGTCGAACTCGAATATCAGCGCAATGGCGAGCGCTACCAGTTCCTGCGTTGGGGCCAGGGGGCGTTCGACGACTTCAAGGTCGTCCCCCCGGGCACCGGCATCGTCCACCAGGTCAACATCGAGTATCTGGCGCGCGTGGTGATGGAACGCAACGGCGTCGCATACCCAGACACCTGCGTCGGCACCGACAGTCACACCACCATGGAGAACGGCCTGGGCGTGCTGGGCTGGGGTGTGGGCGGCATCGAGGCCGAGGCGGCCATGCTGGGTCAGCCCGTGTCGATGCTGATCCCCCGCGTCGTCGGTTTCAAACTGACCGGCGAGATCAAGCCGGGCGTGACCGCCACCGACGTCGTGCTGACCGTCACCGACATGCTGCGCAAGCACGGTGTGGTGGGCAAGTTCGTCGAGTTCTACGGCAGGGGTGTGGCCGAGGTGCCGCTGGCCAATCGCGCCACGCTGGGCAATATGAGCCCCGAATTCGGTTCCACCGCAGCGATGTTCCCGATCGATTCCGAAACCATCAAGTATCTGCGGCTGACCGGACGCACCGACGAACAACTCGCACTGGTGGAGGCCTACGCCAAGACTCAGGGCATGTGGCACGACCCGGATCATGAGCCTAAGTTCTCCGAGTACCTCGAACTGGATCTCTCGACCGTGGTGCCGTCGATCGCAGGACCGAAGCGTCCACAGGACCGAATCGAGCTGACCGATGCCAAGAACGCCTTTCGCAAGGACATCCACAATTACGTCGAGGAGAACCACCCGGCTCCGGAGAGCAAGCTCGACGAAGCTGAAGAAGAGTCCTTCCCGGCCAGCGATCCGGCGGCGCTGTCGTTCGCCGATGACGGCGCGGTCGATGCTCGGCCTTCAGCGGCCAACGGTGCACACGGCCGGCCGAGCAAGCCGGTGCTGGTGAAATCGGCCGAACAGGGCGATTTCGTACTCGATCATGGCGCGGTCGTGGTCACCGGCATCACGTCGTGCACCAACACGTCCAACCCGTCGGTGATGCTCGGCGCCGCACTGCTGGCGAAGAAGGCCGTCGAGAAGGGACTGACCACCAAGCCATGGGTCAAGACGAATATGGCTCCCGGTTCCCAGGTGGTCACCGACTACTACAACAAGGCCGGACTGTGGCCGTATCTGGAGAAGCTGGGCTACTACCTCGGCGGCTACGGATGCACCACCTGTATCGGTAACACCGGACCGCTCGCCCCGGAAATCTCGAAGGCGATCAACGACAACGACCTATCGGTGACGGCGGTGCTGTCGGGCAATCGCAACTTCGAGGGACGTATCTCCCCCGACGTCAAGATGAACTATCTGGCCTCCCCGCCACTGGTGATCGCCTACGGCATTGCCGGCACCATGGACTTCGATTTCGAGTCCGATCCACTGGGCACCGACACCGCTGGCAACAACGTGTTCCTCAAGGACATCTGGCCGTCGCAAAAGGAGATCGACGACACCATCGCCGCCTCGATCAACCGTGAGATGTTCACCAGCAGCTACGCCGATGTGTTCAAGGGCGACGAGCGCTGGCGGAACCTTCCTACGCCGTCGGGCAACACCTTCGCCTGGGATCCCGAGTCCACCTATGTCCGTAAGCCACCGTATTTCGACGGGATGCCGGCCGAGCCGCAGCCGGTCAGCGATATCAAGGGCGCCAGAGTCCTTGCGCTGCTTGGTGATTCAGTGACCACCGACCACATCTCACCGGCCGGCAATATCAAGAAGGGCACTCCGGCCGCGCAATACCTGGAAGCCAACGGGGTCCAGCCGGCCGATTTCAACTCGCTGGGTTCACGACGAGGCAACCACGAGGTGATGATCCGCGGAACGTTCGCCAATATCCGGCTCAGCAATCAGGTGCTAGCCGGGTTGGGTGAGGTTCCGTCCGGCGGCTACACCCGTGACTTCACCCGGGACGGCGGACCGCAGTCATTCATCTACGACGCCGCGCAGAACTACGCGGCGAAGAAGATCCCCCTGGTGGTGCTCGGCGGCAAGGAGTACGGCTCCGGGTCCTCGCGGGACTGGGCCGCAAAGGGCACCAGCCTGCTGGGTGTGCGCGCGGTGATTACCGAGTCATTCGAGCGCATTCACCGCTCGAATCTCATTGGTATGGGTGTCATCCCGCTGCAGTTCCCGGCCGGCGAGACGGCGAAGTCACTGAAGCTGGACGGCACCGAGGTGTTCGACATCACCGGCATCGAGGATCTCAACAAGGGTAAGACGCCCAAGACCGTTCATGTCACGGCGACCAAGACCGATGGCAGCACTGTGGAATTCGATGCCGTCGTGCGCATCGACACCCCCGGTGAGGCCGACTACTACCGCAATGGCGGGATCCTGCAGTACGTGCTGCGCAATATGCTCAAGGCAAGCGCAACCTAGGCGAGCTCGATCAGGCTGGAGTACTCCTCAGACCAGTAGTCCTCGGTGCCGTCGGGCAATAGGACCACCCGCTGGGGCTCGAGTGCCTCAGCTGCGCCGGGGTCGTGGGTGACCAGGACCACGGCGCCCAGGTAGCTGCGCAGCGCGTCGAGCACCTGCTCGCGGGACGCCGGGTCGAGGTTGTTGGTGGGTTCATCGAGCAGCAGCACGTTGGCGGTGGAGGCGACCAGTCCGGCCAGGGCCAGACGGGTCTTCTCACCGCCGGACAGCGTGCCCGCAGCCTGGTCGAGTTGCGGCCCGATGAACATGAAGGCGCCAAGCAGGCTGCGCAATTCCTGCTCACCAGTGTCGGGTGCGGCATGGCGAATGTTTTCCCAGACGGTGGCGGCAGGGTCGAGG
>Ga0304729_1002023_pt1 | contig 12613 bp, 17 predicted proteins | sample C_131016_MF_Meta_FD_190475 | JGI IMG/M metagenome (GOLD analysis project Ga0304729, IMG submission 190475) | Freshwater microbial communities from Lake Croche, Canada to study carbon cycling - C_131016_MF_MetaG (v2) (version 2) | ecosystem: Environmental > Aquatic > Freshwater > Lake | place... | reverse complement strand
CGATAGTCTTGGGTTTCGGGTAACAATACGTCCTAAAATTGCACGGATAAAAAGTATTGGTTATGAATGTGAGGTTTGGCGCATATTTATTTACGGAAACACCCATGAGATTCCGACAAAAGTGGCTTATAAAAAAGCTAAGTCATATTCAAAAAACAGGAATTGGAGAGCAACAGGATTTAAGGTAGAATTTGATAAAGTTGATGAATATTTTGGATTTGAAATAGATGGGGATGGGTTGTTTTGCTTAGAAGATATGACGGTTACTCATAATTCTAGTATCATTTCTTACATGATGCGAAACCTAGCAAAAGATGATATTCCCGTAGGTTTTATAAGTGCTGAAATGAGCAGTAATAGCGTAGCTGAATTGATGATAAGTGCCGAAAGTGAGATTGATGGATATAACCTAAAGTCAGGCAGATTAAGCGAAAGTGAAACTGCATCGCTGAACAACGCTATTGGGAGATTGGAAAAGTTACCGATAAATATTGACGATGCTAGTAACATGACCATTGAAAGGTTGGCTATAATTGCTCGGAAGTGGTACAACGAACAAGGGATAAAGATTCTGTTTGTAGATTACTTACAAATGTTAAAGACCACCACAAGGCAAGGAACTAGGGATATGGAACTAGGGGTAATAACCAAAGGGCTAAAGAATATTGCGAAGGACTTAAATATTCCCGTAGTCGCTTTGTGTAGCTTAAATAGGACAAGCGCAAAGGAGAAAAACGCCCCAACAATAACCGACCTAAGGGATAGCGGAAACATTGAATCGGATGCTGACCTCGTTATCTTGCTTCATCGCCCGGAAGTTTATTTAGACCATGAGAGCATAACAGACGAGGTAAGGGGCAAGATGGAAGCGGATATTTGTAAGAATAGGAATGGAAAGGTCGGGTTAGCTTTAATCTACATGGACAAGAAAACGAGAAGTTTCCGAGATTGGGAAACAAGGAACTCAGAACCTACAAGAAATTACGGTCAGTTAAAGCCTAGAACGAGCAGTCAGGATATAGCAGAACAAGATTTACCATTTTAAAAACCATACAATGAAAACCTGTTTAGAACACTACGAGGAATTGCCCGAACCATTTAGGTCAGAGGCAATCGCTAACTACAAAGCTATGAAAAACAAAAGAGATTTAAGCTGTATTACCTTAGACGGGGCTGTCTTGACGGGCTTTGATTGGGTAAAAAGTAAAGAAGGCGCAGCGTATTGGTACGAATTTTATCAACTTTTAAAAAATAGATAATGCACACCCAAACCCAAATACAAGCCTTCCACGAAACAAAAGAAGTAAGGGAAGGGCAAAAAGCAAGGATGCTTAGGTTTTTTCAGAGTAATCCTGATGAATGTTATTCAGATCGGGAGTTATCTGTAATTCTCGGTATAGGTGAACGCCAAGCTGGAACACGAAGAAAGGAATTGCAAAATGAAGGTAAAGTCAAATGTGTAGGCACAGACCGTTGTAACTTATCATTGCGCACCGTTCAGTTCTACCAAATCGGACAAGGGGAATCAGTACAAGGCACAAGCCTAAATTCAAAAGTCGCTGAATTGCGTAAGTTTGTGAACGAATACGGGGCAGGAGATTTGATTGCGATGGGAATACTGAATAAAATGGATAAGTTAGGGCTATGATTCGCAAGGTAAGCAAGAAAAGAGCGCAGCAGAATAGGGACTACTCCAAAGTAAGGTTGGAATACTTGGAAGCGCACCCGGTATGTGAGGCGAATTTACAGGAATGTTTAAAAGTGGCAGACGAGATTCACCATAAAAAAGGCAGGACAAATGATTTGCTTTGCAATAGCGAGTACTTTTTAGCCGTGTGTTGGAATTGCCATGTTTGGATTGAATTACACCCAAAGGAGGCAAAGGAACGAGGATTTAGTTTAAGTAGAATTCATAAATAAAAACACCAAAAAAATGAAAAACACTTTTGAAACAATCAGAGAATCAGTATTTATTGAGAAATGGGGAGCCACAGCTTTAATTCTTCACGATAGGATAATTTTAGATTTTCGGATTGGTAAATATATGGACGAAAAGCAACTATCAGAGTACCTTTGCATTGAACATCCCGGCATTGTTCAATCGTCAAACGATTTTAAAAAGGCAAAGGCTGAAGGGGTAAAAAGCGCAATAGAATCAGACCCACTTGCACCGTATGAAGAACTATACAACGAGTTAAGAATATATGCAGAGGGGAAATATAAGGTAAAATTCAACTAACTTTGTAAAATGGCAAAGCTAAAAGACTTAATACCGGATGACAAGAACTTTAACAAGGGTTCAGAGTTTGGTAATTCATTGATTGAAAAATCATTTAGGAAATTTGGGGCGGGACGTTCCATTTTGATAGACAAAAATAATCGAATCATCGCAGGGAATAAGTCCGTGGAAAATGCTGCGGCAATCGGAATGGAGGACGTGCAGATAATTGAATCAGACGGTACTAAAATTATCGCCGTCAAACGAACAGATATAGATTTAGATTCTCCCGAAGGTAGAGAAATGGCTTTGGCCGATAATGCAACAGCTAAAGCCAACATTGTATTTGATGCCGAGTTAATTGAGGCGGAAGTTGGTGCAGCTGTTTGTGTTGAGTGGGGTGTGGAAGTAGCCGAGCAAGAACCAGAAGCCATCGAAGATGATTTTAACGGTGTTGCACCAAAAGAACCTATTACTGTATTAGGTGATTTGTACGAAATAAACGACCATAAACTTTTATGTGGTGATAGTACTCAAACAGATACTTTTAAAACATTGTTTGGGGAACATTTAGCAGATTTAGTGGTTACAGACCCACCTTATAATGTTGCTTATGAGGGAGGCACAAAAGAAAAACTAAAGATTGCAAACGACAATATGGACGATAAATCATTTTATCAGTTTTTATATGATTTTTACACAGCACTTGGAAGCTATACAAAAGCAGGCGGTGCTTGGTATGTTTGGCACGCCGATTCGGAAGGTGCTAATTTTCGCCAAGCGATGAAAGATGCCGGTATTATGGTTAAGCAATGTTTGATTTGGGTAAAAAATTCAATGGTATTGGGAAGACAGGATTACCAATGGAAACACGAACCTTGCTTATATGGTTGGAAAGAGGGAGCGGCTCACGGATGGTATTCAGATAGAAAACAAACAACTATTTTAAATTTTGACAGACCAAGCAGAAATGCTGAACACCCAACAATGAAGCCCATCCGGCTATTTGCCTACCAAATAGGGAACAGCAGCAAACAAGGAGATATTGTGGCAGATGGTTTTGGTGGTAGTGGCACCACAATGATTGCGTGTGATCAAATGGGCAGGAAAGCATATTTAGTCGAGTTCGACCCCAAGTACTGTGATGTAATAGTTGCTCGATTTATAAAACATAGAAAAGAAACGGGCAGCAGCTTAGTGATAAAGAGAAACGGGCAGCAGCTTAGTGATAAAGAGAAACGGGCAGCAGCTTAGTGATAAAGAAATTGACAAGTATATCCAAAACACCGATGCCCAAAGCAAGTAAGTTAACAGCGAAAACACCTATTAGCGACGCTCAACTCCATAATTGGCTTATTGCCATGTTTGAAAAAGGCAACACGGGCAAAACGAACTTATACGAACTTTTGCGAACCTCAAAAAGCATTATGAAGGAACGATGCTTGAAAGCCTACGATAAGGCTATCGTAGAGTGGCAAGAAATGAAGGAGAAGAGTACTAGTGAACAAGTGGAGGCGAACACAATAGAACAGCTTAAAACAGGCTTAAAATCGAAAATTGAAAAAAAGCGGCACATACAAGACCAAATTAATGGCATCCAAGCCGACCTTGACAGGGCAATAGTAGAGGATTATGTGGTATTGGGGGGTAAATTGCAGGTGGTTAATAAGATTATGAATGCAGAAACCAAAGCCTACCTGCGAAAAACCATGAAAGACCTTTACGCCGAACTAAATAAAATGGACGGGGATTATGCGCCGGTTAAGTCAAAGCAAGAAATCACAATAGACAAGCCCGTCATTATAGACTGGAATGGAACAGCTTAAATTCACCCCAACACCAAAGCAGCGGGAGGCACACCGGTTACTAAAAGAAAACAATATCGTGCTTTATGGTGGCGCTATTCGAGGTGCTAAGTCTTATTGGGGATGCCTAGAGATAGTTACATTCTGCTTTCAATATCCTAATAGCCGTTGGTTAATGCTTCGGGAAAGTATGCCAACCTTAAAGCGCACCTTACTAAAAACTTTTAACGAGTACTTTTTAGGCAAAGGGCTTCAAGCCTACGTCAGGCATTTTAATCAGCAAACGCAAACAATTACTTGGAACAACGGCAGCGAGATTATATTTATGGCCGAAAGTTACGACACGGATAAAGAGTTAAATAGGTTCCGGGGCTTGGAGATAAACGGGGCTTTTGTGGATGAGGTGAATGAGATTAACGAAGAAACCTTTAATAAGATTATCGAGCGTGCCGGTTCGTGGTTCGGTTCGCCCGGTTGCCCAACAAAGATATTAATGAGTTGTAACCCTAATCAGGGATGGACAAAGGATCGATTTTATGACAGGTGGAAAGCAGGAACCTTGCCTAAGGGCGTGGCCTACTTACAGGCACGAATAGAAGATAACCCACATATCCCCCAAGAATACATTGAAAGCCTTAAGATGCTTCCCAAGTATCAGTACAAGGTGTTTGTTGAAGGTGAATGGGATATAAGCCTAAAAACAGGCGGCGAGTTTTATAAATGCTTTGAATTGGATAAGCACGTAGGGCATTGCGAATACAATCCTGAATTGCCATTACATATCAGTTGGGACGATAACGTCAATCCATACTTACCGGTAGGCATATTTCAGATCGAGGGGAAAGCGGTTCGCATGATTGATGAGATAGCCGGGGTGAATCCAAACAACACTATCAAGGCGGTTTGTTCGGAAATCAAGCGCAAGTATATGGGGCATAAATCAGGAATGTTCGTCTATGGTGATAGTACAGCGCAAAAGGATGATACCAAGATTGAGAAGGGGTACGATTTTTTTAGGCTTGTGATGGAAGAATTGAGAGAGTTTTTACCACAGCGCAGGGTGGCTTCATCTAACCCTAGTGTGGTGGCAAGGGGTATGTGGATTAACACCTTTTTAGAAACGGGAAGGGGCGGTATAACATTTATGATAAATGATTCGTGTAAGAAGGCCATCAATGATTTCATCAATCTAAAAGAGGCGGCAGACGGCACGAAAAACAAGGAAATGGAAACGGTGAACGGGGTGCGGTATCAAAAGTATGGCCACTTTACAGATTTGACCGATTATCTGTTTTGCTTTGCTTTCGCCCAAGAATATGCGGAATATCAGCGAGGCGGTATAGTAACTAACCCAATGACAGGGAAAAATGTATCAAAACATGGTTATTAGTTTATATGTTGATTATTTGCACGTAGTTTAATTATCAATAGTTTAGTCTAAATTGCTCGCCTTGTAAAACAAAACAGATAATGCACTTGTTTGTAAGGAATAATTGGCATTGAAATAATTTCCCTATATTTGTAGCCAAAGTGCCAAAATGCCTTATCTATTCCGTCAGGACTTCACACGTTTAATTCAAACAGATGCCCTTAATCAGATTATAGGCAGCAACTTAGATATACTTGATGAGGAGATAAACGCAGCGTGCGAATTGGCTAAGTCAATGCTTAGACCTCGTTTTGATATAAACACAGAATTTAGAGAAACATTAGCATGGGATTTAGGGCGAAGTTACTACGCCGGGGAGCGTTATTACTTAGATGCGCCCGTATATCAAGAATCAGATACTTACTACTATTCTATGCCCTGCATTCAAGGCACGGATTTTTATATTTGTATTGTAAGCGAAACAACAGGGACATTTGCTTCGGGCGATTGGCGCAAGATAAATAAAAGGTATAAGCTTTACTATGCTAAGTACCCTCATCCGGTATTTGATTATAAGGCTGTTTATAAAATTGGCGATATGGTATGGTGGGCTGATAAGGTTTACACAGCACTAAAACCAACGGTAGTAGAAAATCATGCAAGCGACCTGCAGTATAGGAACGTGGAAAATATACCGATTGGTAATGTGTTCCCGGACGATGCGACTAATGGGCTAAGTTATTGGGGCGCAGGAACAACCTACTATGTAATGGCTAGTATCGCTCCTGACGAAACCGACTACTATATTTGCGGGGATAACAGGGATTTGAGAATAAAAACCGCCTGTATAGACATTGCCTTGTACGAACTCAATGCACGCCTAGCACCTGCCAACATACCAAAAGTAAGAATGGAACGTGCCAAAGGAGCGGAGGAGGAGAGAATAGCGGGGGATAAGGGTTTTATCTACCCAATTACCTGCGCACTCGGATACTTACAGGCAGTTGAAAGGGGCAATGTAACGCCTTCGCTTCCGTTATTACAACCCGATCAAGGCATGAGGATTCGTTTTGGTGGCGGGGTAAAAAAAATAAATAGCTACTAATGGCTTCACTCATACAAAGACTGTCTAACTTCATATCCCCTACCACGATAGGCACGCCCTTATCTACCAATGTAAGCACGGACGTTAATCTGCTAAAAAAGGATTTGAGCAATGCCATATTCCCTACGCAAGTTCAAAGGATAAGGCAGGACGTAAGCACTTGGAGGGATGCGGCTAGACAAGCGGAATCAGCGTTCTATCCGTGGCGAACAAAGCAGCAGATACTTTATATTGACACGATTTTAAACGGTCATGTAAAGGCGTGCATGGGTAAGCGTAACAACATGACCTTATTAAGAACGTGGAGTTTTTACAACGGAGAAACAAAGGTTGAGGACGAGGCTTTAGAGGCGATATTCAAAAGTGAGTGGTTTGAGAAATACTTGACCTATGTACTCGAAAAAGAGGCATACGGGTACAGTCTAATTTCATTGGGTGATATAGAAGGCGATGCTTTCCCGAACATAAAAAGCATCAAGCGTTGGAACGTCAGCCCGGACAGATACGAGGTTTTGACTTTTCAAAACATGCCGGGAGGTTATAAGTTTTTAGAGGAGCCGTACAGAGATTGGCACGTTTACTGCGATACGCCAAGCGATAACGGCAGCAGTCCAACGGGGTACGGTTATCTTTATTCAGTTGCTCTTTATGAGATATTCCTTAGAAACTTATTAGGCTTTAATGGTGATTTTGTAGAATTGTTTGCACAACCCTTCAGAGTAGGCAAGTCGAGCAAGTCAGGCAAGGAACGTCAAGAATTGTATGATGCTATCCGAGATATGGGGAGTAGTGGATTTACTGTTATTGACTTGCAAGATGAGATTGAGTTTTTGGAAACGGCATTAGGTGGAACGGGTTACAAGTCCTATGATAATTTTGAAGTTAGGCTTGAAAAGAAAATCAGCAAAATTATACTTGGCCACTCGGACGCTATGGATAGTACGCCCGGTAAACTTGGTTCACAGCAAGGAAACGAAGATAATCCTGTGAGCAATGCTTTGGATGAAAAGGCTACAACGGATGGCAGATCAGTTGAGAATAATGTGAACAATCTTCTTATCCCACGTATGCGCAACTTAGGATTCAATATTCCTGACGGCCTTACTTGGAAATTGGAGAATGACAAGGAAAAGATGGAACTGCGAGAGAATGAAGATAAAAACAATGCAGTAACCGTATCCAATATTTATCAGTTAAAACAGGCGGGCTTTACAGTTGATCCGAAATATATTGAAGAAAGGACGGGCATACCTGTAAGTATTGCGCCTACTGTGGCTCCCAATCCTGACATGACGGATAATCTAAAGAAAAAAGTATCGAATATTTATAAAAACTAACACTAACACTCATGATCTTTACACCAAAGGTAGGAATGCGCTTTATTACTGGCGCAAATATGCGACCAAACATCATTTCAACACAGGATATTTTTGAGTTTAAAGTTGTAGAGCATACACATGATGAAAGATTTGTAAAATTAAAAAATCATCTTGGAGAATTGTTTTGGATAGCAAGTTCAGGCATCGAACCTATGGTTGTTTTGGAAGATGCAAAGCAAAGCGACTACGAAAGAGGGTGCGAAGATACTGCACGTAAAATGATGTGTTTGCCATAATGAAATTATCCAAAAAGCAGATAGATGATTTAATGAATGGTGTCTTTGACGGCTCTATTGACTACAATAATCTGCCTAAGGATTTGTACCTTGATATTGCTGAGTATCTGAAAAAAGGCTTATATAATGGTTACGGTGGCACATTGGCCGACTTTGATGGGCATGATTTAAAGATGCTCAAAAGCCTACGTGAAAATGTGTACCTCTTTTCAGGGGCTAAAACCTTTCAGCAGGTCGAGGCTTATAAGGCACTTCTGACTGATACAGGCGGGCTTATTTCGTTTAAGGAGTTCCGGAATGCGGCACAGGAAACCTACGACCTGTTTAATGTGGATTGGGCATTGACGGAGTACAATACAGCCATAGCACAAGCACAAAATGCAGCTAAGTGGAATGATATAGAAGCAAACAAAGATGTGTTACCTATGCTTAGGTATTCAGCTATTGGTGATGCTTGCGCTATTTGTCAGCCATTGGACGGAATTGTAGCCCCGGTGGATGATGATATATGGGATACTATCATGCCTGAAAATCATTACAACTGCAGGTGCATTGTCATACAGGAAGATGCGGACGTTCAGCCAACGGAAGGGAATCAAGATATAGTTGATGACGTAAGCGAAAAAATGCAGGACGTGTTCAAAAGCAACGTAGGCAAGACGGGCGATATCTATGACAAGGCGCATCCTTATTTCGATATTCCAAAAGAATACCATAATTTAGCGAAGGAAAACTTTAATCTACCAATACCTAAGGATGATGAATAAAAGCACGGGGTACATAAGCATAGACGCTGTTATCGCCTGTATGCTTCATTGCAGAAGGTTTAACAAAAGAATCAAAACTATCCGTCTTTGTCATTCATGGTGGTATGAGTTTTCCGAGTACACCAAGAGAACGGCTCCTGATTACAAGTTCAATAAAGACGAGGGCATTATCTTGCACGGGGTAGTTATTATTGAAGGCCATGCGTTTCAAAAAGAGAAATTGGAATACGATTTATTGGAGGCTAAAAAACCTGCACTTGCGTAATGGAAAACAACAACGCTGCTAAATTTGCTGCCAACAGTAAAGCGTTAAAGGAATTATCTAGAACGCTTCCTATTGAATTGGGGGCTATTGGCGTGCGGGAATTTGTGGGCAATTTTACTAAACAGGGGTATAGTGGCGCACCGTGGAAGGAAGTACAGAGACGAACACCCGGTACTAAGGCGTATAAGTATCCTAAAACAAAAGGGCTACAAAGAAGAACAACGCCAATACTGATAGGTGCAGGATATAGAAAAAGAGGCGGTACGTTGCGCAGGGCGGTTAACGGAAGCACCAAAGAAACGAGTTTAAGCAGGGTAGTTTGGAGTGTGGACTTGCCTTATGCTAAGGCGCAAAATGATGGAACAGATAAGATTCCTGCCCGTCCATTTATGGGCTTTTCAAAAGAACTGATACAGAAATTAGACGATAAAGTGAACCAAAGAATAAAACAAGCCCTAAGTGCCACTACTTAAAGATATAATCATTGAGTTACGAGATGAGATAGGCTCCATGTTCATTACTACCGGTGATGGCGAGGTGGTAGATATGAAGTCCGTAATGTGGAACGACCAACTAAACAGGGTGAAAGCGGGTGAGCTTACTTTGCCACGTTATCCTTGTGCTTACTTAGAGGTGTTGCCGCAACAATGGGAAACTTTGGGCAGAACATACTTAGCCGCAGATGTTACATTCAGAGTGCATTTGATTCATCAGGAATTTGACGCTATGGACGGCACTCAAGATCAAAACATGAATGTATTTGATTTGCGCAAAAGGTTATTGCAGTTTTTTTCATTATACAAGGCAGACGGATGCGGGCGGATGGTTCCGGTAAACGAGGAGCAGGACTACGCCCACGATAACCTTTACCACTACATTATAGATTTTAAAGCGCATGTTATTGAAAGCAGTATCTTTGCCAATACAGGTAGTAGCGGTTCGTTTATTGTAAAAGAGCCGCCAACTGATTTAGATTTAACGGTAGAAAAACAACACTAATGGCTAGGTCAGTCGAAGAAATAAACGATTATTTGAAAGTGCAATTAGTTGCACAGTTTGCATCTGTGGGCATTACTATTGATACTACCACATGGAGTAAGCGCAACTATATGCGTAACTTTTTATGGGTGTTCGCCATAGCGCAAAACTACTTTGAGCAGTTGCAAGATTTGTTCATTCAACAAGTCGAAGCTATCCAGCTAGTAAGTCATGGGGCAAGTGCCGCATGGATTCAGTACCAAATGATAAACTTTTTTCAGTACTCGGCAACGGTTCCGCAGTATCTTATCATTTCAGCAGGGGTATATTCCTATCCTATTATAGACCCAACACTGCATATCATTGCGGCTTGCTCGGTTACAACAGGATTAAGCGGACGAGTTTATATTAAGTGTGCGCAAATGGTGAGCGGTTCATTGGCTGCTTTAGACGGTAGTATGGTGAGCGCAGCGCAGGGATTTATTAATCTCACCGGTGATGCGGGTATCTATTACACGGTATCGAGTGCCGACCCTGACCGACTTTATATTGATGCAAACATTTACTACAAAGGGCTTTACGCAAGTACTATTCAAGCGGACGTTATATCTGCTATCAATGCTTTCCTTGCAAATCAAGGGGTGGTAAATTTTAACGGCAATATTGAATTGACTGATTTGATACGAGCGATAAAAGATGTGCCGGGCGTGAATGATGTAATATTGAACAACGTAAACGGCAGAGCGGCTACAACGGCATTTGTGGACGGTACGGGCATTGTAGTAACGCAACAATGGATAAACAGACAATGGGCAACTATTGCAGGTTATATGATTTCAGAGGATGATACAGGGCATACATTGGCTGATTCACTAACCTTTAATGCTGAATAGTGCCGACAATATTCGAAATAGATACCGACCAACAGGCAGATGATTTGATGCCCCCGGACAAGAGGGGTGTTAAGTTTCTCGCTTTTGCTAAGGCAATTCTAAAACCTTTAGCTTGGTTAGTTAATTCAATATGGTACGGATGGAAGGATGGCACAGTACCACTCGATTGGGCAGCGGGAACGTATTATAAGTATGACCAAGTTACATTTTTGAATCAAGTATTTGAATGTGTAGTAACTTCCACCACGACAGACCCAAGCAACTTAACTGACTGGCGGCTGATTCAGACTAATTTTATAGGGGTATCTGAAAGGCAATTATATAATGGCAGTAAGATTGAGTTGGAATATGCTTTAAATAAATGGTTCCATACAACCTATAGACAAGACCCTGCGGTGGCTGATATTAATATTGAAACAAAGCACGCTGAAATTGGGTACTTTATCACAGGCACGGGATTATATGATAGTAGCGCAGTTTATGCTACTGATTCAAGCGAGTATGTAGGGGTAGACCAATTCATCACACAAGCGGCAAATTTCAAGGTAAATATTCCGAGTGCTGTTTATATTGCATTGGCTAGTGATGATACCACACGAACACAAATAGTTCGTAATTTTGTCGATAAGTACGTTATAGCAGGAGTTTATTATACAATAGCACCATATTAAAAACATCATGGGAAAAAGAATAGATTACAGTTTCATTAGTGGCACAAGCGGAATGCCTTTCAAAAAGGGAACTTGGAAACACTTACAAGAGGCTTATTGGGAAGGTATGCAAGAGTTTGTGGCGCAGGGGGCAGGAGGTGAGCCGAGTGATGGGGTGGGTTATGCTGTTTGGGGTAACTTAAACAGGGGCGATGCCACAAATTACGATATTGCGCCCGGTGCTATATGGTATAACGGTAAGATGTATTCAAGTTCAACGGGATTTTTTACAGCGACAGGCGTACAAACTGCGGTTGCACAAATCGTAACATCTTACTACACGGATACTACGGCAGACCCTACCACCTTCACAGATGGGGCGATTCACAATGTCCATGTGATTGAAACCATTGAATGGGTAGCGGGTGCGGTAGGCTCAGGCATCTTTAATTTCAATGATTTGGTGAGAGTTTTAAACGTAGAGGATGCTGTCGAAGTTGGGGGAACGGGTGCGCCTGCATTTACTAGCCCTTCAAATGTTGGAAATGATCCGGGAGGCACATACGCCACATTAAAATTTCAAAGGGATAATAGAAATAAAACGGTGATGATAACCGGCACAATAAAAGTTGTGGCATATCCTGACACTACAAATACGACTGTATTTACCTTGCCTGTGGGATATCGTCCAATATTAGAGCAAGCGTTTACCACATATTTATTTGGTAGCCCGCCATTAATAGTCAGTGGCACGGTTAAGACAAACGGAGATGTTGTTTTAGGGCATGACGGTTTTACATATTCAAACGTATATCTTCCATTTCAGGTAATTTTTAATATCTAGTATGAGTTCATCGCACCAACATAAAGCTATTGTATATCTTAAGCCTAGCCTAAGTGCTAAGTTAGAAAACTATGCCAAGCAAATGGAGGTGAGTAAGTCGAAGG
>Ga0304729_1002022_pt1 | contig 12619 bp, 11 predicted proteins | sample C_131016_MF_Meta_FD_190475 | JGI IMG/M metagenome (GOLD analysis project Ga0304729, IMG submission 190475) | Freshwater microbial communities from Lake Croche, Canada to study carbon cycling - C_131016_MF_MetaG (v2) (version 2) | ecosystem: Environmental > Aquatic > Freshwater > Lake | place... | reverse complement strand
CGCTGATCACGCTGTTCGTTTTAGCCCTGTTGCTGATCGTTATTTACCGCTTCAACGATAAAACGAACCCGGTTCCTTCGAAGACGACGCATCACACAGGTCTTGAAATTGCGTGGACCCTGATCCCAGCGCTTATCCTAGTGGGTATTTCGATCCCTTCGTTCCGTCTGCTCAAAATGCAAGTTGAGCTTCCGCAGGCTGACATCACGATCAAAGCGGTCGGCCATCAGTGGTACTGGTCGTATGAATATCCTCAGGATCAAGGTGGTGGATTCGGCTATGACAGCTATATGCTTTCCCCTGAAGATGCCAAGAAAGCCAACCAGCCGAACCTTCTGGCCGTTGACAATGAACTGGTTCTGCCAGCGGGTAAGACGATCGTCGTCGAGGTCATCGGCCAGGACGTGATCCATAATTTCGCAGTTCCTTCCTTTGGTATCCGGATGGACGCCGTACCGGGTCGGCTCAACCAAACCTGGTTTAAGACGGATGTTGAAGGCACCTATTATGGTCAATGCTCGCGTCTTTGCGGCGCGAACCATGCCTTCATGCCGATCTCGGTTCGGATCGTAAGCCCTGAGAAATATGCCGCATGGCTTGTGGATGCGAAAAAGAAATTCGCAGCCTTGGATGCCTCGCCTGTTCAACTCGCAGCACAATAATCTTACTAAAACAACGAAACAGCCGGCACCTAGGTTGCTTCATGGAATGTTCGAAAGCTTAGGAATAGAAAACAATGGCAAACGCAGCAGCTGACCACGCTCACGATGCACACGGCCACGATTCGCATGCGGACCATCCTACGGGGTGGCGCCGGTGGGTCATGTCAACCAATCACAAGGACATCGGCACGATGTACCTTATCTTCGCGATCATTGCGGGATTGGTCGGCGGTTTCTTATCGATCATGATGCGCCTTGAGCTTGCCGAACCGGGGTTGCAATATTTTACCAATCCACAAACCTACAATGTTTTTGTCACCGGCCACGGCCTGATCATGGTGTTCTTCGTAGTCATGCCTGCGGTTATCGGCGGCTATGGCAACTGGTTTGTGCCTTTGATGATCGGTGCGCCGGATATGGCGTTCCCGCGGATGAACAACATTTCGTTCTGGCTCCTGCCAGCCTCGCTTTCCCTTCTGCTGATCTCACTCTTCGTTGAAGGTGCACCGGGTTCGAACGGTTTTGGTGGCGGCTGGACAGTTTATCCGCCTCTATCGACCATGGGCCATCCCGGCCCTGCGCTTGATTTTGGTATTCTATCGCTTCATCTCGCGGGTGCGTCTTCCATCTTGGGTGCAATCAACTTCATCACCACGATCTTGAACATGCGCGCGCCCGGCATGACGATGCACAAAATGCCGCTCTTTGCTTGGGCGCTGCTTGTCACGGCCTTCTTGTTACTCCTCTCGCTTCCCGTGCTGGCTGGCGCGATCACGATGCTGTTGACAGATCGTAACTTCGGCACCTCATTCTTCGACCCAACGAATGGTGGCGATCCGATCCTCTATCAGCATCTCTTTTGGTTCTTCGGTCATCCTGAAGTCTACATCATGATTTTGCCAGGCTTCGGAATTGTTAGCCACATTATCTCGACGTTTTCGAAGAAGCCGATTTTTGGCTATCTTGGCATGGCCTATGCCATGGTCGCGATTGGCGCGGTTGGCTTTATTGTCTGGGCGCATCACATGTACACCGCAGGCTTGGCCCTCAACACCCAGCGTTACTTCGTGTTCGCCACCATGGTGATCGCGGTCCCAACGGGTGTGAAGATCTTCTCCTGGATTGCGACCATGTGGGGCGGTTCCATCCGCTTCTCGGCAGCCATGCACTGGGCGGTTGGCTTCATCTTCTTGTTTACCGTCGGTGGCGTCACGGGCGTCGTTCTGTCGAATGCGGGCTTGGATCGTAACCTGCACAACACCTATTACGTTGTCGCCCACTTCCATTACGTGCTGTCGTTGGGGGCAGTATTCTCGATCTTCGCGGCGTGGTACTACTGGTTCCCAAAAATGTATGGTCGGATCATCCCTGAATGGATTGGCAAACTACATTTCTGGGTAGCCTTCATCGGTGCAAACGTTTTGTTCTTCCCGATGCACTTTACCGGTCTAGCCGGCATGCCACGCCATTATGTCGATTATCCTGAAGCCTTCGCTGGTTGGAACAAGATATCTTCCTATGGCTCTTACATCTTTGCCTTTGGCCTCTTGATCTTCTTCTTTGGCATCTACAAGGCTTTTGCGAGCCCTGTTCGTGCTGAGAATAGCCCTTGGGGTGAAGGTGCAACAACGTTGGAATGGACCCTCACATCCCCTCCTCCGCACCACCAGTTCGAAACCTTGCCCGTTATTTCGGGCGGCGATCACTAACTTCATACCGCCCGACCTGGTTCGGGCGGTTTCTCGTGACTTTTTTGGAACGACCGGTAAATCCGGTCGTTCGTCCGTTTGATGCCTTTAGGAAGCGAAAGCGTCATGTCACTTGCCACAGAAAGCCTCGTCAACGATGGAAGCGCCTCGGTTGCTTCGCCTTCGCTTGTTTCAAGGGCAACGGCAAAAGACTATTATGAACTCTTGAAACCCCGTGTGATGCAACTTGTCATCTTCACCGCGTTGGTTGGAATGATGACAGCGCACCAGGCGATCAATCCAGTTATCGGCTTTGCCAGCATTCTGGCGATTGCGATTGGCGCGGGCTCTTCGGGTTGCCTTAATATGTGGTATGATGCCACGATTGATAGCTTGATGGAGCGTACAGCCAAGCGCCCGATCCCCTCCGGTGCCGTGGCACCTGGGGAGGCACTGGCCTTTGGGTTAACCTTGGCAATAGCATCGGTCGTCTTTTTGGGCCTCATAACCAATTGGTTGGCTGCCGGCTTTCTCGCCTTCACGATCTTCTTCTATGTCGTCGTCTACACGATGTGGCTTAAACATTGGACCGCGCAAAATATTGTCATTGGTGGAGCTGCCGGTGCTTTTCCACCCATGATTGGGTACATGGCTATTACCGGCTCGATGAATATTGAAACCCTACTTCAATTTCTGATCATCTTCGTCTGGACCCCGCCACATTTTTGGGCGCTGGCGCTGGTCAAAAGCAAAGACTATGCGCGCGCAGGTATCCCCATGCTGCCGGTTGTAGCGGGGGAGATCGAAACACGCCGCCAGATTTTGATCTATTCTTTGATCTTGATGCCGGTTGGCATGTCGCCTTCTTTGTTCGGATTTGTCGGCCCCGTCTATCTCGCCATATCGACGGTTTTTGGCGCAGTAATGGTGTGGTTGGCTTATGATCTGTTCCGTAAGCGCGAGGGCGAACCCGCCCGAAAAGCGTCCTACCGCCTCTTCGGCGTTTCGATTATCTATTTGTTTGTGCTGTTTGTAGCCCTGTTAGTGGAAGAATTATTACCGAATCTGGCTTGGAGTCACTTCCTATGAATAATGAATCCTTCCCAAAGCCGATCAAACTGTCGCCTGACGAACTTGCTCGCCAGAAATCACGCTCGCGCGCTTTAGGCCTCGTGCTTGGCGCTTTGGTTGTGCTGTTTTTTGCCGTTACCATCGCCAAATTGGGCGGCGATGTATTTAATCGGCCAATGTAATCTCATGAAAACGTCATCGCCTCACTCGACTGCCAACCGCACAACGCTGATTGCGTGTGTTGGCGCTGTCGTATTGATGGTCGGTGCAGCCTATGCCGCCGTTCCGCTTTACCAGATGTTTTGTAAGGCAACCGGCTATGGCGGCACCACGCAGGTGGTAAAATCCGATTCGTCGGTTGTAATTGATCGCAAAATGACAATTCGTCTCGATTCAAACGTTTCAAACGGATTGAATTGGAAATTTAGGGCTGAGACGCCGACCATATCGGTCCGTATTGGCGAAACGGCGACCGTTTTCTACCATGTCGAAAACCATGGCGCGACGGATGCTACGGGCGTTGCAACCTACAATGTACAGCCTGATATGGCGGGTTCCTATTTCGACAAATTGCAGTGCTTCTGCTTTTCTGATTTGAAACTGAAAGCGGGTGAAGGCCTCGATGTTCCTGTCGTTTTTTATGTTGATCCGGCGATAACCAAGGAACACGATCTGGAAAACCTGACAGAGATAACGCTATCATATACTTTCTTCCCCGCCAAAGCGGCAAAAAGTCCATTGGCGGAGTTGACAGGACGGACGAAACCGCAATTGTAACGACCCGATAGGCTTCTCTAAAGAGAAGCCCCAATGGAGACCGACGACCATGGCTGATGCACACGCCACAAACCACGACTATCATATTGTCGACCCGAGCCCTTGGCCGTTTGTCGGCTCACTCAGTGCCTTCCTCGCTGCTGTCGGCGGCATCATGTGGATGAAGGCGCTCGTCATTGGCGGCCTCAAGCCCGGCCCCGTACTATTCGCCATAGGGATTATCGGAATTCTTTACACGATGGTTGCTTGGTGGTCCGATGTGATCAACGAGGCACAGGTTCGCGGTAACCATACTCGCATCGTGCAGATGCACCATCGCTATGGCATGATCATGTTCATCGCTTCCGAAGTGATGTTCTTCGTTGCTTGGTTCTGGGCCTTCTTCGACTCGAGCATTTTTGCTTTCGAAACCAAGAACTACCTTCGCTTTGACTTCACGGGCGGACATTGGCCGCCCCATGGCGTCGAAGTTCTCGATCCTTGGCACTTTCCGCTGATCAACACTCTGCTTTTGCTGACTTCGTCAACGACCGTGACATGGGCGCATCACGCATTGCTGCATAATGATCGCGATGGCGTGAAAAAAGCGCTTTGGCTGACGATTGTGCTCGCTGTCTGCTTCACAGGTGTCCAAGCCTATGAATACACCCATGCGGAATTCGGCTTTGCGGGCAATATCTATGGTGCAACCTTCTTTATGGCGACTGGTTTTCATGGGTTCCATGTGATCATCGGAACCATCTTCCTGGCTGTCTGTCTGCTTCGGACCTATAACGGAGACTTTACAGCGGAACAGCATCTTGGATTCGAATTTGCCGCTTGGTATTGGCATTTTGTCGACGTGGTTTGGATGTTCCTGTATGTTTCTATCTATCTATGGGGATCACATTGGGGGGCGGCTGCGCTGCCGCACTAATCCTGAGCGGGCTTTGAAAAGGGGCGGCTTCGGCCGCCCCTTTTTTATTTTTGAAAGCATTTTGACATGCCACTTTCTCCAAAAGCACCACGCGGCGCCGGTCTTCTGCCTGGTGTCACCGGACACTGCCCCCAGTGCGGCAAAGGAAAACTGTTTAATGGCTTTCTGACCTTGGCTCCAAAATGCGACAGTTGCGGCCTTGACTACGGCTTCGCCGATTCCGGTGATGGCCCGACGATTTTTATCATGATGATCTCAGGCATACTCGTCATCGGCTCCGCTCTTTTAACCGATGCCTATTTTGAGCCACCCTTATGGGCGTTGGCGGCTATTTTCCTACCACTCATGGCGGTGGTTAGCCTCGGTCTCATTCGACCGACAAAAGGCATTCTGATTGCCTCGCAGTATCGACATCGCGCCGAACAAGGAAGACGTGTATCGTGATAACTTCACCGATGGACCGGCCACTTATCTTACCGTCGCTCTTTGCGGGGTTGGCGCTTGTCATCCTTACTGGACTCGGAGCGTGGCAACTCGTCCGTTTGGACGAAAAAGACCGGTTGGTTGCGCAAATCGAAGCTGCATTGCAGGCCCCCCCCGTCTCGTTGCCATCCTCAAAAGAATGGTCAGTACTTGATCTCCAAACCTTTGATTATCGTCGCGTATCGGTCGCCGGTTCGTTCCAGCACGAGAAGGAAGCGCTCGTCTTTGGCTTTGTCGATGTTGGCCAAAGGGGCGATACCAGCGAAGGTTTTTTTGCTTTAACACCCTTCCGATTGGCGGATGGTTCGACAGTAATCGTCAATCGTGGCTTCGTGCCGCAAGCGTTTCGCGAGCAATTTACCCGTAAGCAAGGGCTTGTCGAAGGTAACGTCAATCTCACCGGCATTTTGCGCACACCAGAGAAACGCGGCCTGTTCACTCCTCCCGACGATTTAAGCAAAAATCTATTTTTTGTGATCGATCCGGCTATTCTTGCCAACGCAAAAGGGCTCGAAAACGTCGCACCCTTTGTGATCGATGCTGATCGAACGAACCCATTAGGGGTTTGGCCGGAAGGAGGTCATACGATTGTGGCATTGGTGAATAACCATTTACAGTACGCGATCACGTGGTTTGCACTTGCCTTTGGCCTCGTGGGTGTGTTTTTCGTGTTTGTGAAGAATAAACGTGCTGCCGAGCCACTCTGAACAGGATCACCCAACGTGACCAAGCCCCGCATGAACCACATTTCAACCCGCGGCGAAGCCCCCGAACTTGGCTTTTCAGACGCCCTTTTGGCGGGCCTTGCGCGCGACGGTGGACTATATTGGCCAAACCGTATTCCGCAGTTGTCGTCCTCTGAAATTTTTGGGTTTGCCAGTCTTTCTTACGCGGAAGTTGCCGAAAAAGTGATTGGCCTATTTGCCGACGATATTGATAAAGTCGCACTTAGCCAAATGGTTCGCGAAGCCTATTCGACCTTCCGGCATGAGGCAGTGGCCCCCCTTGTTCAACTCGATGATAATCTCTTCGTGCTCGAACTCTTCCATGGTCCGACTCTCGCGTTCAAAGATGTCGCGATGCAGCTTTTGGGTCGTTTGATGGATCATGTATTGGAGCACCGCAACCAACGCGCCACGATTGTCGGTGCAACCTCAGGGGATACCGGCGGTGCTGCAATCGATGCTTTCAAAGGGTTAAAGCGCGTCGATATGGTCATCCTTTTCCCGCATGGCCGGGTCAGCGAAGTGCAGCGTCGGCAGATGACAACCGTTGAGGCCGACAACATCCATGCAATAGCCATCGATGGCACGTTTGATGATTGCCAAGCGCTTGTAAAAGCGATGTTCAACCATCACGCCTTCCGCGACGAACTCAGCCTTTCGGGTGTCAACTCGATCAATTGGGCCCGCATCGTGGCACAAATCGTCTATTATTTTACTGCTGCGGTATCGCTTGGTGCGCCGCACCGAGAAATCTCCTTTGCAGTACCAACCGGTAATTTCGGCGATATATTAGCGGGTTGGGTTGCCAAGAAAATGGGACTGCCCATCAAGCTGTTAACGATTGCAACCAATGATAATGATATCTTGGCGCGGGCGATGGCGACTGGCCGCTACGAGATGACGGGCGTTAAAGCAACCACTTCCCCTTCGATGGATATTCAAATCTCGTCGAATTTCGAGCGTATGCTCTACGAGGCACATGGTCGTAATCCAACCGCCATTCGGACGTTGATGGCGCAGTTAAACCAGTCTAAATCCTTCACGATCTCGGACGAAGCTCTTACCGTATTGAGAAAAGACTTTTCTGGCATTGCCGTTCACGAATCGGCGGTTGATGCAGAAATGAAGGCGGTGTGGGAGCGGAGCAGTTATCTGCTCGACCCGCACACTGCTATTGGCATGGTCGCAGGCCGCCAAGAACTGAATAAGGACAAAGCAACGCCGATGGTCGTTCTGGGTACCGCACATCCGGCCAAATTTCCGGATGCGGTCGAACACGCGACAGGTATTCGCCCCCAACTGCCACCACACCTTTCGGATCTGCTGGAGCGTAAGGAACGCTTTACCCATCTTCCTAACGATCAAACCAAAATTGAAAATTTTATCCGAGCGCAGGCTCGCGCCTCTCAAAAGGACGCTTGAGTGACAGAAGTAGACCGCGCAGAGGCCGTTCGTGTCACCACTCTGCCTAGTGGCTTAAGGGTCGTCAGCGAGGCCATGCCAGGGCTCGCGACCGCCGCATTAGGACTATGGAGTGGCGCAGGTTCACGGCATGAACAAGCCGAAGAACAAGGCCTCGCACATCTTCTCGAACATATGGCGTTCAAAGGCACCACCAAACGTACTGCCTTGCAAATCGCCGAGGAAATCGAAGCCGTCGGCGGTGAAGTTAATGCCGAAACCAACACCGAATATACCGCCTATTACTCGCGCGTGTTGGGCCACGATACAGGGCTCGCGCTCGACATTCTGGCGGATATTTCAACCGATCCAACATTTGACGCTACCGAGCTTAAACGCGAAAAAGGCGTAATCCTGCAAGAGATAGGTTCATATGAAGATACGCCGGACGAAGTGGTGTTCGATATGTTTATGGAAACGGCCTATGCAGGCGCGCCTATCGGACGGCGGATCCTAGGCACCCCAAAAACAGTCCGTGCCCAAACCCGTGCCTCCATGCGCAGCTTTATGGACCGTACCTATAAAACACCGTCGATGGTAGTCTCTGCGGCCGGAGCCGTCGAGCACGACCAAATTGTTGATGACGCATTTCGTCGCTTTGATGGTTTTGGCCGTCAAGCTGCGCCAGAGGCAATTGCTGCGACCTATCAAGGAGGCGAGCAGCGGCGGTTAAAGAAGCTCGAACAATCCCACATCGTTTTCGGTTTCGAAGGACTTTCTTGGCGGCACCCAGACCATTATGCAATGCATGTCTTCTCCAACCTTCTGGGCGGGGGAATGTCTTCGCGCCTCTTCCAGGAAGTACGCGAAAAACGGGGGCTTTGTTACGAGGTCTATTCGTTCTACTCACCATTTTCTGATACAGGTGTGTTTGCGATTTATGGGGGGACGGGTGAAACGCAATTGACTGATTTCGCACCTATTGCCCTTGATACGCTTGTTGCGGCCGCTACCTCGCCCAATGAAAGCGAGGTGGCCCGCGCAAAAGCACAAATGAAAATGTCGTTGCTTACCTCACTCGAGTCTCCGGGGCGTCGAGCGGAACAAATGGCGCGACATATGATGGCCTATGGCCGCGTGATGCCTAGGCTCGAAATCATCCGCGCCATCGATGCGATTACGGTCGAAGATGTAAGGCGGGTTGGCTTTGGGCTTCTAAAAGCCCCACCGACCATCGCCGCGATCGGACCGATCAAAAAGCTGATGCCGTTTGATGCGATTGCCGCGCGTATTGGTGCACCTATCTCGTCACGATGATAAAGAAGGTCGCGGAATGGGGTTGTTTGGACGAATCTTCAGGGCGCCAGAACGCTTTATTGAAGTTGGCAAAGGTTTGGTTTTACGTCCACCTGAGATGGACGATTTTCAAGCCTGGGCCGTTGTTCGAGCAGAAAGCCGACCGTTTTTAACGCCTTGGGAGCCCAGTTGGCCGTCCGATGACTTAACACGTGGCGCTTACCGTCGGCGCTACTTTCACGACGCCGATCCTGATTTTCTGCATCCATATTTCATCTTCAACGGCTCATCGGGACAATTACTCGGCGGTATCAGTTTTGGCCATGTCCGACGGGGCGTCGCCCAAAGTGCGATGATGGGATATTGGATGGGCCAAAGATATGCCGGCAAGGGTATTATGACCCAAGCTGTACCGCTAGCACTGAACCAGGCATTCGGCCCTTTGGGATTTCGTAGGATAGAAGCGGGATGCATTCCGCGCAACATTGCCTCGATCAAGGTGCTTGAACAAAACGGATTTATCCGAGAAGGATTCGCCCGCCAATATCTTTGCATCGCAGGCGTATGGGAGGATCATTTTCTATATGCCAAGCTCAAATCAGACGCGATGCCTTAATCCAACCCAGGAGTAGGGATAACTCAATACGGGCAAAGATTATGGCCCGTTTCGCGTGTCCGTGTGACGTGCTATGAAGAGATCACAATATTAGGGAAGTATCGGCATTGAAGTTTCGTCATCTTGTTTATCTGCTGATACTTTTTGTTCCTGGCCTCTTTGCCGATCGAGGGGCATTAGCTGTCGATCTGGTCCGCGTTCCGGCCGAAGCTGACGCAATCAATTTACTGCCGTATGTTGACCCACATCGCTCTGCAGGCGATGAAATTCTGATATCGACCGCGCCTGGTGCAGACGGCATTGTAAGACGTATTGCAGTGAAGGCTAAAACCGAAGGCAGTCAACCGGATTGGATTGTTTTCGCCCTACGAAATGATGGGACAGAGCCTTTGACGCGGTGGGTCGTCGCACCGCACCAGCATCTTGTGGGTTCAGGAATCATATGGCCTGACCTTGGAGCGACACGTTTGGCAAATTTAACAGCCAGCCAGGGCGTCAACCCTGAGCGGCAACCCGCCTCCGATGCCGATATTTTTCAAATCACGCTTGATCCTGGATCGTCGACCACTTTCGTTGCGGAATTAGCGAATGTGTCCTTGCCGCAGTTAACCCTGTGGACACCGGACGCATATAAAGACAGTGCGAATGGCCTAACATTTTACCGCGGCATCGTAACCGGAATTATTGGCCTCCTTGCACTCTTTTTGACAATTTTATCATTGATCCGGGGCACGATAATCTTTCCATCGGCTGCCTTGATGGCATGGGCGGTTGTGGCTTATGTCGCGGTTGATTTCGGCTTTCCTGCCGCTGTCTTTTCGACGACTCCCGAAAGCGAACGGCTTTATCGTGCCCTAACGGAATCAGTTTTATCCTCAACGCTGTTTGTATTCTTGTTTGCCTATCTCGATCTTAAACGCTGGCGGATTCGCTATCGGCATATCACAACGATTTGGATTTTATTTATCGGCGCTCTCGTGGCAGTGGCGTTTGTAGATCCTGCGGTTGCGTCAGGGCTTGCTCGCATGTCGATGGCGGCGATCGCAGTGTCAGGCTTTATGCTGATCGTTTATCTCGCAACCCATGGTAATGACCGAGCGATTTTGCTTGTCCCGACCTGGCTCGTGCTCATCGCGTGGGTAACGGCTGCTGGCTTTACTTTAATTGGACAGGTCACGAGTAACCTTGCCGCTCAATCCCTTGTAGGTGGCTTAATTCTTATCATTTTGTTGATCGGATTCACCGTCATGCAACATGCCTTTACAGGTGGTGGCTTGGCGGGTGGCGAACTGGCTGATGCTTCTCGTCGGGCTTTGGCCTTAACTGGCGCAGGCGATATTATTTTTGATTGGGATATCGCCCGCGACCATGTTCGGGTGGGTACGGAGGCGGAGGCAATTCTGGGCTATCCGAAGGGACGTCTTGAGGGCGTACCGTCGGATTTTATAGAACATATTCATACAGCAGATCGCGATTTATTTGTGACCACCGTTGATCGTTTCTGTGTTCAACGGCGAGGCCGGCTTTCCCTTGATTTGAGATTACGTGCCAATGACGGTCATTTTCATTGGTTCCGGATGCGGGCGCGCCCCATTGTTGGGGAGGACGGCGCTGTTCTTCGTCTGATGGGCACGCTGTCGGATATTACCGATTCAAGGCTTACCGAAGAACGTCTTCTACAAGACGCAATCCATGATACGCTCACGGGCTTACCTAATCGGCGCTTGCTCCTCGATCGGATCGATCTCATGCTCGCCTTGATGCGAGAGGGCGAGACACTTCGTCCAACCGTTGTTGCTATTGATATCGACCGGTTCCGCGAAACGAATGAAGCGCTAGGTTTGAGCAGTGGTGATGCCCTGTTGCTGGCTGTTACTCGCCGCCTCCTCCGGCTGATCCGTCCTCAAGATGGCCTTGCCCGTATTGGCGGCGACAGATTTGCTATTTTACTATTATCAGAGCGTGAACCGGGTCCGATTACGGCGGTCGTCGATTCGATACGCAAGAGCCTAGCTGCGCCCATCTCTGTCGGTGAACGAGAGGCCAATCTTACTGCCTCGATCGGCATCGCTTTGCCAGATCAACGCAGCGAGACGAACGCAGAACTTTTGTTACGCAATGCGGAAATTGCGATGATGCACGCTAAAAAGATTGGTGGCGACCGGATCGATGTATTTCGTCCGGCGATGCGGGTACAAGGCAGCGAACGGTTAGCTTTGGAAATCGACTTAAGAGACGCCGTTAAACGCCAACAGATCGAACTTAGCTTCCGGCCTGTTGTCCGGCTCAGTGACCGATCAATTTCGGGATTCGAGGTAATTCCCGTCTGGAACCATCCGCAACACGGCACCATTGGCCAAACCGAATTTATGGATATTGCAGAAAGCACCGAACTGGTTGGCTCCATTGGTGTCCACATTATCGAAGCAGCCGCGCAAGAACTTGCCGTTTGGCAAAAACTGATAGATATCGACCCACCTTTCTTTGCAGCCTTGCCCGTACCCGCGCCGATGTTAGAACGGGCCGAATTCGTCCGCGATGTCAGGGCTGTTTTAGGCCATGTCCCCGTTATCAAGGCGTCGCTTCGCATTGAAGTTTCAGAGCGCTATTTGATGGATCACCCCGAGCATGCCATCCACACGCTCAACGGCCTAAACGATATCGGTGCAGGCCTAGCGGTTGAAGATTTTGGCCATGGCTACTCTTCGCTCGGCTATTTGGAGCGCTTCCCTTTCAGCTCGATCCGCCTTTCGCGGATGATCACACGACCAGACCCTTCCGGAATTCGGCCTGCCATCCTCCGTTCAATCATATCGTTGGCGCACGAACTGAATATTGACTTGATCGCGGATGGCCTGGAAACCGAATCGGATACGGTTCAATTCTCTCAACTCGGCCTGGCATTAGGACAGGGGAGCATTTTTGGTCCCTTACTGACGGCAACTGCAACTCGTAAATTGATCAAGGGCTAATCGCTTTTTCAA
>Ga0304729_1002020_pt1 | contig 12626 bp, 11 predicted proteins | sample C_131016_MF_Meta_FD_190475 | JGI IMG/M metagenome (GOLD analysis project Ga0304729, IMG submission 190475) | Freshwater microbial communities from Lake Croche, Canada to study carbon cycling - C_131016_MF_MetaG (v2) (version 2) | ecosystem: Environmental > Aquatic > Freshwater > Lake | place... | reverse complement strand
ACCTCTTGGAGCCTCTGTCGGAGACCTTTTATCTTTACCTAAGCCAGATGGCTATGGCTTTGGACCAGAAAACATCACATACATAGCCCTTGCTCTCATTGGAATCATGATCCTTTACTTATCTCTAAGCAAAATTGATGTAATCAAGGATCCCAAGGAAGACTAAAGTCCTAGAGTTAGTCATATAGTAACAGTTGGGCTGCGTGATGTGGCCAAAACGTTTCCTTTAGGATGATGGTGTTTAGACGAGTCGGTCTTGCAGTCGCACTACTAAGCTCCATGCTGGTCTCGATATCCTCTCCAGCAACAGCGGAGGGTTGTGACCAGCCTGGACCAAATATGGTTCTGAGCAATTGCTCGTTCAAAAACATCGATCTAACTGGAGTTGACCTTTCAGGGTCTGACCTAAATGGTGCAGACCTAACCGGAACAGATTTGACTTCAACAACTTTGACCGACGTGACATCCGGTGGGATCATAGGCATCCCAAGCCATCTGCCGGGTGGTTGGCAAGTGCTTTTCGGTTATCTAGTCGGTCCAGGAGCAAACCTTACTGGCGCTAATTTCTGGAACAAGAATCTCACAAATGCTAATTTGGTGGACTCCAACCTTACGAATGCATATCTTGATGGAACTACATTAACCAACGCGGATTTTTCCGGAGCAACTTTAACTAACATTGCTGGCAGGGCAATTGTTGGTCGCCCAGTAAATCTTCCATCCCCTTGGCGTCTAAGCTCGGGATTTCTGATAGGGCCAACAGCAAACCTCAGCTCAGTTGACTTAGGCGCTCTAAACCTAAGCGGTTTCGACATCACCGGTGCGAATTTGTCGGGGAGCGTTTTCAACGGTGCCGACCTAACCGATGTTGACCTAAGCTCAACTGCCGTTATCAACATAGCCTTCTATAACTGCAACCTGACCAGAACAGACTTCACGGGATTAGACGTTGAAGGCATCCGAACCCAAGGGATATCGGGAACCCCGATAGGGCTTCCTTCTAACTTTAGAATCATAAGTGGGGTTGCCATCGGGCCGTACGCAAACCTAAGCTCTCTAAACCTCATGAACATTAATTTCAGCGGGACTAACCTGCATCATGCTTCGCTTGATCAAGCCAACCTCACTGGAGCCAGTTTGGCAAATGTTGATCTAACTCTCACCCATTTCACGAATGTAAATCTAACTAATGCCAACATCACTAATACGAACCTAACTGGGGTTGATTTAAGCGGAGTAGTAAGCAGTGGGCTAATTGGAACACCAATAGGTTTAGATTCCCAGTGGCAGTTATACCAGGGTTACCTAATGGGACCTAAAGCAAACCTTTCAAGTGTCAATTTTTCTAATAAGGATCTAAGAGATGCCCACCTAAAAGGTGTCTTCTTGATTGGAGCTAACTTATCCGGCGCCAACCTAACTGGTGTTGATCTTTCTGATACCAATTTGACCGGAGCTCTTCTGATCTCTTCCAACCTCAGTGGAACAAACCTAACGAATGCTAATTTGACCAACATATACGCCAACGGCATTCAGGGAACCCCAACAGGACTAGCTAACTCATGGCGTTTATTGAACGGCTATCTGATTGGCCCGCACGCTAACCTCAACAATGCAGATTTGGCTGGCCTAGATCTATCGGGCATGGATTTAACTGGAGCTAGCTTCTTGATTGCCGACCTAACCGGGGCAAACTTAAGTGGAGCTAACTTGACCGATGCAGTCGTTATCGACGCTAATTTCACTGATGCAAATCTAACCAATGTCATTTCTTCGGGACTTACCGGAACGCCATTCGGTATGCCTCGTGACGTCCAGCTAGTTGGTGGGAAAATGTTGGGCATCTTTTTCAAGACACCTGTGCCAACAATCACTGGAAAGTTTGCCGTTGGACAGAGATTGACAGCAGTCCAAGGAACTTGGGATACTGGCGTAACTCTTAGTTACCAGTGGACCAACAATGGGGCTCCTATCAGTGATGCAACTAGTGCTTTCTACATTCTGCAGCCGAACGATGTTCATCAAAGTATTGCTTTGGTAGTAACCGGAACAGCAACCGGTGGTGTAACCCGATTCAGAACTTCCAAAGCAACTGCTGTTGCCGTTGGAGTCATGAAAACGACGGCAGTTACTACACTCGGCAAACTCAATGTTGGTAAAACAATTACAGCGCACAGTAATGTTTGGGTCGCTAACGCAAAAGTCACATATTCTTGGCTACTCGATGGCAAGGTGATTAAAGGCCAAGCAAAATCTACGTTGAAAATTATTGCCAAGTACAAAGGACATAAAATCTCTGTGACTGTGACGCAGTCTGCGCTTGGGTACAAAGACGCAAAGGCCTCTTCAAAGTTAGTTGCTATTCGCTGATTAAAGCTCTATCGAGGATAAGGCCGATCAAGCTGTTCCAGGCCTCTGAGTCCATTGGCTCATCGACAATATCATCAACAATTTTTCCGAGTGTATAGGCCTGAATAAGAACTGCGCCTGCTCTAGGGTCAAAATCTTTATTGAACCAACCCTTATCTTGAGCTAACTTAAATTGAGCAGTGAATAGGTCGGTTAGTTCTAGTTGGACTTTACCCAAAGCAATTCTGAATCGTTCGTTTCCCTCGGCCATGCCAATGATGCGTGCGCGTTCATAGCGACTCGCCTTACGAGCTGGATCTTGCGTAAGTTCCGTAACTTTTCTTAGCCCAGCAAGAGCCTCGTCCTTAGATTTAGCTTCGTCCAAAACCTTCGAGATAACCGCACCGCTACTTGCCACATATCTTGAGTATCTAACTAAATATGCACCTGCTATTAGGTCGCCGATGCTGTCCCAAAAGTGATAAAAGGACCCCCGGGCGATGCCTGTTCGTCGCAGAATCTCCGCCGCGGTTACTTCTTTCTCCTGATGAGTGTCTAGCATGGCTTTCTGATTAGGTGGCACCTTAACCTAAATATAGCAACGTCGACGTTGAAAGCTCTAGAGTTAGCACAACCGCCAGTCTGTTTCTAGAGAAAAGACGTCTTTTGTCTAATGCTGCCCCTCTGTTTATCATGAATATTGGGCCAGGCTTCTGAAGTTACTTACTGACGAGTCCACTTAAACCTGCCTTATCCCCATAGACTCAACTAACAATCAAAAATGGGTGTGTGCGCACCGATAACCGATAGGGATCGAATATGCGCTTCTCAAATAAAACTCTTCTACTTGCCTCTGGAATACTAGTTGCCTCAGCTTTGGCCCCAATCTCAGCAGCCAATGCAGACAACACCTGGATCACCAGACCTAACCTAAGTACTGTCTCGTTGGTGGCCCCAACCGCTGTCCGAACAGGTTTTAATACATCTTTATCAACACAAACCAGCAGTTTTCTTCTGACCTATCATGGTTCAGTTGGTGATGCCGGTAAGTTCGCACAAGTCAACATCTTCGAACTCAGTCAAGGGCTAACCATCAGCATGACTGGCTCCCCAACAGCTAGTTCCACCGGTTGTGCTCAGCAGGTGCTCGGCGGTGAAGCTCACAGTTGTATGTTTGCACTAGATGGCTCTGGTAGTGCCTCGATTGTTGTGAATTTGACTGGTGTTGTCTTGTCTTCATCATTCAAATACATCTTGCTTTCAGGTCCAAACATTGCCCAGACAGATCCTGCAATTGTTAGTTTCTCTGCCCCACACAGCACAGTCAAACCTGTTGTGGCAACAGTAAAGGCCCTGGCTGGTGGAGCAGCATTAATGCGATTCAAGATCACAGAAAATAGCGTTGCTGTAGCTGGTATGAAAGTTGATATCACAAAGTCTGGAATTGGTGAAAATATCAGCGCAACATCAGCAACCTCCGATGCGCAAGGCATTATTTACGTTTACCTTTCTGATCTAACCTCCAAAAAGGGAAACACTGTTTTAACCCTTACCATCCAAGGAACGACTATTAAGACAACAGGGACAGTCCAATGGTTGGCTGGCAAATTTAACTAACTCTGTTTATAACTTAAATGCAAAAAACTCGTGTGCTACAGAATACTGCTGCTAGCAGACGTGTGGCTTGTTTAGCCAGCAGTTAGACAAAACCCCCGGACGCAACCGGGGGAATTGTTTGACCTCTTGACGAGGGCCGTATCGGAAGTGACTTTCCGAAACCTTCTCTGGTTTCGAGTATAGAGAAAACTCCTTTCTTTTGGAAGAAGTTATTCACTTCCGGTTCGGCCCTCCCCTTGGTCCACACCCTACGGGAGGACAGCAAGATGCCTTTTGGTCTGATTGTTGATCTGATTCTGCTGGTTGTAAAGATAGTCACAGTGATTATCGAAACATTGTTGAATTAGGCAGAACCAGTGGGCTCTGGCGGTAATACGCCGGGGCTCACCTCATTACAAATACACTTACAACTATGAAGGAAGACGACAAGCTGGAATACGAATGGCGGAAGATTGGTTTGACCGGGCCGGCTCGAAAAGCACTTGTTGAAGCCAAGCTTTATAAGGTATCTGATCTTCGGAAGATCTCCCTTGAAGAACTCAACAATCTACCTGGGTTAGGAAAGTCTTCAATCGCTAGAATCAAATTGATTATGGACGCTAAGAAAATAACTTTCCTAAAAAAATAGGAGTTATGCAAAGGAGCATAATGAGTAATTCTTCAGGCAAAATCTTCGTTTAGCAGCACAAGCAATACTCACATCACCTTAATCGCAGAACACAATTTATGCATCTACGAATCAAGTGCAAGCTAGTTGATTGTGATTTTGACAACCTTCGAAAGTGCCTTGAAACCTTCCAATTCCGGCGCTACCGCGAGTAAAGAGCAGGCGCCTTTTGTTTTCTTTGCGACTATTTTCCCTTTAGACACGGTGCAGATTTTAGCTGTCTTTGAGGTCCAAACTAGCGCAGAACCCTGCACCGTAACCTTAGGAAGTGCCAAGCTTTTTGCTACTTTGAGTTTCTTAGCTAAAGATGCGATGGTTTGATCCGCCTTAGTAATGCCGCCCGGATAGAAAACCTCACCTTTAGGGCCCTGAGCACCAGTGTCACCCTTAGGACCCTGAGCACCAGTGTCACCCTTAGGACCCTGAGGACCCATAGCACCGCTCAAACCATCCGTACCGGCTAGCCCTTGGAGACCCTGCACACCATCAGCACCGTTCGTGCCGTTTGCACCAGTGTCACCCTTGGGTCCTTGAGGGCCAACAGCTCCGGCAGCCCCGTTAGAGCCGTTTAAGCCATTCAAACCATTGATTCCATTTTGCCCATTCAACCCATTAGATCCATTTGCACCATCTCTACCATTAGCTCCAGCTACACCATTCGTGCCGTTTGCACCAGTGTCACCCTTAAGCCCCTGAGGGCCCATAGAACCATCAAGACCATTAGATCCATTCAAACCATCAGTACCAGCTAGACCCTGAGGACCTTGAGGACCCATAGCACCATCAAGACCATTAGACCCATTAGCACCATCAAGACCATTAGACCCATTAGCACCATCAAGACCATTAGACCCATTAGCACCAGCTAAACCCTGAGGCCCCTGGCTGCAGAATTGGGTGGTTCGTCCAGCGCCAGTTGAAGCCATTGTGTCTAGAACAATGCTTACACTGCCGCAGTACTCAAAGGAATTAATTGAATTAGAGCCTAGGAATGCACTGCCTGACAAGTTCTTAATAGCGCTTCCAAGTTCAATAGTTGTAAGGTTAGCAATTGAACCAAACGCTTGGTCGCCTATGGTTCGCAATGAAACCGGAAGGTTCAACGATGATATTTGGGTTGCAAAAAATGCCATTTCACCGATTGACTGAATACCGCTTCCGAAATCGACTTCTGCAAGTCCGGTTGCCCCACTGAATGCTGAGTCGCCTAGAGTCTTTAAAGAATTCGGTAGTGACACAGATACAAAGTCTGTGTCGTCAGAGAATGCGTAACTGCCGATTACCTGAACGCCACTTCCGAGATCCAAAGTTGAAATTCGACTGGCAGCAAAGAATGCCCTGGTGCCAATGGTCTTGACTGAGTTCGGTAATGATACTGAAGTCAAACTTGTAACACCGTAGAAGGCAGAATCACCAATAAGTTGAACAGAGCTTCCAAAGTCAATTTCCGTAACGGTTGAGCTACCCTGGAAGGCTTGATTGCCGATTGTCTTGAGTGAGTTTGGAAGTGAAATGGACTCTAAGGCAGAGTTACCAAAGAAAGCGCCGTTGCCAATTGATTTAATTCCAAAACCGAAGTCCACATTCTTAAGGTTTGTAGAACCATAGAACGCGTTTGACCCGATACTTCTAAGAGAATTAGGAAGGGACAATGTAAAGATGTTTGCGTTTGAATTGAAAGCATTGTCACCAATACTTGTCACACCTTCAGGAATAATCACGGCACCTTCACAAGTGCTTCCTGAAACTACAACGTGCTGTCGTATGACGAGGCAATTTGGATCAAACGCTATATCAGCGGCAATAGCGCCTAGGGTTACTGGAATAGTTCGTGAAATTACTTGATTTGCATTGCTAGCAGAGATCAAGATATTGGCATCACCTGCGTTAAATCCAGACACACTGAAGTTACATGATTCTCCTGGAACAAGAACCGGTCCACAAGATGTAGAGCTATCAAAGACGGAGTTTGAAAGGCTGAGGTTATCCAAACTGATGTCTGTGGTTCCCTTGTTTTCTAGAATAAGTGATTGAACTTCCCCTGCGTAGCCGAAGTTTATGGCCGAAACATTAAGTTCGAGGTTGTAGCCAGTTAAGTAGTCAACGAATGTTTGGAAAAAGATTTGGTTACCATTCTGGTAGAGGTACATTACATCGCCTGTAGTCGGGTTTATCGCGGCATTCGCCCAGGTATTCCACCAGCCAGTCCCCGATTCAAGAACAGAAACGCTGTCACCAAAGGTTTCACCAAAGTCATGACTTACCTGAAAAGTAATACTTGAATTATCTCCAATTACACCTGTAACAACGTTTCCGTTGTCATCTGCCGCAATCGATCTTCCTAGCGATTGATAAGTAGGCGCAACCTGAGCGCTCGTGACTGATGTTGAATCGAGTAGATTTACCCTAATCAGGTTGCCTTCCGATCCCGACATGTACATAAATCTGTTTTGTGGATTGCTTGAAATTGCAGCTACTGAATACCAGATGTTCTGTCCGGTTTCGACTTGACTCGAAAAAGTATTTCCGTAGTCAGTGCTTCGCCACCAAGAAACTGTTGGGTTATCAACGAACACATAAACATCATGAGTTATTTTGTCCACGACTACGTCAGAGAAAACCCAATAGCCAAAAGTAGTTGGAACAGTATCGAAAGTCTGCCCCTGATCCGAGCTAGTCCAGAAAGTGGTCCCATCTCTACCGATCGCATAAATGTGATCTCCGTCAACAGCCATGTGTATGCTACTAAACCAGTTATTACCAAGCGAGCTAGATACAGGCTGTGACCAGGTCGCGCCTCGGTCTAGGCTGCGAGAAAAATTCGCTTGATAAGCCCATTGACCTTGATCGGCGCCGGCATTAGATACCCAAGCCGCATACAAGATGTCATTCGAGGAGACAGCAATTTCTACTCCTCCAATCGGTTTATCAAGGCTAATCAATGTGGATGTTCCAAAATTACGACCTCGGTCTACGCTGCGTGCGAGGCGGATGCCCTCTTCAGTAGCGAAGGAAACGAAAATTGTTCCGTCAGAAGTTACAGCAAGTCTTCTAGTGGTGTTTGAATATGCGATGCTGCTGTTAGTGCAAGGAGCGGGCACCTCCAAGGTTCCACAATTAATGTCCACTTGAGTGGGCGAGCTCAGTGGACTTGGGTCTGCAAAAGCAATTGCTGGGGTGAAGGAGATTCCTAACACGGCCAGCGCAGAGATTAGCAAGGGACTTAGAACACTTTTGATTCTCATTTAGGGATCCGATCTTAGTTTTTGGTTTTAGGTTCAAATAATGTGTTGGCTAGAGCAATTAGTACGATTGGAGCTAATAAGTCATGCAGAGCAAAAATGGGTTCCCTCACCGTGTAGGAATAGAACTGACCGCCTTGGACCGCGATGGTCGTTTGGATTACAAGAATCGCTAGAGGCCATAATGAAGCTGAGATGATGTAAGCGACCTTCGTAGACTTTCCATTGAGCTTAGGCACACAAGCAAAAAGTAAAGGAAAGATGGCGTAGAGGATGCTTCCTGAAACAGAGAAAATCTGCTCAAATCTAAAAGTAGGGATGGCAGTTTCAAATGGATTGAATATATAAAATGAAGGATACGTGAGGACCACTAGCCAAAAACTTAAGGTAGCCAGACCCACGGTGAATACCCCTGTGGCCCTAGCGCTTAATGGCGGAAGTGGAAACTTCATTTCTATCTCCTAGCACAAATATTCGTAAAGACGAATATCATTACCTTTTAGTAAATTGCTCCAAAGTTACTATCGATACTGGTTTTATTAGAGTTAGACACGCGCCGGTTAGGTAAATGTTCTTGTGATCTTGCATCATGGCCACAATACCGAGTTGTCCAATTCTTGTCACTCACCGCTGAATCTTTTGTTCCAGAGAAAGTGTCCGACCAAAGTAGCGAACCGATGCTATGCATCATTAGCTCTGGTGGTATGACAGCTAAAGACCAGTGCGCATAGAGAGTTGCTTTACTTTTAGCTTTGAGCATGGCCATGTCCTTATATTTGACTACGCCATTGCGAGTAACCGACCAGCCATCAAATTTGTAATCTTCGCGAGTAAAAGTGACTTGAGGTAAATATGACCCTGCACTTGAAATTATCGCCTTGGGCATTGACCCAGAACCAGTATTGGGATCAAAGGTAATCGCATAGCTATTCAGAGCAGCTGCCGGGTTTACAGTCGTAATGCCGCCTAAAAATAACATAATTGCTAAGGCTATTACGTGCTTCAACTTCGCCGGCATACTGGTCACTCTATAACAGTCACCTGAACGAGTATCGGCCTAATCAGAATGATTAGTCTTCCAGCATGATTTCATAGCGGACAAAATCACTGGCAGTGGCAACCTTGTCGTAAAGCTTTCTAGCTATCAGGTTGTCCTTCTTAGTAATCCAAAATAGCTCCGAACACTTTTGCTCAATGGCTAGCCTCTTGACCTCAGATATGAGAGCCGAAGCGACGCCTTTACCGCGAGCTAGCTCGCCGACATAGAGATCTTCTAGGTAGCAATGGGATGTGTGTGTCCAGGTAGAGAGTTGATAGTGAAAGTGTGCGATACCGACAATCTCGTCACCTATTTCAGCGACAAGTCCTTGAATCTCAGGGCTCTCCTCAGCCAGACGATCCCATAAGAGTTCGGTTGAAGAGTCAATGGGCTGGCTCTCGTAGAAATCTAAATAGGCATAGTAGAGAATTTTCCAAGATGCCTTATCTGCCGGTTCGATTAGACGAATCTTGACATCCATGTTGAAACTCCCATGTATTAGCTGGACCTTAGTCAAAGTTTAGCTTGATGCAAAAAGTAAGAAATAGAAATCTTGATCCATCGCATCGATAGAACTGGGCCTTCGCTTCGCGCAAATAAATATCCCCAAACCTGTTTATAAGTTCTGCACAGAATCCTATTTTCATAAAGAATCAATCTGCTTGGTAGACGCATGGCTGTCTAAGCCAGCAGTTAAACAAAAACCCCGGCAGCAACCGGGGTAATTGTTTGACCTCTTGACAGAGGATCTAATCGGAAGAGGACCTTCCGAAACTGAACCTAGTTTCGAGTATAGAGAATATTTCTTTCTTAGGAAAGAAGTTGTCCTCTTCCGGTTTGACCCTCTCTTTGGTCCATGCCTTACGAGAGGAGAAGCAAAATGACTTTACGTCAGATTGTGGATCTGGTGATACTGGTGGTGAAGATAATCCTTGAGATTGTCAAAGCCATCCTAGCTAGGTAAAACCAGTGAGCTCTGACCTGCGAGGGTCAGGGCTCACCTCAGCTAAGCGGGGCTTGATTGAGAAAGAGAACCTTTACCGGATGTGCCGGTTGGGATGTTATACATTTCAAAGACTTCGACATCTTTAGTGAGCTTGCCTGCAACACCTGAGAGAATGTCAATTACTGTTTGCTGCTTGATGTGTTCAACCCAGTGTTCTCTAGTTGTCCAAGCTTCAATCTGAATGAGTCTTCCTTCGACATCTTCATTCATTGTGTAAAACTCACAACCTGGTTCATCATGAACTAAAGGTGTGATTCTATAGAGCAGATCTTTTACTGCAGAGTAAAACTCAGGCTTAGGAGTAAAGATGGCAACAACAGTGCAAATATCAGTCAAGATAGATTTATTTCTCTTGTTTGAAGACAGAATCAAATGATGATTCGGGTGTCTTCCAAAGTAGTGAACGAACAAAACCGAGCGCTTCTTCAGCGCCGTGCAACCGATCCATACCGGCGTCTTCCCATTCAACTGAGATAGGGCCTTTGTATCCGATGGTATTTAGTGCTCGGAAAGATGATTCCCAGTCGATCTGACCACGACCAGTTGAAACAAAGCTCCAACCTCTTCTTGGGTCTTCCCAACCAAGGTGCGAACCGAGTCTTCCGACTCGACCATCCTGTTTTCTAACAAAGGTGTCCTTACAGTCAACATGATAAATACGGTCAGCAAAATCAAGAATGAAGTTAACTGGATCAATGTCCTGCCAGTGCATGTGACTTGGATCCCAGTTCAAGCCAAAAGCTTTACGGTTATCGATAGCGCTCAGAGTCTTGACAGTTGTGTAATAGTCGTAAGCAATCTCTGACGGGTGAACTTCAAGAGCAAACTTCACGCCTTCTGAATCATAGACATCCATGATTGGGTTCCAGCGTTTAGCGAAATCTTCATAGCCTGCTTCAATAACTTCTTTAGAGACCGGTGGAAACATTGCAACGTATTGCCAAATAGAAGATCCGGTAAAACCAACAACAGTATCAACGCCTAGCTTGCGAGCAGCTATGGCAGTTACTTTCATTTCTTCGGCGGCTCTAGTTCTAACACCTTCAGGATCACCATCGCCCCAAACCTTTGGTCCAACAATGTCTTTGTGACGGAAGTCAATCGGGTTATCACAAACAGCCTGACCATTGAGGTGGTTAGAGATCGCATAAAGCTTTAGGTTGTATTTCTCTAAAATTGCTAGGCGATCTTGAACGTAAGCATCATCTTCTGCCGCCCGCCACACATCTAAGTGTTCACCACTGCAAGCGATCTCTAAACCGTCATAACCCCAACCGCTTGCTAGCTTTGCCATCTCTTCAAGAGTTAGGTCTGTCCACTGGCCGGTAAATAGTGTTACTGGACGAGTCATGTGCTTATCCTTTTGGTTAGCTTGCCAACATTTTAGTCTTAGTCGGGCTACCTATTTCAGCCACCCCAACCCAAGCCTTTTGATTAGCGGAGGTGAGCACTGCTTCGATGAGTGCTGCCGCTCTTAGTCCTGAATCTAAGCCAGGGGTTCCCTCACGAGGAGCTCCTTGGAAGCCTGAGTAAGCATCAGAAATAAACGAGTTGAATGCATCCTGATATCCCTGCGGGTGACCTGAAGGAACATGGGATAAACGTCGAGCATCATCTGACTCTAGGCTTTCTTGACCACGCATCACTATTTGATTAGATGTTCTTCCACCAATGAACAATGACTCCGGTTGTTCTTGATTAAAGGTGTATGAAGCTTTAGAGCCATCGACTTCAAGTAAGAGCTGGTTCTTTCTGCCCAGAGAAACCTGGCTAACAGTGAGTGATCCTGTTGCGCCACTCTTAGTCTCAAAGAGAATGGTTGCGATATCTTCGGTTTGGACTTTGACTCCACCGCGCTCTTCGAAGGCTTTAGCGGTGTTAGCAATTAGACGAACTATTTGATCTCCTGTTACAAACTCCATTAGATCGCACCAGTGTGTGCCAACATCAGCAAAGGCTCTTGATTGACCTCCGGTTGTTGAGTTCACTCGCCAGTTAGTAGAGGCAGGTTCAGCCAACCAGTCTTGTAAATAGTTTCCATGCATCAAGTGCACAGGTCCTGCTTCACCATTTTGAACACGTGAACGCATCTCACGAACTGCTGGGTAAAAGCGATATGCAAATGGAACTGCAAAGCCAACTCCGCTTTTCACAACTTCTTCTTGAATAGCGAGTGCTTGCTCAAAGCTAGTTGATATAGGTTTCTCACAAACTATCTGTTTCTTAGCTTTTGCTGCAGCGATGACAATCTCTGAATGTAATTCATTAGGTGTGCAGATGTGAACAACATCGATTAGATCTGATGCAACAAGTTCTTGCCATGAGTTAAAGACATTAGGAACTTGTAGCTTCTTTGCTGCTGTTGCTGCTGTTTCAGCAGAGGAGCTCGCAATACCAACTAGTTCATGTCCAGCGTTTCTAATAGCTCTGGCATGAACTACTGCCATGAAACCTGTGCCGATGATGCCGGCTCTTAGAGGGGTAGTCATCTGATTACTTCTTTCTCGATAGTGCAACAGCGAGAATGATGATTGCTCCACGAACAACCTGCTGCTGGCTAACATCAAGCCCAGCCAAGATTAGACCGTTGTTGATTAGACCAATAAACAGAGCACCGAATAGTGAACCAACAACCTGACCGCGACCACCAAACAAACTGGTACCGCCGAGGATTACTGCAGCAATAACTGATAGTTCATCTCCGGT
>Ga0304729_1002019_pt1 | contig 12634 bp, 10 predicted proteins | sample C_131016_MF_Meta_FD_190475 | JGI IMG/M metagenome (GOLD analysis project Ga0304729, IMG submission 190475) | Freshwater microbial communities from Lake Croche, Canada to study carbon cycling - C_131016_MF_MetaG (v2) (version 2) | ecosystem: Environmental > Aquatic > Freshwater > Lake | place... | reverse complement strand
TCGCCTAGTGCGCGGAGATCGAGAAGCATTTGGCATCCACGGCCGAAGTGCCGAGCAGCGTATCGCGCTAGATCTTCTGCTCGATCAAGAGATTGGCATTGTTTCACTTGGCGGGCGAGCTGGAACAGGTAAAAGCGCGTTAGCACTTTGCGCTGGACTCGAGGCAGTGCTCGAGCGTCGGCAGCATCGTAAAGTCGTTGTTTTTCGGCCGCTTTATGCCGTCGGGGGACAAGAGCTTGGCTACCTACCTGGTGGCGAAAACGAAAAGATGTCACCCTGGGCGCAAGCAGTCTTTGACACTCTCTCGGCAGTTGCTTCCGCTGATGTCATTGATGAAATAGTTGACCGAGGAATGCTTGAAGTTTTGCCATTAACGCATATTCGCGGCCGATCACTACATGACACTTTTGTCATCGTGGATGAGGCGCAATCACTTGAGCGCAATGTGTTGCTAACTGTGTTATCGCGCATCGGTAAAGGTAGTCGTGTTGTATTGACGCACGATGTTGCGCAGCGAGACAATCTACGCGTGGGTCGACACGATGGCGTGGTTGCAGTGGTGGAGAAACTTAAGGGCCATCCGCTGTTTGCCCATGTAACTCTGACTCGATCAGAGCGTTCACCAATCGCAGCCTTGGTCACTGACCTGCTGGAAGAGTTGCCGGTCTAACGCGCAGGATTAATCAAGGTTCGCGTCGTGGAAGCGTAAAAATCGTTTCCCTTGTCGTCAATCACAACAAAGGCAGGGAAGTCGACGACCTCGATTTTCCAAACTGCTTCCATACCTAAGTCCGCAAAGTCTAGAACTTCTACTTTCTTAATATTCTCTTTGGCGAGCACCGCAGCTGGCCCGCCGATTGAGCCTAAGTAGAAGCCACCGTGACTTTGACAAGCTTTGGTTACTGCGTCACTTCGGTTGCCTTTTGCGAGCATCACTAGCGAGCCACCGAGTGCTTGGAAACGATCCACATAACTATCCATTCGGCCAGCTGTTGTTGGACCAAATGAGCCAGATGCGTAACCGGCTGGCGTTTTCGCAGGTCCTGCGTAATACACAGCATGGTCTCTGAAGTACTGCGGTAGGTCTTCGCCCTGCTCAATCATTTCTAAAATCCGAGCGTGAGCGATATCGCGGGCAACAATCAACGAACCGGTCAAAGACAGTCGGGTTTTCACCGGACAGGCACTCAGCTGCGCCTGAATCTGACTCATCGGCTGGTTCAGATCGATGGCGACCACATCGTCGTCTAGGTGCTCATCGGTCACCTCTGGCAGAAAGCGAGCCGGATCATGATCAAGTTTTTCGATGTAGGCACCGGTGGCATCAATTTTTACAATTGCTTGACGATCGGCCGAACAAGAAACAGCAATCGCAATCGGGCAAGATGCTCCGTGGCGCGGCAGACGAATCACTCGAACGTCATGACAGAAATATTTTCCGCCAAATTGTGCGCCAATCCCGAACTCTTGCGTGAGTTTGAGGATTTGCGCTTCTAGATCCAGATCGCGAAAACCTATTCCGAGTTCGCCACCAGAGGTAGCCATTCCATCGAGTTGTCGAGTACTGGCCAGCTTTGCCACTTTAAGCGAGTATTCGGCACTAGTTCCGCCAACCACAATCGCCAAGTGATACGGAGGACATGCTGAGGTGCCAATTGCTCGCAGTTTCTCGGACATAAATTCCATGAACTTAGTTGGGTTTAGCACCGCCTTGGTTTCTTGAAATAAGAAACTTTTGTTGGCACTGCCACCACCTTTAGCAATAAATAGCAACTCGTAACTATTTTCATGTCCAGGCTTTGTATCTGAATAGATTTCAATTTGTGCTGGCAGATTTGAGCCAGTGTTTTTCTCATCCCACATGGTCACGGGTGACATCTGTGAATAACGAAGATTCAAAGTGTTGTAGGCGTCAAAAATTCCGTGACTTAATTGCTCCTCGTCACTTCCAGTGGTGAGAATTTGTGACCCACGTTTTGCGCTAATAATCGCAGTGCCGGTGTCCTGGCACATTGGTAAAACACCACCAGCGGCGATGTTTGCATTTTTCAGTAAATCGAGCGCGACAAAGCGGTCGTTACTGGAGGCCTCAGGGTCATCAATAATTGCGCGGAGTTGCTCAAGATGACTTGTGCGCAGGTAGTGGGAAATGTCATGGATAGCCTCGAATGCAACTCGTTGCAAAGTTTCTGGCTCGATGGTTAAGAAAGTGCGATCACCTAATTGCTCGGTGGCGATTCCATCGGTAGTGACTAATCGGAATTCTGGCTCAGGCGGATTCGCAGAAAGCATGTCTGAGTAATGAAAATCGACCATATGCCAAGCCTATGCCCGAGGACATCTAATCTATATTTCATTCGCCACTGTGTGGTTGGGCACAGGTGTACGAAACACGGCAAGATAAGGACATGGCGAAAAAACGCGGTCGTGAAACCGCTCGCGACATGGTTTTCAGCATGGGTGCAGTCCTACTGACCGTCCTCATTATCTTGGGCGTCACCTATCGTTCGCATTCACAGCAATCATTTGCGGTTAACTATTCGGCTGCCTTGCAGTCGGCGACCGAAGCTGGTTCCTGGCCAATTCAGGTACCGACTCATTTACCGCCTGAATATCGACTCACTCAGGCACGCTTTGAGCCAGAGAGCTATGGCAAACCCGGTCAAAGTCGCTGGTATCTGGGCTATCAAACGCCTAGTCATGAGTATCTTTCCATCTGGCAGAGCGATGGGATCTTGAAGAAGATCGTCATGTCTGCATCAAATGACGGCATTTGCTCGGGCACCGTCTTGGTTGCGGGCCACCTCTGGTTCAAGTGCCAAAATGCCAAGCCAAAATCTCGGGTTATTTATCGACAGCTCGGGCCTGACTCGATCGTGATTTCTGGAACAGTCAGTTTCGCTGCGTTACAGCAGGTGGCTGAGAATTTACGCATTGCCACAAAGTCCCAATGACACCTGAAACCGCTACGCTAACTGCTATGTCCGAAGATTTTTCAAGTTTGTCGTATGAACAGGCCAAGGCACGCCTCGATGAGGTAGTTGCTCAGCTAGAAAATAAGGATCTACCCCTAGATGACATGGTCAGCCTCTGGGAGCAGGGGGAGAAGTTGGCCGCAGTGTGCGAAAAGCATCTTGCCGGGGCTCGTGATCGCTTGGCTGCATTGCGCCCAGGTGCCCACGAGGCGTAGTCGCTTTACTCGGACTGGGTAACCTCAACGGTTACCGTTCCCTGAGCAATTTTAATTGACAATATTTCGCCAGCTTTTACTGCATCTTTCGATTTCACCACAGCGCCGCGTTCATTACGGACGATCGCGTAGCCACGATCGAGTGTTCCTTGCGGCGAGAGTGCTCTGAGCGTACTTTGCACACCCTGGACCTGCGCCGTTGCTAAATTAATTCGGCTTTCAACCTGTCGGTAGATCTGCTCACGCAGTCCTGTGTTAGCCAACAGCCGTTGATCGATTAGCACACTTGGATTTGCTAGCGCTGGCTTCGCTCGCACGTTAGCTAATTCTTGCCCACGCAGGGCAATCACTCGAGAGACAGTTGCGAAAGCATGAGCCCGAGTGGCTTCAAGATAAGCAAGCTCTTCGGCAACATCAGGCACAATCTTTCGCGCTGCGTCAGTCGGCGTGGATGCTCGGTAGTCAGCAACATAGTCAACAAGAGGTCGATCATCCTCATGGCCAATCGCAACCACGATTGGCGTTTGCGCAGCAGCGATAGCGCGCACTAGCGACTCATCGCTGAACGGAAGCAAGTCTTCAAAACTGCCACCACCTCGCGCCACAACAATTACGTCAATGTCATCGATTGCATCTAGTTCGGTGAGTGCATTGGTTACTTCACGCACCGCGGTCGCACCTTGTACCTGCACTTCACGAATCTCAAATTCCACATCTGGCCAGCGACGTCGCGCATTCTCAACTACATCGGGTCCGGCTTTGCTGTTGGAGCCACAAATTAAGCCAACACGGCGTGGAAGAAATGGGATTGGTTTTTTATGTTCCTGCGAAAACAAGCCCTCAGCGGCGAGCACATTTCTTAGGGCTTCAAGTCGGGCCATAAGTTCGCCCAAACCCACTACTCGGATCTGCAAAATTTTGAATTGCAGCGAACCCTTGTTTTTCCACCAGTCTGGTTTAATCTGCGCAATAACCCTGGAACCTTGTTCTATTACTGGAGTTACATCTAGCATCGAACTTTCTGGCGTATACAGATTTATGGTCGCCTGACCATCAGTATCGCGAAGGCTCAGAAAAGAGAGTCTGGCTCGTAGATTTAACTCAGCTACTTGGCCCTCAACCCACATGGTGCCCAAACGGGCAATGTAGTCGTTCATCATCTGACTTAATCCAGAAACCGGGACAGGATTACTCGGATCTTTACCTGGGAGTACTGGATCAACTGAGGTCACAGGTTCTATTCTGCCGTGCGGGCGAGACATTCGAGTGTGGCTTACGATAGGACAGTGAGTGGAAAAGTTTTATTGGCAAAACCCCGTGGCTATTGCGCTGGAGTTGACCGCGCAGTTGAGACCGTAAAAGAGGCGCTTGCGCTATACGGCGCACCGATTTATGTGCGCAAGCAGATCGTGCACAATAAACATGTTGTCTCGGCCTTAGAGGCTCGTGGCGCAATATTCGTCGATGAAACCGATGAAATTCCTGAAGGTGCCACAGTTGTCTTCAGTGCACATGGCGTGGCCCCAAGTGTGCACGATGAAGCGCAGAGTCGAAACTTGAAGACCATTGATGCTACTTGTCCGCTTGTGACAAAAGTTCATGCCGAAGCAAGACGATTCGCCAGCGATGATTATCAGATTTTGCTAATCGGCCACGAGGGACATGAAGAAGTTGAAGGCACCATGGGCGAGGCAGTGGGCAACATAACTTTGGTTGATGGACTCGAACAAGTGGAAACCGTTGAGGTTGATCCAGACCGCCCAGTGGCTTGGCTCTCACAAACCACACTCTCAGTTGATGAAACTTTACAAGCCGTGGAGAAACTGCGTGAGCGGTTCCCGGCTCTGATTGACCCACCTAGTGACGACATTTGTTACGCCACTCAGAATCGTCAGTGGGCGGTAAAAGAAATTGCAGCTCGATGCGATCTCATGCTGGTAGTCGGCTCGGCCAATTCATCTAACACAGTGCGTCTTGTTGACGTTGCACTTGAAAGTGGAAGTTCGGCGGCTTATCGAATTGATTTTGCCTCAGAAATTCAAGAGTCATGGCTAGATGGCGTGGCCAGCATTGGGGTAACCAGCGGAGCATCTGTTCCAGAACTTCTCGTTGATGACGTTTTAGCTTGGCTAGCTGATCACAACTTCTCCGACATCGAAGAAGTTACATCCGCCGATGAGCACTTAATGTTCGCACTGCCACCAGAACTTCGTCGAGATATGAAAGCAGCTAAAAGCTAGACCTTGCGCATGCGCAAGTAGCGAACTACTACTGCCGAGGCGGTGGCTGCCAAAATCCAGAGGAAATGCGAACCGAGTCCGTAGACCAGTAAAAATACTTGCTGCGCTACCCATGATCCGCCGGAATTTGTTGAAAATTCGCCAACCGTGATCACGGCAATGAACCAAGATACTGCAGGGCTCCAGAGCGTTGCGTGAAAGTCCTCATCGCGCACTCGTAAGGCAACGCCGATGCTTGCAATGAGCAAAAAAAGGTCCGCCACAATTCCAATACTGTGATTGAAAGCGATGTTTAGTCCCATGCCAACCTCAACTGCCAGAGTAGAAACCAGAAGCACTTGCGCAAACTTCAACTCTTTACGCCCAGACTTGGTTGGCGTATCTAGATTTTCGACAATCGACATAGTTCTACGGTAGTGCCTTGTTTATCTAGATACTGCACAAGCAAGTGAACTTCCGAGGCGACTAGTCTTGTAGCCATGGCATTAACAATCGGCATCGTCGGACTTCCTAATGTTGGAAAATCGACACTATTCAATGCGCTCACCCGAAATAACGTCCTGGCAGCGAATTATCCGTTCGCAACTATTGAGCCAAATACAGGTGTAGTTGCGGTACCAGACGCTCGCCTAAAAGTGCTAGCCGACATTTTTAGCTCCCAAGAGATTTTGCCAGCCACCGTAACTTTTGTTGACATCGCTGGAATTGTTCGTGGCGCTAGCGAGGGTGAAGGACTCGGCAATAAGTTCCTAGCCAACATCCGTGAGTCTGATGCCATCTGCCAAGTGATTCGCGCATTTTCTGATCCAGATGTCGTGCATGTGGACGGCAAGGTGTCGCCTGCCGATGACATCGAGACCATCAACACCGAACTTATTTTGGCTGACATGCAAACTCTGGAAAAGGCGATTGGCCGTCTAACCAAGGAAGCTAAACAAGATAAGAGCCGCGCTGCGGTACTCGAAGCGGCCCAGCAAGCTATCGAAGTTCTCAATGCCGGGCAGACAGTTTTTGCCTCGGGGATGGACGCCACGGCAATCAAAGAACTATTCCTACTAACGGCAAAGCCATTTATTTACGTATTCAATCTTGACGATGAAGAAATGTCCGATGATGCCCTAAAGACAAAGCTCTCTGCACTTGTCGCACCCGCTGAAGCCGTCTTCTTAAATGCAAAACTTGAAGCAGATCTCACTGAGTTGGATGAAGATGAAGCGCTCGAACTTTTGCAAACCGTTGGACAAAATGAAAGTGGTATCGCAGTCCTATCACGAGTTGGCTTTAACACCTTAGGCTTGCAGACTTATTTGACTGCTGGCCCAAAGGAAGCCCGAGCATGGACCATTCGTCGTGGGGCAACTGCGCCAGAGGCTGCTGGCGTAATTCACACTGACTTCCAAAAAGGTTTCATCAAGGCCGAGATTGTCGGATTCAACGATTTGGTGGAAGCAGGCTCTGTTGCGCAGGCCAAAGTAAAAGGCAAAGTGCGGATCGAAGGAAAGGAATACATCATGTCCGACGGCGACGTAGTTGAATTCCGATTCAACGTCTAACTTTTTGCGATAACTAATTCTGTGAAACTCGAGATTGCGCACGCAGTTAGCGAAGATGCCTCTGGACTTTCACACCTTGCGTCGCTGGCCTTTCCACTTGCTTGTCCACCGACTACTTCGCAAGCGGACATTGAGGCGCACCTAGCCAACAAGCTTGGTACAAAGCAATTTGAAACCTTTATTACTGATGAAAACAATGTGGTACTAGTTGCTCGTTATGAGTCGGTGATTATCGGCTTTGCATTATTGGTTTTCCGGCAAACAAATCGTGACGAAATTTTAGTTAACCTGAGTGCCGAATTAAACACTGCTGAACTGAGCAAATTTTATGTACATCCAGATCACCACGGCACCGGATTGGCGCAGACTCTGATGACTGAATGCCTGGACCTTTGCCAAGCACGAGGGTGGGGTGGCGTTTGGTTGAATGTGAATCAGCTCAATGAGCGTGCCAACCGCTTTTATGCGAAATTTGGATTTGCCGTAGTCGGCGAGTGTGAGTTTTCGCTTGGCCAGAACGTCGAGCAAGATTACATTCGACAACTGGTATTTAACCTTCAGTAAATCTGGCAAAGGTTCTGGGCAGTTTTCGCAATATCTGCAGTGGTTATGGCAAACAAATAAGCCAAGTAGACTAGGTTCAGTGACCCAATTAGTAACTCGCTCAGACCTTCGCAATGTAGCAATCATCGCCCACGTTGACCACGGAAAAACCACACTCGTTGATGCCATGCTTTGGCAATCAGGTGCTTTTTCTGCGCATCAGGACGTTAATGATCGCGTGATGGATTCCATGGATTTGGAGCGGGAAAAGGGAATCACAATCCTCGCGAAAAATACTGCTGTCCGATATGTCGGCCCGGCAGCCGAGGGCGGGGTAACACTTAACATTATTGACACCCCGGGTCACGCAGACTTCGGTGGCGAAGTCGAGCGCGGACTCGAAATGGTCGACGGTGTCCTTTTACTCGTTGATGCTAGTGAGGGCCCGCTACCACAGACCCGATTTGTTCTGCGTAAGGCACTTGCCAAGAAGCTTCCAGTCGTTCTAGTCATTAACAAGGTTGACCGAAGTGACGCGCGCATCGCTGAAGTTGTAGATGAAACGTACGAACTTTTCTTCGACCTTGATGCAACCGAAGAACAGATTAATTTTCCGATTGTTTATGCGTCAGCAAAAGCTGGACGAGCTTCGCTTACCCGCCCGACTGACGGCGGGATGCCGGATGAAGAGGACCTAGAGCCACTTTTCCGCACGCTAATTGAGACAGTGCCAGCTCCTGTTTATGATCCAGAAGCACCGCTGCAGGCACATGTAACTAACCTTGATTCTTCTCCTTACCTTGGCCGCCTTGCCCTATGCCGCGTGCACAATGGCACGATCAAAAAGGGTCAGCAAGTTGCTTGGTGCAAATCCGATGGTTCAATCGAGCGAGTTAAAGTCGTTGAACTATTGATGACCCAGGCACTTACCCGAGTTTCTGCAGATTCAGCTGGACCAGGTGACATCATCGCGGTAGCTGGCATGGAAAACATCACAATCGGTGAGACCCTGGCTGATCCGGATAATCCAATCCCACTTCCAGTAATCACGGTAGATGAGCCATCTATTTCGATGACCATCGGCATTAATACCTCTCCACTGGCTGGTGAGACCGGAAGTAAAGTTACTGCTCGACTACTTAAAACCCGCCTAGATGCTGAACTTATCGGCAATGTTTCGCTGCGCGTGATTGATACTGAACGACCAGACACTTGGGAAGTTCAAGGCCGTGGCGAATTGCAACTTGCCGTCCTCGTTGAGCTCATGCGCCGCGAGAAGTACGAACTCACGGTGGGTAAGCCGCAGGTAGTTACTCGTGAAATTGATGGCAAGCGCCATGAGCCAGTTGAGCGACTGACTATCGACGTGCCTGAAGATTATGTGGGTGTGGTGACTCAGTTACTTGGTCTGCGTAAAGGTCGCCTTGAGCAGATGGTTAACCATGGCACCGGTTGGGTTCGCATGGAGTACTTGGTGCCAGCTCGCGGTCTGATTGGTTTCCGCACCGAATTCCTCACCGAAACCCGTGGAACTGGCCTGCTCCATCACGTATTTGAAAAGTACGAACCATGGTTCGGCGAATTGCGCACTCGACCAAATGGGTCACTCGTATCTGACCGTCGTGGCGCGGTCACTGCCTACGCATGCTTTGGCATTCAGGAACGCGGAACTCTATTCGTTTCGCCGACTACTGAAGTATATGAAGGCATGGTGATTGGTGAAAATGCTCGTTCAGAAGATATGGACGTCAATGTTGTCCGTGAGAAGAAGCTCACCAATGTGCGTTCAGCTACTGGAGATGAACTAGAGCGACTTATTCCCGCAAAGCAGTTAAGCCTTGAGCAAGCGCTGGAATTCTGCCGCGAAGACGAATGCGTAGAAGTCACACCTAGCTTTGTACGCATTCGCAAAGTTTTGTTGACGAAGACTGACCGTGATCGCGCTCGAGCGAAAGCAAAGACACATAATTCGTGAACTTGAAAGCACCGTCACTTCGTAGCCTCGGCGTTGCGGCCGTGGCGGTGGTCGGCGTACTTTTAGTCGCTGGATCGGTGCCAACAAGCACGGTCGGCCCACAGGAGAATGCAGCGCTGAGTCGAGCAGTGGGCCAAGTGAGCCAAGACGGTGGCACGCTAACTTTAGGTTCCACCTCGCTATGTGATTCATTTGATCCAGCCAAAAGCTTTGACACTTGGTGCGGTGTTATTTTTCGACTCTATTCCCGTAACTTGATGGCTTTTGCTGGTCAACCAGGCGTCGCTAGTCTGCAAACTCAGCCCGACCTTGCGGCGAATGCACCAATCGTTAGTGAAGACAGAACTAACTGGAAATTCAAGCTGCGCGGCGATGCGAAATTTAGTGACGGCTCACCAGTTACTGCCCAAGATGTTAAATATTCAGTGGAGCGTTTATTTGCCCCTGAAATGTTGGGCACCGTGAGTCAAGACTTCCTGTGCCTGCTTAGCAGTTGCACCAAAGGAATCGCGGCCTATACCGGTCCGTACTCAGCTCGAAATAAAAGTTTGGCGAGTATCAACACCAGCGGCAAGTACCAGATTACTTTTCAGCTCAACAGCCCAAGCCCAGACTTCGATCGCATCCTCGCCCTGCCGCAGTTTGCTGTCGTGGAGCGCGTTCGTGAGGCGGCGCTTCGCGCAAAAGGCAGATCATATGGCGATGCGCCAGCCTCGTCGGGACCGTTTGTCTTTCATTTTCTGGCAAATCGAAAAGGTGCCTATTTCACGCGGAATAAAAACTGGCATCAGAGTTCAGACGCAATTAGATCACCACATGTGACCCGAATAAATTGGCAGTTATTTGCTAACTCGACCCGACTCAATCGTGCAACCGTTCGAAATCAGATTGATATCCGGCTGGGACAGGATTTTAATTTAGCTGATTCAGTCACTGCCTCAGCTTTAGGTAGCGGCCGAAACCAACTGGATCATCCATTCGATGGCTACACCAGTTTTATCGCAGTTCGTCCCCAAGCAGCTCCACTAAATCGCATTGCTTGTCGTCAAGCTATTTTCTATGCCCTGGATAAATCAGCGCTGCAGAGCGTTTTAGGCGGTGCTGACTATTCCAATATTGCCCAGTCACTGCTCTCGCCGACTCTGGCCGGTTACGACCCGAGTAGCGACGCCTATTCAAGCGCAGCAAATCCAAGCGGAGATCTACCGGCAGCACAAGAGGCGCTGCTTAGGTGTGGCTACCCAGACGGCTTTGAATTATCGATGGCGTATCTCAACATTGGTGTTGGATCACGGCTGTTTCACAGTGTGCAAGCGAGTCTAGCCAGAGTTGGCATAGTAGTTGCCCCCAAGCGGTTTGATACTTTCGAAAAATTCATCACCATCACTCGTAACTCCGATGAGCTCACCAATGAAAATATCTCACTGGTAATCAGCGGCGCACAATCTACAACAGGGAGCGCTCTAGATTATTGGTCGGCATTTGTCGACGGCAGACTGATAAAACCATTTGATAACCAGAACCTCGCGGGACTCGATGACGCGGCAATTAATAGCCAACTAGATCAGATGACTCGGACGCCGGAAACCACTAACTCAGCCAGCGCGGCGATCGACTCCATCGTTATGAATAAAGCTGTGTATTTGCCGTACGCGAATGGTCAAGTTTTGATGTACCGCAACCCACGAGTACTTGGTATCTACATTCAACAGGCGCTTGCTGGGCAATATGACGTTGTTAATGTCGGACTCCCAGAAAATTAGTTCGACCTGCTGGCGCATTTTTCAATAAGCACAATCGGATATTGGTAGATTTTTTTATTGCATAGGATGGTTTGTCATGAGCAGCAAACACATGTTTCGTCTTAGTGCAATCGCCACTACAGCTATCTTGCTACTCACATCGTGTTCTGGGGGCGGTGTCACTTCCTCAAGTGGCCAAGGTGGCACGCTTTACATTCTCAGTAGTGCAAAGCAAATAGCGCACCTAGACCCACAGCGAAATTATCTACCAGAGGATTTAGCATTTGCCAGCGGCTACTTAAATCGCACGCTGACGCAGTACACCGTAAGCGATAACGCTAGTGCCGCGAGCAATCTAGTCGGAGACCTCGCAACCGACATTGGTACCGTCTCAAATGGAGGTAGGCGTTGGTCATTTAATGTTCGCGATGGCATTAAATGGCAGGATGGCTCGGCAGTTACTTGCGAGGATGTCAAATACGGTGTATCTCGGACTTTTGCCACCGACACCTTTTACGACGGTTATCTCTACGCGATCTCACTGCTGGACATCCCGAAGAAACTTGATGGCACCTCAAGATATGCAGGACCCTATAAGAAGGACGCAGTCGGTCAGGGTTATTACGACCGAGCGGTCCATTGCGACGGAAATCGAATCACCTTCAACCTTTCAATCCCGTCGTACGACTTCAATTACACCGTTTCGCTGAGCGCTTTCGCCCCGGTCGAGAAATCAAAAGATACTCGTAATAAGTACGACCAGAGCGTGCAGTCGAGTGGGCCATACATGATTAGTAGTAGCTCAACTAATGCAAAAATGATTCTGGTTCGCAATCCGCATTGGGATGCAAACACTGATGCAATCAGAAAGGCTTATCCAGATCGAATTGAGTATGACTTTTCCATCCAGCAAAGCGAAATCACCAAGCGGTTAATCCGCGATTCTGGGCGAGATCAGTTTGCCATCTCACCTGATGCCATTTTGGATAGCAAAGTCGACGCAGTTTTCAGTGGTGCACAATTTGCGCAGCGCAGATTCAATGAATTGAATCCATATTTCACACTCTTCGCTATCAATACAAAGAAAGTGCCGAACCTAAAGCAACGGCAGGCAATTCTGGCCGGAATTGATCGACAATCACTTCGGACCCTAGCTGGTGGACCCTACATTGCCGATTATGCAGATGGTTTTCTGAAGCCAAATATTGGTCAAGACTACGCACCAACCGGTTTATGGGATGGTTTGCTAGGCGAGAAAGTGCCAGCAACTGGAAACGTTAGTTTGGCCAGGAAATTGATTAAAGAGTCGGGCCGGAAATTTCCCAATCCACTAGTTTTCGATTACACGCGCACTCCAACTAATGACAAGATCGCATCAATTCTCCGTTCGT
>Ga0304729_1002017_pt1 | contig 12651 bp, 14 predicted proteins | sample C_131016_MF_Meta_FD_190475 | JGI IMG/M metagenome (GOLD analysis project Ga0304729, IMG submission 190475) | Freshwater microbial communities from Lake Croche, Canada to study carbon cycling - C_131016_MF_MetaG (v2) (version 2) | ecosystem: Environmental > Aquatic > Freshwater > Lake | place... | reverse complement strand
TTAATTTTTCTATATTTTTTTTTTTTTTTTTTTTTGTTTTTTTTTTTTTTTTTTTCCCTTTTTTTTTTTTTTTTTTTTTTTTTTTTTTTTTTTTTTTTTTTTTTTTTTCTTCTTTTGAATTAAAAGAAAGATTAAAGCAGGCTCGGCTTTTTTATGAAGAAAGTTCATGGTTTAGTGGTCAAATTTGGGAAAAACCACTTTTTTTCATAAAGAAAGACCGTTTACTTAGTACTCAAAATGTCGAGATTATTCTGCCCAAGATAGTTTTTTTTGTATTCTTTAATTCTTTTGTTTTTTTATCAATTGAGAAACTTAGCTCTTTTTTGCTTTTTTTTTAATTTTCAATGAAAAAATATTCTGATTCTGCTATCACTACTAAATAGGATGAGAATTTATGAAAAAATTAAAATTTATTAGAAATTTCAATTGTTTTAAGGATAGAAATTTAAAATTTTTTAAGTCGTTCGCTAAATTTCTTTTTTTTTCTACTTTTTTTGTTTTTCCAACTGAATGTTTTGGTTTAGAAGATTTAGTTTACGATCTTTTAGCGAAAAAGGAAGAAACACTAGCGGAAAAAGTTTTAAAACCTGTAGAAATTGATTTAGCCAGAGCTTACAAACTTTATCATAAACTGGTTGTTTCAACAAGGAAAAAGAAAAAAAAGAAAAGAATTTATCAAAAAAAATTTCCCAATCTTTTTTTTACTTTAAGAGAAAAATTAAAACAAAAACCTTTTCAATTGAAAAAATTGACTGAAGGAATTGTCTATAAAATTCCTTCCTATTCTTTCTTAAAGAAAAATGGAAATTTTTTCATTTTAAGAGATACATTAAAAGACATTGTTTTTCGTATTTTCCTAAGTTTAATTTATAGAAAAATAATCGAAAAACTGTTTTTAGATGATAAGAATTCAAAACCAATGATAGATGAAAAACAAAAACAATTTTTTATCAAATTCTTTGATTTTGTTTTTATTTTTTTCTTTATTGTTAAAATTTTTATATTGAAAAAAACCTTTTTATTAAGAGAAAATAATATTTTGGGCTAATTTTAGGTTAATACTTTCAACATGAAAATCATTAAAAAAATATCTGTAAGAACAGATATTTTTAATAAATACATAAAATTTAATTAATTTTTGTTAAAAGATTAAAAATCTTGAGAAAGGAGAGAGTGAGATTCGAACTCACGGAACCATAACAGTTCATCTGATTTCAAGTCAGACGCAATCGACCACTCTGCCATCTCTCCAAAATTATTTCAAAAATGCAAAAGCATTTTTGAAATAAAATAGTTTAGTTGAATTTTTTCTTAGATCTAAAAAATTTAATGTTTATAAAGAAACATCTGATTCATAAGTAGCTTGAGGAAGTGGTTGGAATTTTAAGGTTGCAGGATTTGGATTTTTTCCAATAGAAAAGAATCTTGTTCCAACAGCCGATCTTCCTTCATTAACTTTTTCAGGGAAAACACCATCTTTTGGATGAATAAATTGGATTTCACCGCTAGGTAAAACACGGAAAATTCTATAGTCATTAATTTTATATAATGAACGAAGTCTTTTTCCTAAAGCAAGACATTGTTCTTTTCGAGCAAAATAAACTAAGTTAGGACCCGTTTTCATTCTAGCAGCCCCTCCAGTAGGCATTTCGAAAAGATTATCTTCTGGTTTTGCAACAGTTCGATCATTTGTCCAAGTCATAACATACTTTTCTTCAAGTTCTGCTGCTTCTAACCAACCACCTGTGCTCCCACCAAATTCTGGAAAATACATTGTTTTCGGATCCATCTTTTTTCACTTTCTCCTCTTAATATTGTGAGTCATTTTTCTTCAATTTTGAAAAATTTTTCTTGTTATCTAGCGAAGAATGGATTCGAACCATTGACCTTCGGGTTATGAGCCCGACGAGCTACCGGGCTGCTCTACTTCGCCTTAAGAAGAGACTTAAAGACTATTTTAAAGACAAAAAAGGAAAAAAAACAATAGGAAAATTATTCTTTTTTCAAAAAATTTTTCTACTAAAGTCATATAATAGAATTTATACTACTTTTTCTTAGTGAACAATGGATTTATTAGAAAAATTCCTCTTGTCACTTTTTTGTTTTTTTTCTAAAACCAAGGGGTTTTTTCTGAATTTAGAATTTTATTCATACACCAACTAAAATAATTTATGGTAACAGAATTTAATATTTATGTAGCTTTATTTCTTGGTTTAATTTTATTAACTTTTTCCGTTCGTTTAGGTGTTTCTTTATTTCAATTAAAGAAATAATAGTAAGAATAGGGTTTTTTTTTTTTACGGAAAAATTTCGTTATCCGTTGAAGAAGAAATTAACCCTTTTTTTTTTAATTTTTATTAACTTTTTTCTCATGACAATTGCTAAAAATTTATCAAACTTTCCTTTTGCCGCCATTATTGGTCAATCAGAAATGAAATTAGCCTTACAATTAAATGTCATTGATCCAAAAATCGGTGGAGTAATGATTATGGGGGATCGAGGAACAGGCAAATCGACAACAATTCGTGCTTTAGCCGATCTTCTCCCAGATATTGAAATTATTAAAAATGATCCTTTTAATACAGACCCTAAGGGTTTACCAAATCCAAATCAATACGAAACAGAAAAAATTAAAATTCCAATGGTAGAATTACCTTTAGGAGCAACTGAAGATAGAGTTTGTGGAACAATTAATTTAAAAGAAATTTTATCTGGAGGAGAGAGTACTTTTGAACCAGGATTATTAGCACGTGCAAACCGTGGTTTACTTTATGTAGATGAAATAAATCTTCTTGATGATCATTTAGTAGATGTTTTATTAGATTCTGCTGCTTCTGGTTGGAATACTGTGGAACGAGAAGGAATTTCAATTAAACATCCAGCTAAATTTATTTTAGTTGGTTCAGGAAATCCAGAAGAAGGAGAATTAAGACCCCAATTATTAGACCGATTTGGAATGCATGCTGAAATTCGAACAATTCGAGATCCTCAATTAAGAGTAAGAATTGTTGAAGAAAGAATGAGTTTTGATCAAACACCTCAACGTTGGTTCGAAAAATATGAAAAAGAACAACAAGAAATACAAAACCAACTTTTTAATGCTCAACAAAGAGTAAATCAAGTAAAAATTTCACCTGACTTTCAATTAAAAATTTCTCAAATTTGTAGTGAATTAGAAATTGAAGGACTACGTGGAGATATTGTTTCAACAAGAGCAGCTAAAGCAATTGCTGCTTTAGAAAATCGATCAGAGGTAACAATAGAAGATATTCAAAGAACTATTACTCTTTGTTTAAGACATCGTTTACGCCGTGATCCAATGGAATCAATAAATTCTGGAGAAAAAATTCAACTTGCCTTCCAACGTTTTTTTGCTTCAACTAATATTTAAGAAAAGACTGGAAAAAAAAGCTACCTGAAGGTTTTGAGCTCAGTAGGATTCGAACCTACATTGGAAACTTAGAAGGTTTCCGTCCTAATCCCTTAGACGATGAGCCCTAATAACTTTTATTAAAAAAAGTCTTTTTTTACTTTCTTGAGTAGGCAGTACTGGATTCGAACCTGTGACCCCCTGCTTGTAAGGCAGACGCTCTACCACTGAGCTAACCGCCTGAATATATGCTTTCAAATTTTACTTTAAAGTTTTTGTTGAGTCTAGTTGAAAGAAAAAAGTTTAGCTCAAATTTCAAAAATTCCTTTCTCTAATGAAAAGAATAAGAATCAACTAGACTTCAGGTCTAGAAGGATTTGAAAGAAGATATAATAAGAATAGAATGAAAAAAAAGTTAAAATTTTTTTCAACTGATAAAAAAAAAGACAGGTTGAAGAATCAAGAAAAACGAAAGGAAAAGAAAAAAGCTATCTTTTCCCTGGAATTAAGTATTAAGAATTAAGAGAACCTAAAAGAAGAAAAGAAAAATTACCTTCTAACTTCGTTTTTTCTTGAATTTATTTCTTGTCACTCAATTTTCGACCTTAGAAAACGACAAATTTATTTCTTTTTTGAAACATATGACAATAACAATTGGACAAGCAAAAGCGAAAGAAGAAGGGCTTTTTAGCCTGGTAGACGATTGGTTAAAACGCGATCGTTTCGTCTTTGTAGGGTGGTCTGGTTTACTTTTATTCCCTTGCGCTTATTTAGCTTTAGGAGGATGGTTTACAGGAATTACTTTTGTAACTTCATGGTATACACATGGATTAGCAAGCTCTTTTTTAGAAGGATGTAACTTTTTAACGGCAGCAGTTTCTTCTCCAGCTAATAGTATGGGACATTCTTTATTATTACTTTGGGGTCCTGAAGCACAAGGAAACTTTACATTATGGTTTAAAATTGGTGGTCTATGGACATTTATTGCATTACATGGAGCATTTGGTTTAATTGGATTCTGTTTACGTCAATTTGAAATTGCTAGACTTGTTGGAATTCGTCCTTATAATGCTTTAGCATTTTCTGGTCCAATTGCTGTATTTGTTTCTGTTTTTTTACTTTATCCTTTAGGTCAAGCAAGTTGGTTCTTTGCTCCAAGTTTTGGAGTAGCAGCTATTTTCCGTTTCCTATTATTTTTACAAGGATTCCATAATTGGACTTTAAATCCTTTCCATATGATGGGTGTAGCAGGAATTTTAGGAGGAGCTTTATTATGTGCTATCCATGGAGCTACTGTAGAAAATACTTTATTTGAAGATGGTGATGCAGCTAATACTTTCCGTGCTTTTACACCAACACAATCTGAAGAAACTTATTCGATGGTAACGGCAAATAGATTCTGGTCTCAAATTTTCGGAGTTGCTTTTTCTAATAAACGTTGGCTTCATTTCTTCATGCTTTTTGTTCCAGTAACTGGTTTATGGGCAAGTGCAGTAGGAATTGTTGGATTAGCATTAAACTTAAGAGCTTATGACTTTATTTCACAAGAGTTACGAGCTGCAGAAGATCCAGAATTTGAAACATTCTATACAAAAAATATTCTTTTAAATGAAGGTATCAGATTGTGGATGGCAGCACAAGACCAACCACATGAAAATTATATATTCCCAGAGGAGGTATTACCACGTGGAAACGCGCTTTGATGATCTTGAAATAACAACGAATAAAACTATTGAAGCTACAGGTTTTGCTTGGTGGGCTGGGAATGCACGATTAATTAATTTGTCTGGGAAACTTCTTGGAGCTCATGTAGCTCATTCTGGGTTAATGGTTTTTTGGTGTGGAGCTATGACTTTATTTGAAGTTTCACATTTTATTCCTGAAAAACCTCTTTATGACCAAGGATTTATTCTTTTACCTCATTTAGCTACTTTAGGTTGGGGAGTTGGACCTGGTGGTGAAATTATAGATATTTACCCATATTTTGTAGTTGGTGTATTACATTTAATTTCTTCTGCTGTTTTAGGTTTTGGTGGAATTTATCATTCTTTATTTGGACCTGATACACTTGAAACAAATGCTCCACTTTTTGGTTACGATTGGAGAGATAAAAACAAAATGACTACTATTTTAGGTATTCATTTATGTTTACTTGCTTTTGGAGCCTTTTTACTAGTTGCAAAAGCTATGTATATTGGTGGTGTTTATGATACTTGGGCACCAGGAGGAGGAGATGTTCGAATTATTAAAAATCCTACTCTAAATCCTCTTGTAATTTTTGGTTATGTTTTCAAATCTCCTTTTGGAGGAGATGGTTGGATTATCTCCATTAATAATATGGAAGATCTTGTTGGTGGTCATATCTGGGTTGGAATGTTATGTTTAACTGGAGGAATTTGGCACATTTTAACTAAACCTTTTGCTTGGGCAAGACGAGCTTTTGTTTGGTCTGGAGAAGCCTATTTATCTTATAGTTTAGCTGCTCTTGCTGTGATGGGATTAACATGTTCGGTTTTTGTTTGGTATAACAATACAGCATATCCTAGTGAATTTTTTGGTCCTACAGGTCCTGAAGCATCTCAAGCACAAGCCTTCACTTTCCTTGTTCGTGACCAACGTTTAGGAGCTAATGTTGCTTCTGCACAAGGTCCTACTGGATTAGGAAAATATTTAATGCGTTCACCAAGTGGAGAAATTATTTTTGGTGGAGAAACTATGCGTTTTTGGGATTTACGAGCTCCTTGGTTAGAACCATTACGTGGACCAAATGGCTTAGATTTAAACAAAATTAGAAATGATATCCAACCTTGGCAAGAAAGACGTGCTGCTGAATATATGACTCATGCACCTTTAGGGTCATTAAATTCTGTTGGTGGAGTAGCTACAGAAATTAACTCTGTTAATTATGTTTCTCCTCGTTCATGGTTAACTTCTGCACATTTTATTTTAGGATTCTTCTTATTAGTTGGTCATTGGTGGCATTCTGGTCGAGCACGTGCTGCTGCTGCTGGTTTTGAAAAAGGGATTAATCGTGAAACTGAACCAGTTCTTCAATTAAAACCTATTGATTAATCAATATTTCTACTTTTTTTTCTCAATTTTTTAATTTCTTTTAAGAATTTTTTCTTAAAAGAAATTAAAATTCTATTTTTTCTTTTTTTATGAAACCTTTTTTTATTCTTTTTAATTTCTTTTTTTTTATTTATACCAATACTTTTGAACTTGGTCTTAAACCTTTACCAACAGCAAAAGAACTTTTTCAAATCCATTGTCTTTCTTGTCATCAAAATAATGGTAATAGTATTATTCCTGAAAAAAATCTAAACAAAGATACCTTAGAATCTAATGGAATGACGACTATTTCTGCTATTAGTTATCAAATTTTAAATGGAAAAAATGGTATGCCTGCTTTTGGTGATCGTCTACAAGAAAATGAAATTGAACTTATTGCTTTCTATGTTCTCGAACAAGCAGAAAAAAAAAGGTAAGAAAACCTTTTTTCTTTCATAATCTTTCTCTATTAAAAAAAACAAAATCTACTTCAAATTTAGATTCACGATTTTTTTCTGTTTCACCTATCCAATTTTTAGTACTTTCTAATCCATCAAAAAAAATTTTTTCCATACAAAGACAAAGTAGTTTTGGATGATTTTTTTTGATTTGACAAAGATAAAAAATTTGTTGATGGACCTCCAACAAAAAAGTAAATCCACCCCAACTCCATGTTCAGAAGATTGAAGAAAATCATTATGAACGTTTTTATCAAGAAACAGAAGAATATGCTTTTGATAAAGTGGTCATAGGGGTTACTAAAACGATTAAATCAATAAATGATGGAATATTTTATTTAAAAGATAAAATAGTAAATCTCTTTTCTTCTGGAAATAAAACTAATCATTAAAAAATATTCTTTAATGATTGGTTTTAAATCTTTTAGAAATGTATACATATATCAAGGTACGTTGATTTCTTCCACTTCTTAAATTCTTGAAAAGGAATATCAAAATTGTTCTCTTGTGATTAATACAATTTCTCTTTCTTAATTATTTTCACATTGAAGAGCCTTACAACCATTTACCTTAAGCCCTTAAGCCCTTAAGCCATTTATAATATCTTTATAAAAGGGAGTAGTAATGAAAATAAGAACAAAAGAATATGATTGTATTATTTTATTAATTCATCCAATTTGTCAGAAAGATGGAGATGAAAATATTTTATTCTGGTGTGTTACTCTTTTTGAAAAATCAGTAGTTGTTTTAGCGGTAAATGTTTTGAACAAAAAACCTTCTGGAAGTGACTTAGAACGTCGTATAAAAACTATTCCCAATTTAAAAAGTATTTTTATTCAATCTCAAAACAGAGATTTATTAGAAAAACGTTTCAATGATATAGGAATTCTCGTTCAAGATCTTAGTAGTGAAAAAACTATTTTTTTTTATGAGAAATATTTCGAGTTTTTGCTTAATGAATTTCGATACAATGATTTAACATTATTTGAATATTTAAAAACAAATAACTTTTCGTCTGATAAATTAAAAGAATATTTTACAGAACCATCTATAGATTCCTGGAATAAGCAAGTATCTGTTGACTCTTCTAGTAAGAGGAAGGAAATTCAAAACGTGCCTAAAAATCTTTCTCAAGACTTAGAAAATGATAAGTTTTTAAAGAAGAAAGAAGATTTAAATTTTATAAAAAAAGAATTATTAAAGTATCCCGAGAATGCTGAAGCCTTATTACTAAGTTTTAGAATTGACAATTTTTTAAAAGATTTAAACGAAAGTGATAATATTGATCCATTTTATCAATTAGTTGAAAGAAAAATAAAAAAAATTGGTATCCAAATAAGCAAAGATGACGAATTAATTGAAAAGATATTGTCTAAAGTTGGAAAAAATAGTCTGCGAAATTCCGAATACAGAATCATACAATTTCAAATCATTTTTATATTAATAGCTTATTCAAATCTAAATACTAAATCCATAAGAACTTTGGATTTTGAACAATTAAAATCTTTATTGAATTCTTCGACCACTTTTCACCCTAAAGGTATTGAATTGCTTAAAGAGAAAATGGTTTTTATTGAAATATTTTTTGAAAAGTATCCATCTTTAGGTTGTTGTTTAAAAAACCATAAAATACAGCTTATGGTTTACATAGCATTTTCTTCTATGATAAATGAAGAATTAAAACGTGTCTTGTTAGAATTAAAGAAAGAAGGTATAAAATTATTTTTAAATTTAATAACAACAAGAAAATTAAAAATAATAAATAAATATTAATTTTTATTATTTACTTATTTATTATTATTAATTTATATTTATTTATTTTATCCTTTTGTTTTTTCTAACTTCTCTTGTAAATTTTTTATCATTAAAGCTTGTTCTTCGATTTTATTATTAAATAACTTTTCTTAAAGTCGTTTGACTTACACTTAAAGTTCTAGCAATTTCATAAATTTATAGTTGGTTAATATTTAGAAGCTTTATAACGTCCCGCTTTTTTTGCGCGTTTAATACCACAAGAGAAAAGAAAAAAATTATTCATCACACGCTTATATAGCCGAATTGGAATCGATATTAAAAAAAAAGAAGAAAATGTTTATCTCTTTACAATTTATAAATTAATTAGTATATTTACGACTAAGGGAGTAACACATAATGTATTCATTTAATTAGTTATGTTTATTAATTAATTTATAATTTTGATTTTTCTATTCTAAACTTCTTACCAAAACATATATTTTTTATGTTATAAAAAAACTTTCTCAGTGCTACATTTCTTACAAATTTTCAAAATTTAGTTCTAACTTCAATGTCATCAAAATTAACAATTCATTCTTGATGAGACTGATCAAAATATTGTTCAATATCTAAAAGATAATTATCAAAATAAAAAGTTTGAAATAGAAAATATTACATCTGTTTTTAAAAATTACATTGAAAATTACAACAAAAAAGAAAAGAAAACTGAAACTAAAACAAATATTTCTTCCTCTTTAAAAACCCCAGTTAATCTTTTATCTAAATCGGAACCTTTAATGGTTCAAAGTTCAGAGATTGAAAGTTTAGACTTAGACAAATCTTTTTCCATAGTTCAATATAAAAATCAACTCCTAACCATTTCGTCAGAGGTCAATCAAAATGTTTCTCTTTCTCCAGTCAAACCTTTTTTACTAAAGAAAATTAATTTCATAGAAAACAAACTTGATCAACAATTAAATCTTAGTCTTAATATTAAAGATGGTATTGAAAGCCAATCAAAGAGAATGGAAAACCATTTTCAAAAGATTGCAAATGCTATTGATTCATTAAATCAAGAAATTCAGAAGTTAAAAGAAAGAACAGAGAAAAAACGAACGAATAAAATACCATTAAGAGATGGTATTACCGAAATGCATTATGAGTATTTTATGTTAAATGCCGGCCAACAAATCTATAAATTACAACAAGTTAGGGCAACTCAATTACGAATTATTTATACGATTCTTTATTTTGTAGGCTTAAGATTAAATGAAGTCAGACTTTTAACTAAAAATGATCTTTTTTTAGCTATTCAAACTGAAGAATTTAATATTGTTCATACGAAAACATCCGAATGTAAAAAACATATTCTTCCCAAAGGTGCCGCCGCTAAACTAACTTCTCTTTTACCAGAGATTGAGTTTTTATTTGAAACAAATGGTTTTACATACCTTGGAAATTCACATAGATTTTCGGAGAAAGTTTTCCATGAAACAAATTTTATTCGTTTTGTGAATGACGATATAACTGCAACATGTGAAACTTATCACTTTTTATCAAATTTTTCATCTCATTCGTTTCGAGTAGGATATATAACAAAACTATTAAAAACTTTAACAGTTCAACAAGTGGACTTTATTTTTTATCTGTCAATTTAAAGGACATCTTCCAAATTCCAAAGTTCTTTTCAAAACTATTTTATTAAACAATTTAGGTTTTTAATTTATTCTTTTCTTTTTGGAGATTTTATCTAAAAAGTGATCAAAAACAATTAGTTTTTGAATTGGAGTGGAAGAAAAGGGAACTACAAATTTTCAATTCTCTTTTGCATCAACAATCTTTCAATTTTACGAGTTTTAGAAATCTAGCTTTTTACAAATTCCAAAGTGCTTTTAGAGAACTTCCCAAAACTTCTCTGGTTTTACAAGTTTCTGAGATTGTAGAAAATCTTAATAAAAATACAATTATTATTCCCGATGTCAATAAAGATGAAATTCTTAGTCAAGATATCAGAAAACAATTTGAAGTCTTTTATCAAAACCAATCCAAACGAACTTCACGTTTTCATTTCTTTCTTTCTCCCTCTTTTCTTGAGGGAGAGGATTATCTTATATTTTTAGCTTTCCTTAGTTTTTCGCTTCCTAAAATTAAAGAAAAAAAAGACGATCAACTTTTTGATCTGGAATTTAAAACTTCCGATCTTTTAACTCTTCTTAATTGGAAAAAAACGAGAGGCAATATGTCCAAATTAAGTAACTTCTTTTTACGTTGGAAAGAGAACAAAATTTTTTTTCCCAACCACTCAAGTTTTTCACTTTTTCATCATTTTATCTTCAATAAAAGTAAAGGGATTTTTAAAGTAGCTTTCAATACAGACTTTTTAACTTCTTTGTTTTCTCAAAATCTTACTCTCAAACAAGACTTTTGGAAACATTGGAGAAAATTCAACTCTACTTGTAATTCAAATTTACCTAAATTGTTTATTATAACTCTTTTAGCTATGATGTCTACTCAGGGGAGTTATCAATCGCTTCAAACACTTTTTACTCCTTCTTTTTTTTCCTTATTCTTTGTTTTGGAAAAATATTTAAAAATTATCTCCTCCTAAAAGTTTATATTTTCCATCATGAGAATATAATTTGCTTAAGCATAACAGGATTCTCTTTAACTTTTTTTCGCTTAGCTAAATTCATAAGCTTTGCGATTTTCATAGACATAGTTTTTGTAGTCTGCTTTTCCAAATTTGTTTTCATAATTATTTTTTAAAAAAAGTAAGAGAAGAAAATAAAAAAGTTTTTTGTAAGGAAAAGGTATTAATTTCCATACTTTTCAGAAACTTTTTTTGTTTTCAAAAAATATGAAGATCATTTGCAAAAAAGCTAGTTTGTCAATTTCTTTTAAATTTAAAAATTCTTCGAATAACTTATTTGCTAATTTATTTTTTACTTCGGACATTTAAATTAAGCTTTTTTCCTTTTTATTACGAGATAAAAATGAATTTTTGTGCAAGAATAATAACAATAAAAAAATATTTCAAGTAGGTAGAGGTATTAGTTTAAAAAAAATAATGAAAAAGGTTCAATTTAAAGATAAAAAGAAAATAATAGGTAAATTGTTTAAATTGTTATGGTTGTTTAATTATTTTAACCAGTCTCCGCCTATCAAGTTAAATGCCATTCTGGTCGTATCTATAATACTAATCGTATTCCTATAGTTCATTGGTTCAAAATTGATTAAGGTTAAACGAATTGAAAGGATAATAAAATTATTATGGAAAAACAAATTTATATTGGTAAATTTATGCCTTTTAAAAGGGAAGATTTAGATTCCGAAGGTCATAAGAAAGATAGAAATAAAAAGAAAAGCTTAGTAATTCAATTGGTTAGAAATTTGATAAAATTTTCTTAGACTTTTTTTTATCTAAATTGAAAGATAAAAAGTTTAAGGAAAAAATTTGTTAATTAATTTAAAAAAAAGAACTTGACAATTTTTTCTTCTTCTGACAATAATACTAATTGTTTGTATAATTGAAAGCTTCTACTAAAAAAAAGATTGTTTTTTGTTCTTATTGTAACACATAAGATATAACAAAAGATAAAAAATACAGGATAAAAAAAGAAATTATTTTTTCTTTTTTTTTAAGAGTTTGATCCTAGCTCAGGATGAACGCTAGCGGTATGCTTAACACATGCAAGTCGTACGGAAAAGAAATTTTTAGTGGCAAACGGGTGAGTAACGCGTGAGAATTTGCCTTTAGGAAGAGGATAACGGTTAGAAATAGCTGCTAAAACTCTATATGCCATTATTGGTGAAAAAAGTAATTTGCCTAGAGAGAAGCTCGCGTCTGATTAGCTAGTTGGTAGGGTAAAGGCCTACCAAGGCGACGATCAGTAGCTGGTCTGAGAGGACGGCCAGCCACACTGGAACTGAGACACGGTCCAGACTCCTACGGGAGGCAGCAGTGAGGAATTTTCTGCAATGGGCGAAAGCCTGACAGAGCAATACCGCGTGAGGGACGAAGGCCTACGGGTTGTAAAC
>Ga0304729_1002011_pt1 | contig 12690 bp, 26 predicted proteins | sample C_131016_MF_Meta_FD_190475 | JGI IMG/M metagenome (GOLD analysis project Ga0304729, IMG submission 190475) | Freshwater microbial communities from Lake Croche, Canada to study carbon cycling - C_131016_MF_MetaG (v2) (version 2) | ecosystem: Environmental > Aquatic > Freshwater > Lake | place... | reverse complement strand
AAAATAAAAAAATTACAGATTTTACAAGTAAATTAAAGCCGTTATTGTAATGAATAATAAAAATACTATTTATATTTTTTTGCTATTAATAGGCGGATATTTTTTATTTAGAAATAAAAAAAAAGGTAGTATTATTATTGAACCTTTAACAACGGTTAAAGCTTATGCAAAAAAAGGGAGTAAAGCTTATGCAAAGGATTTAAGTACACCTATTTACACCTTTACTAAAGATACTTTAATTGAAATTTTGGATTTTGATGAAATAAGGGGAATTTATAAAATAGAATATGGAAATGGGGTTTTGCAATATGGTTACATTATTAATAGCAATATAATTTTTAAATAAAATGAAAACAAGTAATTTACTGTTAACTATTGGATTGGTTTATTTAGTTTATCGTTTAACTAATAAAATGCCGGTTGTATCAAAAATGGATCAATCAATTATTAATAACAAGCAATCCAATATTACAAATGGGTGTGAATGTGGCTCACATCAGCAAAATTTTACTGGTGGAACGTTTGAATATTATCAACCACAAACAATAGATTTTAAACAAATTGTACCAACTCCGGGAACCGTATTAAATTTCCAACCCTCACCAAAATTTAAATCGCAATACGTATGTTAAAAAAGTTTGTTCCTATATTTATAAGTTACAATACACCGCAAAGCGTTCCAACTAATTGTAATAGCATTACGTTTATTAATTTGGGTACTTCTGTAGCTTTTGTAGAAAACGTAGCTATCCAACCGTCACAAAGTTTTGCCATTGATGGAAATGAATGTGAATTTACCGAAGCAACGATACAAATTAATTTTGGATCCACTGGAAACAACAATTTAGTAGTAGTTAAAAAAGTATTCTAAAATGAGCGGTATAAAATATAACAGTGGGGTTAGTAATTATTTGGGCACTCCTTTTGCCATTAGTGATACGTTTGCCAATTTGGGCAATTATTTGCCTAATATTGCAGGATCTTTATATTTTGCCATTGACGGAACAACCGAAACAATTTTACAAGCTAATGGATCCAGTTGGGTGCCGTTGGCTGGTACTGGTGGCGGTGGATTTGGTACATTGCAACAAGTAACAAATTTAGGCGCTTCAAGTACCAATACTTTAACCCTAACTGGCAATGGTATTTATAGCAATCCGGCCGCTGGGTTGTATTCATTAGGTAACCAATCAATTGGTAATGATGGCACCGGATTTGCTTTTGACAATAATATTTCTGAATTATTGTTAGGTGAGTATAGCGATTTAGGCGGCGGTGTGGTTTTGCATATAGATTTGGCAAATGGTCGTTTATATACTGAAATTAACGGCGGTGTTGTTCAAGGAATAGATATAGATTTTGTTAATCAGCAATCTGTTTTTGGCACATTGGATAGTTATTTAAATGTTGAACAAACGCAAATGTTAACCAAAATTGATGGTTCTTTTAAAGGTTTATCACTAAATTCAAATACAAATACTTATAAAATTGGTGATTATAATAACACTAATAATTCTGGTTATTTATTAGTTGATGATGATAATCAATTTATAATTAGCCATTTTGATCAAGGTTTTATTGGTTTACGATTAGATGCAGCAACCGGAGAATATGGATTGGGTGATTTTTCCGGTTTATTTAATAATGAAAGTATAATAGTTAAACCTGGCACAAGTGAAATTTTTACAAAGGGAGGTGTAGGTAATTTTGGTTTGTATATTAATCAAAATTCTTTTATATCAACATTAGGAGATTATTTCAATAATAATGGTTATACTTATTTAAATGTTAATGACGGCGATCAAACAATATTTTTTAATTCTTTAATTGGTAGGTATATTTTTAATAATATTTTAACTTATGCAAATAATGCAGCAGCAATAGCAGACGGTCAGACAATAGGAACAATATATAAAAATGGATTAACTGGGATTTTAAGTATAGTATACTAAATTTAAAACTAAAAAATAATGGAACCAAAAAAAGCTATTGAGATTATTAAAAATGTAATTGACGCAAGTATTAAAGCCGGAGTAATACCCAACCTGGAAAACGCTTCAGCAATTATTCAAGCGTATAGCGTAATTTTGAAAACATTAACAGAAAGTAATTAAATGACAATAAGCGCGGAAAATATTGCCATTATTATATCAATTCTAACCGGTGTAATTTTTATAGGATCTTTCTACGGAACCACTAAAAAAAAATTATCCGAAATAGAATATGAATTAAAAGAAGCCAAAACAGATAAGTTTGAAATTATTGACAAGTTGGCGCGAATTGAAACTAAATTGGATTATTTATCAAGTAAATAAATTTTTATGTTAAAAAATTGGAAAACAACTTTGGGAGGAATATTATCAGCAGGGGCGCAATTTATTCCGGTGCCTTTACCTATTCAGCAAATTTTACAAAGTATTGGATTATTATTATTGGGCGCCAGTGCTCAGGATCATACTAAATTTTAATAAATGCCAGGGCCTAAATTACCATCATATATTTTACCATCATTTTTAAGCTTATTCACCTTGGGAGCCAATAATTTAATAGCGCGTAATTTTTCATCATCATTGGCTTTTATAAAAGAGCAAGAAGGATTAAAATTAAATGCTTATAAAGATACCGGAGGAAAGTGGACTATTGGTTATGGAAGTACCTGGAATTTTGACCAGGGCCGGGCCGTTGTGCAAGGTGATTCAATTGATAAAGATACGGCTCAAAGATGGCTTGAAATGGAAGTAAGCACCAATGGCAAAACAATAAAAAATTTGGTTAAAGTTAGTATTAATTTAAATCAATTAAATGCTTTAATTTCTTTAACGTATAACATAGGCGCAACCGCTTTTAAAAATTCTACGCTTTTAAAATATTTAAATGCCGGAAAGGATAAAACAACTGTTGCGGATCAATTTTTAAAATGGTCTTATGATAATGGAGTTTATAATCAGTCGTTATATACAAGGCGCCAGCGTGAAAGGGCCTTATTTTTAAGTTAGTTTATTATTTTAGTTTTAAGGTTTATCCCGATATTTCTATATCGGGATTTTTATTTAAACAAAAAAATTTTTTTTATGCAAATGTGTTTTACAATTGCATTATCAATTTATTTATTAAAACTTAAAACTAAAAAAATGACAAAATTTCAAACAACCGTTAAATTTGTTTACGAAGCCGAAAACAACCAAAGGACACTATTTACTTATCGCCTTTTATTAAACAGTTTGTTTTTGTTTTCAGCTCACGCGGAATTAGCTAAAATTGTTAATTTGCTAATTGACAATGGCGCGGAAATAGTTAGCATTGACTTGGATCAAATTGCACCGGACCGGAACGATTAATTTGTTTCGGTTTTTTTTATTTTTAAAATTATAAAAATGCAAAAAAAAACTATTCAGTATAAAGGATATTTAATAATCTACATAAAAGAGATTGGAAGGTACGCTATTAGCGACGGCCATTATTACGTTTCTTATAAGCATTTTAAATATCAACGCGAAGCTAAAGCCTGGATTGATTTTCTTACAAAATAAAATTGCCATTATGATTTACGCGTTTATTGTTGCTCCGCTTATTGCCATGATTTATATAGTGGCTATTATTTTACAAATTTTTAAAAAAAATAAAAATGACTATTAAACAGTATTTAGAATTAGAAAAAATTAAAGATCAATTTAATAATTCAGCAAATGAATATTTAAAAAAACATGATCAAAAAGTTGATGATTTAAGAATGATACAAAATGCATTTTCTCAAATTAATTTACAGTTAATTAAACTAACTAAACATTTTTACGAACAATAAAAATTTTAAACAATGAAAGAAAAAATGCAAAGGGTTATAAATTTTTCGGGTGGAAAAACATCCGCATACATGACGATAGTAGAATATCAACCAGGCGATTTGGTTTTATTTTGCGATACTGGAAGGGAACACGAAAAAACTTATAGCTTTATTAATGATTTTGAAAAAAATGAAAATATACCAATTGTTAAATTGTCTTATGATGGTGGATTTAGAAATTTATTAAATAAAACAAAAAGTATTCCTAATAATTTCAAAAGATTTTGCACCGTAGAATTAAAAATAAAAACGGCAAGAAGGTATTTAAAAAGTTTAAAAATCAATAAATATGAAAATTTAATAGGTTTTAGATACGATGAGCAATTAAGAATTAAAAGAAGAAAAAAAATGTGGAAAAATGTTATTGATGTTTTTCCATTAAATAATTTAAAAATTGATAAACAATTTATAAATGATTATTGGTCAAAAAAAAATTATAATTTAGAAATACCATCTATTTTGGGCAATTGCACTTTGTGTTTTATGAAGGGTAAAAATGCCATTATTTCTATATTATCAATATATCCGGAATTAGCCGACGAGTGGATAAAGGATGAAGAAAATAATAAAATAATTGGCAAAGGTTATCAGTATTTTAATAATGTATCAATGCAACAATTAAAAAACATTGCCACAAATAATTTATTTAAAGATTATAATTTGTACGAAATTTCTTCATCATTAAATTGCAATTGCACATCTTAAAAAAAATAAAAACCTTAAACAATGAACCAACAAACAAAACAACCGGCCTTCCCTTGCGTACCAGCCCAGGATAGTTTAGGGCGCTTTATTGCGCCAATACCCGGGATGAATAAATTGGAATATTTTGCAATAAAAATTTATTGCACTTTAAAGGATCCAGTAATGGCGGATTGCATAAAATTAGCTGCCGAATATATTGATCTTATTGATAAAAAAATTATTGAAGCCGAAAATAAAAAAAGCAATCCATCATTAATAAAAATTTAAAAATGGATCCTCAAGTAATTTATAAAGAACTTCAAAAAAACGCTTACCGGCGCGGGTATGATCCACCACAAGAACAAATATTGTTAACCATCCAGGGAGAAAATATTTTAAGTATGCAAAATTATTGCATAATTAGCGGGCTTCCAAAAAGTGGCAAGTCAACTTTCACCACCTCAATAGTGGCAAGCGGTTTAAATACTTTTGATATTTTTGGAATGAAGCTGCAATGTTTACCTGGCAGGAATTGTATTTGTTATATTGATACCGAGTCAAGCGAGTACGATTTTTATAAACACATGGGCCGGATTAAAAATGTAGCTAATTTAAATGAATTGCCGATTAATTTTGATAGTTTTTGTTTAAGGAAAGAAGATCCTATAAACATTAAAAACATGATAAATTCATATTTACAATTTAACCCAAATTGCTCTATTATAATTATTGACGGCCTTTTGGATATTTGTTTAAATTATAACGATGAAATTGAATGTCGCAAAGTTGTATCCTGGATTAAAGAAATATGCACCATCAACAATATTGTTTTAATAGGAATATTGCACACCGGTAAGAATGAGGGTAAAACATTGGGCCATTTGGGAAGCAATACGGATAGGTGGGCGCAATCTACTTTGTCAGTAAAAAAAACCGAAACCGGTACTTTTATTTTGGAACCAAAATTTTTACGATCCTCTGCAGGATTTAAACCAATTGAAATAGAGTATAGTAAAGAACAAAATAAATTTATTGAAATTAGCACCGGAGTAATTGTAGAGGATAAAAAAAATAAGCACTTTACAGAATACACCGATAATGACCACAATAATATTTTAAACGCTATATTTAAAATTGATAATTGTTTATTTTCTTACGATGATTTAATAACATTAATTTCCATCCATGACAAGCGCGGAATCAACCAAAGTAAAACCTATTTAAAATATTTTAAAGAAAAAAATTTCATTAACAAGGATCAAAATAATAAATATTATGACAATAGAAAATCATTTTAACCTTTTGCCTTTAGACGAATTATTGGACGAATTTAGGCCAGTAAAAGTAGGGGAACCCAATTACTCTATTACAAAAAAAATTAGGCTTAAAATAGCAGCCTTAAAGCTTAAATACGCAAACATTTACCCGGACTATTATGTAGTTAGCGACGGAATTAATTTTTATAATTATTTTATTTGCCTGGGTGATCCTTTAATTACTAAATGTCAAAATGAAAGTAAAGCAATAGTGTACAATTTGCATGAAGCTGAAAGTTTATTAAAATTTTTAAATAAAAGAAAAAGAAGGGTAAATGTAAAATATTCCATCATTAAATATAACAATCTAAACAATGAATTATGAATTTTATCAATCGCGCAAAATGGCAATTTCTATTTTTTATACTCAACCTAAAAAAATGGAAATCAGACAAACTAAAAAAGACAAAAAAAGGATGAGATTTTTAAAAATAATTGATCTTATAAACAAAAATAGGCTACTAATAGCAGCCAAGACCAAATAAAAATAGGGTGCAATTATAGTAAATTGCACCTTATTTTTTTTATTTTTTAACCTTTTTCAAGTGCAATATAATAAAAATTTATGGAAACAAAATATTTTACTGCTATTTTTTTTGATAAAAACAAAAAAGCTTACAAATATCGGAATATAAAAAACGATCAAAAATCAATGGAATCCTTTACCCGCTTTGCTTTGACAAAAAAAGCGGAGCAAATAAATTTTTACGATAAAGCCACAAAATTATTTTCTCACAAATTATTTTTAAAGGTGTAAAAAAGTTAAAAAATTATTATTTTTTTGTTAAAAACTGCAATTTATTGCAGTTTTTTTTATGTTTAGAACGGTTATTTTTTTGCCGTTCTGCATGGTTTAAATGGGTGCGGAACGGACGGAACGCACACCCCTTTAGGGGGGTGTGCGTTACCGTACCGTTCCACACCATCCATTTTTTTTTAAAATTGTTTGGGAATAAAAAAAAACAAACTAAATTTGTAAAACCTTTTTCAATTAAATTTTTTTATCAATTTTTTTTCAATGACTGCCAAAACAAAAATATTTTTAATTATTGCCGGAATTGTGGGGTATGTGGGATATAAAAAATATTCTTTAAGTCAAAAGGTTAATGTTACTTTTAGGGATCTTTCAATAAATTGGGGAAATATTTGGAAGCCAAGGGCTAATATTGTTTTGGCAGTACAGAATCCAACTGGAGCTTCAGCAGATATTCAAAATGTTTCGGGTAAAATTTATTTACAAAATTTGCAAATTGGATCGGTACAAAATTTAAAAATTGTGCAAACAATAAAGCCGAATGAAATTACCAATGTGGATTTTAATATTGATTTAGATACCATTGGAATTGGATTAGGTTTATTGACTACCAATTTAAAAAATGAAACCATTAAATTTGTGGGAGATATCAAAATTGATTTTTTTACAATACCATTAAATTTTGAATACAAATTTTTATAATGGAATTACTAAAACATTTGGATCCTTTTTTAAATGATAAAAAAATTTTAAAATATCATCAAACTACCAACAATATTATTGATGCAATTTTAAATCAACATAAAAAAAGCGTTGCGGATTATGATAATTTGTATTTGTATTTTTATGATAAAAGCTATATTGAAGTAGCTAAAAAAGTATTTAATTATATTAAAAAAAATATTAAATACACAATTGATTCGGAAAATTTACAAATAATAAAAACGCCTGCAGCAATTTTAGCAACTGCTAAAAGCGGATCCGATTGTAAAAATTTTAGTTTGTTTTTTGCTGGCATTTTAGATGCTTATCGTAGAAATACCGGAAATAAATTTAATTTATGTTTTCGCTTTAGTTGTTATGATGATTCAAAAATACCCGAGCACGTTTTTGTAGTAATTAACCCTGGCACCAATGATGAAATTATATGTGATGCCGTTTTAAATTATTTTAATGAATACAAACAACCAACTTTTTTTAAAGATAAAAAAATTGAAAATATGGCTTTAATGTCTTTGAGTGGTTTTCCTGGTTTAACTGATGCGCAAAATGCGCAAATACAAACTACCTGGGCAGCTTATAATAATCCGCAAGGAAATCAAATTGCCAATACTTTAAATAGTTTTCATACCGGAGATCCAAGAGTGGATGCGGTAAAAGATACTGTTGCTACTGCTGCTGCAATTTTTAATTGGTCTTTGGGTGGACATTCCGATTATTATACTTATGACATGGCTTTAGAGGGCAAAAAAAGCGTTGATACGCTTGCTTCCATTGCCAGTACATGGAAAGATCGCGGATTTGGTCCAGGATCAATTTGGACAAATAGTGGAAGCGCGGGTATAACTTTAAATGAAAGTCCATCGTATAAAGGATTAACAAGGATTCAAGCGTTAGCGAAATTTTATAAAGACAATAAGCCGTATAATGTTATGATGGCTTTAATTATTAATGATGCTATTTTGGCCGGTGTATTGCCAAAAGAAAATTATATAAATAGTAATGGAGATATGGCGCCGGAACCTGGAATCGTTAATAATTTAACAAGTGGATCCGGATCTAAATTTTTATTGATTGGTGGCGGTTTATTAGCAGCTTATTTATTATTTAAACGTAAGTAATGCCAGTAGTTTTAGATCCATATCAAGGTTTAAGCGGAAAGGATAGATTAATAGTAAACGCTAAATTTGGTTTTAATTATATTAATTGGATTAATGGGTTAATAGCAAAAAAAACTCCACAAAATAAAATTGATGAAATTTTAAATAAATTACCCAAGCCTTTATTTGATTTGTGGATTGATAAAAATATTGTTAGTGCATATATTAAAAATGGAATGGATTTTAATATTATGCCTTTTGATACTAATATTAAAACTATTAACGATGTTGATTTAAATGCATTTAATATTTTAGATGCACCGCCAAAACAATTGTTGGGTAAATTATTATTTGAGTATATTCCTCTTATATATGAATTTACAAAAAATAAAAATTTGATTGAAGTAAATAATTATTTTACTCGTGCCTATAATTCTTTAAATGAATATTATTATATTGAACAAGACGGAACATTAAGAGGGGAAAAATATAAAAAAAATTTACCTTTGGATAATGTTGGGTTTATATTTCCAGAGCCATTTATTTGGAAAGTGAGCGAAGTTGTCAATATAGGAATTCCAAGTATACCAAAAACATCAACACCAAAAACCGCAATACCTAAAGGGCCCAAAACACCTGGAAGGCCACAAGCACCAAAAACACCGTTATCAGCAACAAATAAAAATTTTATTTTAATAGGCGGCTTAATAATTGGATATTTAATTTTAAAAAAATAAAAATGACTGCATTACAAAATATTATTAAAGAAGCTAAAAGTTTAAGAGCAAAATACCCTACAAGGTATAGCAAGTGGACGGATTACGTTAAACAAGCTTCAGCAATTTACGCTTCAAAACATAAGGGTAAAAGCCCAGTTGGTAAAAAGAAAATAAGCGGGTACGTTAAAACAAAGCGTGAAGGTAGTTTAACCGATGTAATTTATAGTAGAATAGAAAAACCTATTAGAAAAAAAATTGCACATAAAAAAGTTGTTGCAAAAAAAGTAACACATAAAAAACAAGGTGTTTTATTTGGTACTACTATTGATAAAGATTCAAAAAGCCATAATGTAAATATTCGTGTTTTATCGGGAATTAAAAAAAATTACAAAATTGGATCAGTTAAAATTAATATTGCCGAAAAAGTAAAGCATGATTTAAATAAATTGCAATTATTAGAGCGAGAATTAATGCAGCTTGAAAAAATGCGTAACGATCCTCGTTTAAAAGATATAAAAAGCACTTTATTTTTAGAAATTAAAATTTTAAAAAGCGTAATAAAAGAGCAAAAAACACATATTAAGGAATTAAAAAAACATATTTAATCGTTTTCACCTTTATTAATAATTAAAAACAAAAAAAAATGCGTAAAAAAAAGCATACAACAAAAAAGCATCATGTAAAAAGACGCTCAAAGCGTAGCATGGGCGCAATTAGTGGCGGAATGTCAACCGCTCTATTTACAATTTTGGGCGGTGTTGCTGCAAGGTTTGTAACCAATAGTTTGAATAGTACAACTGCTATTCCTGACAGTTACAAAAAATATGTAGCAGCGGGAGCGCCAATTTTAGCCGGTTATTTTTTACCTAAATTTGTAAAAAGCGAAATTGGTAAAAATTTAGGTACTGGCATGATTGCCGTTGGTGGCCTTGAATTGGTGCAAGCTTCGGGCGCTTTGGCCGGATTGCCAATTGTAGCCGGTTATTGCGGTACTGGTATGGGTATGGCTCCATCATTGCAAAATACAAGGGGAGTAATTGCCGGAATGTCAACTAAACAAGCCGGAATTTTAGCAAGTTAATTTTTAAAAATTTAAAAAAACAAATATATGAGTAGTCAAATAGGTCAAAGATTGGTATTTGAGAATGCCAAAAGTTTTATTCAAAGTCAAGGATTTGATGCAAGTCAAGCCGTATTAACTCAGTCTTATATCCGAAGCGAAGTTGCGTTATCAACTTCAGTTACAAATTATCATTTACCGGTTGTTATTAATGATCAAACAAACGGAGCTGCATTTAATACGGAGCGCAGAGCGCAGTTACAGGATATTCACGTTGTAAGCTCAATTGGTGTTTTTGTAGCTTCTCCAGGTAGTTCAACTGCAACCGCGTTTCCGGTATTAACTTATCCAACAACCGGAACCGGTGTGCATGGATTTACAAGTGGTCAAGCTGATGCGCTTTATAGTTTGTATAATGGATCATTATCTATTCAGGTTAATAATCAAAATGTTTTACCAAATTGGGATATTTACCGCCACTACTTTGTCCCTCAAACACAAAACGGTGTTGGTGCTACAACTGGCGCAACTTTGCCAATTGATCAAAATGACGGTAGTAGTTTTGGATTTGTTCCAATGGAACCAAATTTATTGCTAAATGGTGCCGCAAACATTAACGCAAATATTACTTTACCTGGTGCCGTTAGTTCAATTGCAGCCAGTAGCCGTATTGTTGTTATATTTAGAACTATTTTAGCTCAAAACGTTACTTCAGTTAAATAATAGAATCCCAACTGTAAATGTGGAAGCCTTTGGCCGGTGGGCATTGTACGCCGGCCATTTTTAAAAAAAATATTTTTATGACAATATTAAACAGGTTTGAAGCCGTTGAAATTCCGATTCCTTCGGGATCAACAAATACGCGTTTCTACTTTCCGGATTTGCCACAATTGCGCAATGCAATGATCCAAAATTTACAAGTTTATACAACTAATACTTTAAGTGCTACACCTAATACTGGTAGTACTCCGGTGGCTTATGCGGATTTGCAAAAGTCTTTTATTACTTTGTACAGTGGTGATTTGCAATTAATTTATAACGCTCCTTTATTAGCATTTAATAACATTGTAAACGCAAGTACAAATGCGTATGCTTTTGAATTGCCAATGTTGCAAAATATGATTATTAGCTGGACTAAAAGTTATGTATCTTTGGCCACTTCTCCATCTACAACCGGAGTGGCTTATGCGTTTGGCGTTTATTATAATTTATAAATAAAAAATAATGGCAGTATTTAAACCGGAATTACACCGCCTAGATGATGTAATACAATATTACGAACAAAGCAATGCTATACAGTATAAAATCTATGCGGGCACTTCGCCAAAGGTTGAGTATTGCCGTTATTTTTTTGATACTGATGAAAAGGAAATAGGAATTCAAAAATTGTATGAAGCTTTAAAAGCAATTGAACAAAATACAGAAAATACCAACCCTTATATTTTGCAATTGATTGATAAAAAGAAAGGCCCTAAAAATAAAATTGAAGATCAATATACACAAATTGTTTTTCAGTTAAATAAGGCCGATCGTTATTTGCCAATGATTGGATCAATGGGAATGCAACCGCCAGTTAATAATGATTTGAATAGATTAATGGAAAAAATGATTGAAACGCAAAATTTGATTGTATCCAAAATGTCTATGGAAGAAAACGAGATTGAAGAATATGAAGAAGAAAAGCCAAAAGGGTTAGGCGCTATATTAGAAAACGAGCAATTTCAAACATTGGCTATTGGTGCTTTGGGCGCTATGTTAAATAAATTTTTGGGTACTGCCGAAACTAATGTAATGTCCCTGGCTGGTGTACCTTCCGAACAAAAAGAAATGGCATTGCAAGCGGTTGAAATATTGGAAACCAAGGATTCTAATTATGGTAAGCATTTGTTGTATTTGGCCAATTTAGATGAATCTACTTACAAGATGCTTTTAACATTTATGAAATAATATGAAACCAAAAATATCTACTAATTTATTGTTATGGGGTGCGCTTATTGGTGGCGGTTATTTGTTATTAAAGCCATTAATTGATACTTTTACCGGTGCAGATAGAAAAAAAGCGCTTGACGCTTTTAATAATGGGGATGAATGGGATAATAATTATGGGGTTACTTATGATAAAGTTTCACTAAATAAAGCTTTAACAAGCGGTGTTCCTTATTCCGGTTACGCTTCCAATTTAATAGATTATCTTTCAACTACAAGTAATTCAGCCGACTTCAATAATATTTTTGTAATTATTAGCCGGATGCGCAGCAAGTCGGAATTATCCTGGTTAAGTCGTACATATACGGCATTAAATACAAAGGGCCATACATTGGCCCAAGATCTTATTGGTCAAGAATTAGGCCATGGGTTATCCTGGAGTCAAAATAAAAAAATTACAGATTTTACAAGTAAATTAAAGCCGTTATTGTAATGAATAATAAAAATACTATTTATATTTTTTTGCTATTAATAGGCGGATATTTTTTATTTAGAAATAAAAAAAAAGGT
>Ga0304729_1002008_pt1 | contig 12696 bp, 15 predicted proteins | sample C_131016_MF_Meta_FD_190475 | JGI IMG/M metagenome (GOLD analysis project Ga0304729, IMG submission 190475) | Freshwater microbial communities from Lake Croche, Canada to study carbon cycling - C_131016_MF_MetaG (v2) (version 2) | ecosystem: Environmental > Aquatic > Freshwater > Lake | place... | reverse complement strand
TTTAGCAACCAGTGCGTCAAAGTCAGCAAGAGTTCCAAATCTAGGGTCAATGTCCTTGTAGTCGGCAACGTCGTAGCCGGCGTCTTTCTGTGGGGATTTGAAGAATGGGCTAAACCAGATAGCGTCAATGCCTAGTTCGGCAAGGGATTCCAACCTTGAGGTAACGCCAGGCAGATCGCCCATACCGTCGCCGTTCCCGTCTGCAAACGAGCGAGGGTAGATCTGATAAATGACGCTGGTGCGCCACCATTCGGCATCTTTACGGGCGTGGGACAGTATTTCAGTTGTTGGAATAGACATAATGATAAAAATACGACACGAATGCCCTAAAAGTCCGCGTATTTATCATTCTGTAATCGTTTTCATACAATCGTTACTTAGAGTTTGATTTGGTAGCGATAGCCTGCAATCAGTGAGGATTGAGAAATGAACAGCGAATTAGATGCTCTGCCGATTGGTTTACTCCCGCACCATGATGGCTCTGAACTTTACGTTCCTAACCAAAAACCCCAGCTTGGCGATAAGGTCAAGGTCAAGATCAGGATTCATAAAGGTCTTGGCAAAGTAAAGACTGTGCGGGTTCGCTTTAGTGAATCGGGTGAAGCATTCCCAACTCCACCAGCCAAGTTAGTTTCCACCTCTAACGGCTGGTCTTGGTATCAAGCAGTGATCACCATGCACAACCCATATATGAACTACCGGTTCTATATCGAGCTAACCGATGGTTCTATCTATTGGCTAAACGCTAAAGGTATCTCAGAACTTGAACACCCCGATATCGAAGATTTCAGAATTAACACTTTTTCTTCAGCCCCTAAGTGGGGGAAGAGTGCTGTGATGTATCAGATATTCCCGGACCGCTTTGCAAGATCAAAACATGCAGATAAGCACAAGACTCCAGATTGGGCAATTGCTAAAAACTGGGGAGATAAAGTAATCGGTTCAGGTCCTGGCACATCAGAACAATTCTTTGGTGGAGATATCTACGGAATCACTGAACACCTAGATCACCTAAAAGATCTAGGTGTCACTCTGGTTTATCTGACTCCGGTATTCCCAGCTCGTTCTAACCACCGCTATGACGCAAGTTCATTTGATCATGTTGATCCACTGCTCGGCGGAGATAAAGCTTTAGTTGAGTTAGTAAAGGCAGCTCACAAAAAAGGTTTGAAGGTTATCGGGGATCTCACCAGTAATCACTCAGGTGATGCTCACGAATGGTTTAAGGCTTCTTTTAAGAAGCCGGGGTCTAAAGAATCAGAGTATTACTACTTCAGTAACAAGAACAAAGAGTATGACTCTTGGTTTGGTGTTCCATCACTTCCTAAATTCAACTGGAACTCTAAAGAACTTAGAAAGAAGTTCATTACCGGCTCTAAGTCAATTGTTGCTAGGTGGCTCAAGCAACCTTTCGGTATGGATGGGTGGCGGATTGATGTTTCAAACATGACTGGACGTATCCGTGATGAGGATATGTATATGGAATTACAAATTCTTATTCGTGAATCCATGCACAAAATAAATAAGGACACCATCCTGCTCGGCGAATACACCGGCGATGCTGGTTACCAAATTCAGGGTGAAGGTTGGCATGGTGCGATGACCTATTACAACTTCACCAAACCGGTTTGGCGTTGGTTCTATAACACCGAGAACAAAGCTGAAGCTGGTTTCCTAGGTTTAGGAAGAACCAAGATCACTGGTGTTGAGTTGGTAAAACAACACATTGAGTTTGCTTCTGCTTTTCCTTGGCATGTTCGTCTTCACAATATGAACCCACTTGATACTCACGACATTCCTAGGTTCAAGACTTTTGCGATGAAGGGTGCTCAGAAGGTTGCTGCCGGCATGCAGTTCACCTTCCCTGGAATGCCGGTGATCTGGGCAGGAGATGAATTCGGTCTAGATGGTCACAACGGTGAGGAATCTAGAACTCCAATTCCTTGGAACGATGAACGACCTAATGACAAGAGCATGCTAGAGGTCTATAAAGCCTTAGCCAAGATTCGGAAAAATAACTCAGCGCTGCACGATGGTTCAATGAGGTTTGTCTATGCCTCAAATGAGCTAATTGCTTATGTCAGAGAGAACAAGAAGCAGAGCGTTCTGGTTGTAGTTTCCAGAGGTGAGGATCCCAGGGCAACCATTTCACTTGAGGCAGTTTCAGGCATCAGAGGAGCTAAACAGCTCTTTGGCAAAGGCAAGCTAAAGGTCATTGGCAAGGAAGTTCTACTGCCGACAGAGCCAATGTCAGTCAACATCTGGTCATTGCCTGCTCCTGATTCTGAGAGTTCGGCAGTCATAGTCCTCAGCTAAGGTTTGCCTCCGCCTGCCGGCAGGTGGTAATCTCGTCTAGTGCCTAGGCCTAGTTTTGCTTCGGTCACGCCCCGATAGCTCAGTGGTAGAGCACTTCCATGGTAAGGAAGGGGTCGACAGTTCAATCCTGTCTCGGGGCTCTGCGGCGGGGTAGCTCAGGTGGTTAGAGCACACGACTCATAATCGTGGTGTCGCGGGTTCAAGTCCCGCCTCCGCTACCAGTTGCCCTAAGTCATCCAAAAGTCTGCGAAACTTATTCAGTGGTAAATCCAAATGTCCAGGGTAAGAAATATCCTGAAACAGCACCTTATCTAGTCGGTCGCGAAAAGATTCGTGAATTCGCTAACGCTGTTTTCTCAACTAACCCAATTAATCACGATGTCTTCGCAGCTCAAGCTGCCGGTTATCCAGATGTTGTTGCTCCCCCAACTTTTGCAGTGCTAATCCAAGAGCGCTCGCTAGGTGCAGTATTAGCTGACCCTGAAGCAGATATTGATTTCTCAAGAGTCGTTCACGGCGATCAGAGATTCGTTCACGTCAGACCGATTGTTGCCTGGGATGAATTAACTTCTGTTTTGGAAGTTGATTCAGTTAAATCTCTTGGTGCCCACTCAATGATTACTTTCAAGACCGAGGTGTTTGACAGAAACAAGATTCTCGTCTGTACAGCAATTAGCACTCTAGTAGTTAGGGGCGGCGAATGACTCACATCGATATTGTTGCTTTAGAGGTTGGCCAAGAAGTTGGTTCAGAAACTTTTACCTTCACTAGAGATTCTTTAGTTAGATATGCAGGGGCATCAGGAGATTTCAATCCGATTCACTATCGTGATGACTTTGCTAAAGCAGTTGGTTTAGATGGAGTGTTAGCTCACGGCATGCTAACCATGGGAACTGCAGTTCAGGTAGTAGTGAACTGGGTTGGCGATGCTGGAAAAGTTATTGACTATGGTGTTCGCTTCACAAAGCCAGTCTTTGTTGCTGCCAACGAAGGTGCTCTTGTCACTGTGTTGGCAAAAATTGGCGTGATAGATCTAGAAGCTAAAACAGTTCGAGTGGATATCACCTGTGTTTGTAATGAGGTTGCTGTTCTAGGTAAAGCTCAAGCAATAGTGCAGTTATGACTCAGGCACTAAGTTCTCTAACAACTATCCGTGTTGGTGGAACACCACACCAAATACACACTGCAAACAGCAGAGACGAACTTATTGCTATAAGTCGAGCTGTTTGGGCGAGAACTGAGAACTGGTTGGTTCTTGGTGGTGGATCAAATGTTGTTATCGCAGATGATATTCAAGACCTTGAAGTTATCTTGGTTAGAAATCTTGGTGTTGAGCACTTAGGGCAAGGACTAGTTCGTGTTCAGGCTGGGGAAAACTGGAGTGATTTTGTAATCCACGCCTGCAAGCAGGGCTGGGCAGGAATCGAATCTTTAGCAGGAATTCCAGGAACTGTGGGAGCTGCTCCCATTCAAAACATTGGTGCGTACCAACAAGAGCTGTCCCTAACTTTTAGCCAACTTGAGTTTCTAGATTATGAAACTGGCGAATTACAGATCATGAGCAAAGAAGACTGTGGTTTTGGTTATCGAGACAGTATTTTCAAGCAGGGCAAACGCGGAGTTGTTACCTGGGTTGAATTCCAATTCTTTGTTGACCTGCCAGCAGCTTCAACTGCGCTACTTCAATCAAGGTCTGAAGAGGTTCTCGCGCTCCGAGCCAGCAAGGGTATGGTGCTAAACGATACAGATCATGACACTTGGTCGTGTGGTTCGTTTTTTACCAACCCAATAGTCTCTGAATCATTTGCTAGAACATTGCCGCTTGATGCGCCACAGTGGCCAACCGTCGAAGATGATGGTGCAACAGTGAAACTAAGTGCAGCGTGGCTGATCGAACAATCAGGATCGAATAAGGGCTTCTCCCTACCTCATTCAAAGGCAGCGATATCTTCCAAGCATGCTCTTGCTATCACTAACAGAGGTGGAGCGAGAGCAAACGAAGTTGCTGAGCTAGCTCGCTATATCCAATTACAGGTTTCAAATAAATTCGGAATTACTTTGGTGCCAGAACCTAACTTGATTGGTTTCTAGTTCAACTTTCCAACTGCAAGATTTATTGCCAAGCTGAACATCACAGCGGCAATGAAAATATCTAAGATTTTCCAAAACATTGGCTTTGCCATTAGCACTGCCATCTTCGATGCGGTGAACCCCAAACTAAAGAACCAAAAGAAGCTGGCGCAGACAGCACCGAGAGCGAAAGACCATTTGTTCTCACCGAACTGGTTTGCTAAAGACCCAATGAAGATCACAGTGTCGAGATAAACGTGTGGGTTGAGAAAAGTGAAACCTAAAGTCATCAGAATAGTTCTCTTGAAAGAAACTGAACTCTCGTCACTAACATGAAGAGTGTCCTTAGCAAGCACTTTTCTAACCGCAGAAATTCCAAACCAGGTCAGATAGCCAACTCCAAGCCAACGAAGAATTTCTAGCAGTAATGGAATGGTTTGGATAAGGGCACCTAAACCGGCAGTGCCCAGGGTGATTAGTAATGCGTCGCTTAACGAGCAGATCAGAACCACTGGAATTATGTATTTTCTGGTTAACCCCTGTCTGAGCACGAAAGCATTCTGCGCACCAATAGCAATAATCAAAGAGAGCCCGGTGAGAAAGCCTGGAAGAATCGCGTTCATAACTAATCACCATACCTGCAACAACTATTCAGTTCGGTAGGCTGAAACCATGAACGAGTTCCCAAGAATTTCTCACCGTATTGGTTCGATTGCAGAATCAGCAACCCTGAAGGTTGATGGCAAGGCTAAAGCACTACAAGCTGCTGGTAAGCCAGTGATTTCCTATGCAGCGGGTGAACCTGATTTCCCAACTCCAGCACACATTGTTGAGGCTGCTGTCCTAGCTGCAAGAGATCCTAAAAACCATCGATACACACCAGCAGTTGGTCTTCCTGAACTTAGAGAAGCAATTGCTCACAAGACCAAGATTGATTCAGGAACTGAAGTATCAGCAGCTCAGGTTGTTGTTACCAACGGTGGTAAGCAGGCTGTTTACCAAGCATTTGCAACACTTCTAGATCCAGGTGATGAAGTATTGGTCCCAACTCCCTTCTGGACAACATACCCAGAAGCTATTCACCTAGCTGGTGGTGTTCCAGTTGAGATTTTCTCAGGCAGTGACCAGAACTACTTGGTAACAGTTGATCAGCTTGAAGCGGCTAGAACTCCAAGAACTAAAGTTCTGCTTTTTGTTTCACCTTCTAACCCAACTGGTTCAGTTCACTCAAGAGAAGAAGTTGAAGCAATTGGTAAGTGGGCTTACGAACATGGTCTTTGGGTTATCACTGACGAGATTTATCAGAACCTCACATATGACGGTCTAAAGGCTTATTCAATTACTGAAGTAGTTCCTGAACTAATTGATAGAACCATCATGGTCAACGGTGTTGCTAAGAGTTATGCGATGACCGGTTGGCGTTTGGGATGGATGGCAGGTCCACTAGATGCAATGAAGGCAGCAGCTAACCTGCAGTCTCATCTTTCATCTAACGTTTCTAACATCAGCCAGCGAGCAGCAATCGCGGCCCTTACTGGCCCACAGGATGAAGTTATTGCAATGCGTGATGCCTTCAACAGGAGAAGAATCCTTGCTGTTGATGAACTAAACAAGATCCCTGGTTGGGTTGCCCCAACACCTCAAGGTGCTTTTTATGTTTACTCTGATGTCACTGGATTACTTGGTAAAGAGTGGGGAGGAGTTACGATCAACACCAGCTTGGAACTTTGTGATTACATGCTGGATGCAGCAGAAGTTGCTCTAGTGCCAGGCGAAGCTTTTGGTCCTTCAGGTTACGTGAGACTTTCTTACGCACTTGGCGATGCACAACTACTTGAAGGTATTCAAAGACTTCAGAAACTATTTAGCTAAGTCTCTTAGATTCAGCAATAAGCTCGTCCCAGTCATTTGGAATTCTGCCTGACTCAAGCATTTTCTTGAAGACGAGGTAGGCATCTGTCTTTGTTCCATAGGCACGCAAAGTTGTTGGATCATTCACCCACCCGTACACAATGATTTTTCTCAGGCTGCTATACCTAAAAAATATTCGATATTGTTGCAAAAACTTGGCTCTAAACCAGAGCTTGTATTTCTGTCCGAGAGCATTGCCCAATCGGAATTCTGGAAATGACGGGTCTTCAGGGATTCGTTCAGTTACCAGACGGGTGAGGGCGAAGTGACGTTTCACGTCCGAGTGGTGTATCCAATCAACCCCAGCTTTAGCCTTAGCGCTGGCCATTTTTTGTGTTGAGATGCTGAATTGGTTCATGAAAGCAGGATGAGCTAGCAGAAACCATTCCGTTGAGGCCATCTAGATTTCCTCATCCTCTGGAAGCGCCTCATCGATGTCAAAAGGCAATGGTTGCGCTCTGAACTCAGCCAAGGTAGGCGGAAATCCAGGAACTCCAACCCCTCGTTCGCCGGATAATTCGAAGACTATTTCCTCGTACCACTTGTCATCTAGGGGTATCAACCGTTCAGGATGTTCAAGCATATCCTTCTCAAGAAAATCCAGCCACTGATCGAATATTGGGTCGAAATGCTCAGTCTCTGCTGCCTTCTTACTGACTCGGATACCACCAGATTCATCCAGTATCCACTCCAGCTTGTCTCTCTTGTTTAGACCTAGGAGTTTGCGTATCCTTGCTGGAACGGTGGTTTGGTAGCGATCGGTGAGGCTTGATTCGAGTTCGTTTTCATCCATGTGGATATGGTAATGCATATGCATTACCTCCACAAGATTCCAGATCTCCCTTTGCATTTAGCAGGGTTCGGAGATAAACTCCTAGGAGGTAGTTTGACAACTGCCCCAAGCCTAATCTGGCAAATTAATCACTTTAGATTTCAATCTATTAGTGTGCCCATTTGCCTCCTTAGGGCAGTGGCTCAATTGGTAGAGCAGCGGTCTCCAAAACCGCAGGTTGCAGGTTCGAGTCCTGTCTGCCCTGCAAGCACTAGCGTGCGAGCGTTAGTGAAAGAGCAACAAAAGTATTACTGAGAGAAGAGAAATGTCAGAAGAACTAGAGCAGCACTCTGAAGACCTCGTCGAAAAGTCGAAGGCTAACAAAGCAGCTGCACGCGGATTCATTGGTCGCTTCATTCTGTTTATTCAGCAGGTGATCGCAGAACTTCGTAAGGTTAACCGTCCAACATTCCAGGAACTTCGTAACTACACAGGCGTAGTCCTTGGTTTCGTAGTCGTAGTGATGGTAATCATCTTTGGACTCGACTATCTTTTCGGTTCCGGTGTCGGCTGGCTATACACAGCTTTCAACACAACCAAATAATTTTTAGTAATACCTAACAACAAGGAAACAAGTGACCGATTTCGAATCAGAGCAGAACCAGCCAGAAGTAGAACTTCAGGTGGAGTCAACCGACTACGCCGAAACTGATCCTGCCTACATTGATGACACCAACGCTGATGAGCAATCAGCTGAGGAGCTAGCTCTTCACATCGAAACTGATGTTGAGGTTGCCGCTGAATCTGAAACTGCAGCTGTAGAAGATATTCACGAAGCTCCAGTTGCTGATGATGCAACCGCTGAAGAAGACCCGTACGCGGCATTCAAGAAGGAACTTCGCGAGCTGCCAGGTAAGTGGTACATCATTCACTCTTACGCAGGTTACGAGAAGCGCGTTAAGCAGAACATTGAAAACAGAAAGCTTTCTGTTATCGGTGGAGAGTTCATCTACCAAATCGAAGTTCCAATGGAAGAGTCCATTGAAATCAAGAACGGTCAGCGCAAGCTTGTTACCAAGGTTCGTATCCCAGGTTATGTTCTAGTCCGCATGGAAATGAACGAAGACTCATGGTCACTAGTTCGTGGAACACCTGCTGTTACTGGTTTCGTCGGTCACAGCGAATACCCAAGCCCACTTCGTCCTCAAGAAGCATTTGACATGTTGAAGACCCTATTCGTTCTTCCTGAAGAAGAGGCTGCTAAGGCTTCTGTCAAGGGCGGATCAGGTAAGGCTAAGCAGAAGTCAATCCCTGTTAACGTCAACTACTCACTTGGCGAGAGCATCATGATCAAGGAAGGTTCATTCGCTGGCCTTCCTGGAACCATCAGCGAAATCAAACCAGAAAGCGGCAAGCTAACTGTTCTTGTTTCACTATTCGAACGTGAGACTCCAGTAGAGCTAGCATTCGACCAAGTTTCAGCACTCGTCTAAAGATTTACTAAACCTAACCAACTAAGGAAAAGAAAATGGCACCGAAGAAAAAAGTAACCGGCATGATCAAGCTACAGATCCAAGCAGGAGCTGCTAACCCAGCCCCACCGATTGGTCCAGCTCTAGGTCAGCACGGTGTTAACATCATGGAATTCTGTACTGCATACAACAATGCAACTGCAGACCAGCGTGGAAACGTAGTTCCAGTTGAAATCACTGTCTATGAAGACCGTTCATTCACCTTCGTCCTAAAGACTCCACCAGCAGCTGAGCTAATCAAGAAAGCAGCTGGAGTAGCTAAGGGCTCAGCAACCCCTCACACTGTGAAGGTTGCAAAGCTAACTCGCGAACAGGTACTAAAGATCGCAGAGTCAAAGATGTCTGACCTCAACGCCAATGACGTTGAAGCAGCAGCAAAGATCATCGCCGGAACTGCCCGAAGCATGGGTATCACCGTCGAAGGTTTCTAAACAAAAAATAAAGAAACACTAGTGGGAGAGTCGCGCGCGACTCGTCTAACCACGAACTGTGACCAATAAAGAAAAGGAAAAGCAGAAATGGCAAAGCGCTCAAAGGCATATATCGCCGCAGCAGAAAAGATCCAAGAGGGTAAGTTATACACTCCTGCAGAAGCAGTGACCCTCGTTAGAGAAACCAACACCTCAAAGTTCGATTCAACTGTTGAAGTTGCAATCAAGCTAGGTGTTGACCCTCGTAAAGCAGACCAGATGATCCGTGGAACCGTAGGTCTTCCTCACGGTACCGGTAAGACTGCTCGCGTAATCGTATTCGCAACCGGTGCAGCTGCTGATGCAGCTCGTGAAGCTGGAGCCGACGAAGTCGGTGGCGACGAACTTATTGAGAAGGTAGCAGCTGGTTGGGTTGACTTCGACTCAGCAGTTTCTACCCCTGAGCTTATGGGTAAGGTCGGTCGTCTAGGTAAGGTTCTGGGTCCTCGTAACCTAATGCCTAACCCTAAGACCGGAACTGTTACACCAGATGTTGCTAAGGCTGTTACCGACATCAAGGGTGGAAAGATCGAGTTCCGTATCGACAAGCAGTCAAACCTACACTTCATCATCGGTAAGGTCTCATTCTCTAAGGAACAGCTTGGCGAGAACCTAGCAGTTGCTCTAGATGAAATCGTTCGTCTAAAGCCTTCTTCATCTAAGGGTAAGTACTTGCTCAAGGGTGCATTGGCAACAACCTTCGGTCCTGGTGTTCCACTAGACCTAAGCGTTACCAAAGTAGAGTTCTAAAAAGATTTACCTAGCATTCAGTAACGAAGGCTAGGCTGGAGGACCAGGGGAAACCCTGGTCCTTCTTCATCTGTTAGCAGTTCACATTTATGTGAATGTAGTTCGAAAGGTTGGGATATTGGCAACAGAGGCATTCGGCGCAGCAACATTGCTTGATTCAAAGGACCCGATGGGTCTTAGATCAATAGCACCATTACTAGACGCGTGGATACGCGACATGGAGACAGATAGATCTCCCTTCCAAATACCAGGCCACAAAGGCCGCACTAATCTCACCGGTCCTATCGTTGACGGTGACATTCCAGTTCTTCCTGGTAACCACCCTTACCGCATTTCCCCCTCACTAATTCTTGAAGCTGAAAAGCTAGCCGCTGATCTTTGGGGAGCAGACCTCTGCAGATTCGGTGTGAACGGTTCTTCTGGTTCTAACCACGCAGCTGTAATGGCTGTTGCAGGACCTGGAGATAAAGTAATCGTCTCTAGAACACTGCACAAATCAGTGCTAGTTGGAATGGTCTATGCAGGTGTAATCCCAGTTTGGGTAAGACCTGAAATCAACCCAGATACAGGACTACCTGAGTATCTACCGTCCACCAGACTTAAAGAAACCATTGAAGCCAATCCAGATGCAAAGGCAGTTCTAATTGGTGAGCCTTCATACGTTGGCACCATGTCTAACATTCCAAGACTGGCGAAGGTCTGTCACGATGCTGGCATCCCACTTGTCGTTGATGCTGCCTGGGCGGCTCACTACGGGTTCCACCCAGAACTACCTGAGCACCCACTAGCCGAAGGAGCGGATATCGTTGTGACATCTGCTCACAAGACCCTACCGGCTTGGTCACAAGCCAGCTTTGTCTTGGTTAGAAAAGGGCTAGTTGATCTAGACCGATTCAATAAAGCTTTTGACTCTACCCAGACAACTTCAATGTCTGGAAGAATCCTTGCTTCTATTGACGCTTCCCGTGCATTACTGCAGAAGCACGGTTACGACCTGATTGACCCAATCATTGACGCAACCGAAAAGGGAAGAGCAACTCTAGTTGCTAACGGCATCGATGTAATCGATGGTGAATACATTGATCCACTGAAACTAGTTATCTTGCTTCCTAAAACTGGAGCAGATGGCAACCTAGTTGAACAAGATCTCCTCAAAGCAAACATTGATGTTGAGATGGCTAACAGAGACCTAATCATTCCAATGATTACCTTTGCTGATACCCCAGAACTAATTGAAGATCTAATCAGCAGAATTATTGAATCTGTTGACAGACACAGGGGAGAACCAAGACCAATAGCAACTGCTGCTGCCTTCTCAATCATTCCTGAAGTTGTTGTGAGCCCTAGAGACGCTTTCTTCTCAAAGCATGAAGTTGTTCGAGCACAGGATGCAGTTGGTCGAGTATCGGCAGAGATGATCTGTCCTTACCCACCAGGAGTTCCAGTGCTATCCCCTGGCGAGAGAATCACTCAAGAAGCACTAGATGCACTATTTGAAGCTAGAGACAGCGGAGTAAGAATTGCATTTGCAGCAGATAGAACTCTAGATACCTTTGTAGTGCTGCCTGAGTAGTTAGTTATAGACATGTTTTCTATGTCCAGCTCTAACCAACAGCAAAGTTAGAGTCTCGCCTTCAACGTCAATGATTAGCCTGTAGTCACCAACTCTTAGTTTGTAAAAAGGAACCCAGTCTCCCTTCAAAGGAGTCAGATAGTTAATTGGGTTTTCTTTTAGGGCTAGCTGATCTAGTTGGTTTCGCATTCTTTGCACTTCTGGCTTGGGGAGTCTTTTTAGTTGCTTGTTTGCCGCTGAAGTTATCTCCACTGTCCAGTTCGTCGAGTCCGAGTTCAACACTCAATTCCTTCATGCTTATCCTCTTTTGGTTACGCCCCCCTGCGGCGAGGTATTCGCGAATAGCCTCAAGGTCACGAAGGTCCTCTTCAAATTCCTCTATTCCCCTGATAATCAATTCCCGAACAAAGTAAGACTTAGGTCTTCCTGTTCGTTCGGCAAGATTATCGATCCGAGCTCTAAGCTCATCAGAAAGTCGAACGGTTACCATGGCCATAAGTATCTCCTGTCTTACTTGTCTTACATGTAAGACTAAATCAGATTGTGGATAAGTTCAATGGCTATTGCTTGTAATCCTCGCCGCGATATTGGATTCGTTGAATTTCCATTTGTTTAGTCGCGTTCTGCATGTTGAAGACAACACGAATCTTTCCAACTCTTGTGCTTAAAGTGCCCTTAAGATTCCCGTCAAGCCACTTGGCAATGTCTAGCGGATTCGCAGTGTGTTCGAGTTGGTCAATTCTTCGTATTACTCGACTTCTTTGTACCGGATCGAGATTCTTTAGATCTTTTGTTGCTTTTCGCGTTAGAACGATCTGCCAACTCTTGTTCACGTAATTCTGCTTTCACTTGCTCCCAGGGGACGGTCTCTCGATCCTCTGGAGGGCCTGCGAGTAGCTCTTTTATCGCCAATTCACCAAGCACCTGATCTTCCATGTCTTCAATAGACTGGGCAATCATTTTCTTAACAAAGTGAGACTTCGTGCGACCGCTGCGCTGGGCTAACCAGTCAAGGCGCTCGTTCAATTCATCACTTAGTCTGAGGGTCAACATAGCCATAATTCTCTCCTGTATTACATGTAATACACATAACAATAAATCAGATTGTGGATAAGTCAATGATGTTTGGGAACTAACACCAGTATCAGCAAACCCACTCTTCAGTAGGGAACTAATAACGAACTTACAAACTGACCATAAGGTGTGGGAATAAACCAGATCCACAGCTGGTTCTTAGAACTACAAATGTCAGTGGTCTCGGTTAGAGTCCTATTCCAACGATTTCAGTCAGGAGAAGTTGTG
>Ga0304729_1002006_pt1 | contig 12700 bp, 17 predicted proteins | sample C_131016_MF_Meta_FD_190475 | JGI IMG/M metagenome (GOLD analysis project Ga0304729, IMG submission 190475) | Freshwater microbial communities from Lake Croche, Canada to study carbon cycling - C_131016_MF_MetaG (v2) (version 2) | ecosystem: Environmental > Aquatic > Freshwater > Lake | place... | reverse complement strand
CCGTCGTATCCAAACTTGTAGGCTGCTTTGTAGCACTCCCAGAGATTGTTACTCGACTCTTGGGTAGGCACAAATAACAAATGCCCCTGGGTAACTGGATATGCATCTCTGAAGATCCAAAAGTCTTTTGTTCTGTACTCAATGTCAGTCCATGGTGCTCGTTTTTCATTTAATGCCTTTTCTAAATTAGTTGTCATTCTTCACCTTTGATTGATTCCCAGGTTCTATACTTACCCAATGCCGCAATGTATTCGTCATACAGTTTCTTCAGCTTTGGATGTTTTTTTTCTAGTTTAACATCTCGTTCAGGGATAGTCAATACTCGTTCAATTGTCTTTAACCGTTCTTCTACATCTAGACCGTTTAAGACTAACCGTCCTTTGACTTCTAATTCTGGAGGATTATCTTTAACAACCATGATATTGTCTTTGGGATTAGCCCAACTTGTACCATTCGACCCACTTGTTAAAAATTGTCCAGCAGTAGTATTGGTTGTATAAACCTGTCCAACTGTTAGTGGAGTTGCAGGAGGAATAGCACCGTACCCAATAGATACAGTACTTCCAATTAATCCATTATTGACGACGTTCTTCGAGATATAACTCATTGTGTACCCATTTATTTTTTACAAGAAATCCCCATTCACGACGTTGTGGGCCTGGCATAAACAATGTCCATGCAGTTATTTCAGGGTCAAGCTCAATCCTATGATAGCTATTAGCACCGCAGATACGAAAGTGACCGGGTCCACGCCAGTGACATATTTCACCAATCTTTTTATTATCTGTATCAAAAATTGGAACCCATTCATAGTATCCACCTTTAAGTATTAGTGTAGCATAGGGCCAAGGATGATCATGAACGTCATCTGGATCTGATTTGAGAAACTTATGTATAAAGATGTTAAACGGGAACATTTTTCTATCTTTAAGAAAAACATAATACCGTTCTAAATATGGATCGTTGTCTACACGATCCATGATAATTCTTTTACGATCAGCTCGTTCTAAAAATGAAAAGAATTTATTTTTTAGGTGTTGGATTATCATAGTCATCTTTTACAAGTTGATAAATTGTTTCAAAATTTCTTAATGCAATTTCCAAAGATGGATATTGATTGCACATTGATTTGATTCTATCCCATTCGGGGAATTTATCTACAAAATCCTTACCCCAAGTAAACGATACTGGATTAATATCATTTATAGTTAATGATGGTATAGATGTAGTTGTTAATGTACTAATTGATGGACTATACGTGTACATAGATCCGCTAGGTAGTGTTATACAATCAGAAGCCATTCCAGTTATGGTAATAGTATCAGTCATACTAGTATATAACGAATCAGTTGAGATTGTTGAGTAAGTCGGTAGCTGAGAAGAATTGATCATGGAGGGCCGCTGTTTGTTGTTTTAATTGTGGCAGTCTAGTCTTATAATAATCCATATGACTCATAATTGCTCTACAAAGATCCGGTCTATAAACTGTATATGCATCATAGCTTTCAGTCCATTTACTTTCATATTTAAAAATATCAAAATACATTTCGCTATAGCTGAGTCTATCTGGCACCATGGGAATAGCATCTACTACAGCGCCTTCATAACAACTAATACCTAATGTTTCTTGTAGATTAGCACTGAATACTAATTTAGCTTCACCTAACAAATTATGATATTCATTTTTTGTTAAGTACTGATCCTGGCACACTACAAATTCATACTGTGGAAGATGTGTTTTTAAATCACGAAAGATTTCAACCTGTTTCTCAGGTGCAATACGGTGAGGAAATAGTATAAGGTCACGTTTAGGCATACCTTTATATGGAGTTAGAATATCATTCATATACTCCATAGGCCAGCCAGTACGAATCATCTTGCCGCTATCATAGCGTTCAGCAAAATCTTCTTCGTACCACGGATTTTCTTCCTTCATTCCATCCATGAGCAATTCGTCTATGAATAACTTAACATGAAATTCTGTAGCAAAGTAGTTATGATCAAATGCCCAAAAATAACTTTTTTCTGCATGACGCACCCATGGCTTTTTACCAACCAGTCTACCTAGAAAGTCTTGCGGGTCATAACTGCCAGCATGCCATAAGCCATGAGTGACTACTGGAATATCCAATAGTTCACTCATGTATTTCAAGTTTATAATACCAGGGTGCCAAGCATCAGTAAACAAAAAATGATCGCCAGGCTTAACTGCTCCGGAGCAAAATAAACGACCCATCTGTTCAACTTGACTAGCTTTGTAGATATTAGTGCCGCCAAAGTTGAGAAATGCTCCAGGAGTGGTAGCACTAGGAATGTCCGTAGGACCTGATATAATGTTGACATTGTGTCCTGCCTTTTTTAGTAGTTTAGGCACATGATCTTTCCATTGACCAGTGTATCTGGTATCAACTGCTTCTAAATCTACTATATAAATCATCGTTGAAAACTTCTATTGTTTCCACCGCGATTATATTCCCCGCGATTGTTGTTATATTCACCGCGTGGCTTACGTGGGCGTGTGCTGTGGTAGTAGTTATTCCAAATCTGACTATCTCTATTGTAGAGATTAGCCTCATTAAAATTACACAGTTCAAAGCGACAGAAGTCTTTAAACTTTTCCAAATCATCAAAGATCTTAACAATGTCTGGACGATTTTCAAAATAGTTAACGTCGCGATAATTCTTAGCCATTTTAGCTTTTCCTATTAATACTTAATAAATGAACCATTTTCTCCGTCTTCGGAGACCTCAATCCAAACCTCACGGTTGGGATACTTTTTGGAGATAGCGTCATACAAATCGCCTGACATCATCTCACAACTCTTGTAGTCTAACGCTAGTATACTATCTTTGTACAGATTTAGCAACCATCGTTTGAACTGAATAAACTCAATATCACGATCATCGTGTGTGACACCAATCCAAACTTTAAAATGGAATGTGTGACGATGTGGATAGCCTAAGAAACTAACATCATATTCATCACCTGTAGCAAGTGTTGGATCTGTAAGTGCGGCTGGATATTTGTGCATACCTTCTTTCTGAAAGGTAACCCAAATCATTTTGTTAGGACGGACGTCTTGCCGAATAATCATTTCTTTTCTTCTTCCTGTGGAACTATGTGTTTAAATAATTCCCAGAGTTTCCAATCAATACCTTCAAGTAATTGATTTTGTCTAGTTACTGCATCTATTAGTTGTTGAGCTTGAGTTTCGTTCATTTGATAATCTCATCATTGTTATAATTGCGCCATGGGGTGAAGTACTTACGCTGAGTTATGGCACCCATTGGCACTGACCACACCCCAGGATTTGTTGCATTAAAATCTTTGTCATCGATCTTAAGCATTGTATTATAATTCCATAATTTTAAGTAAGGAATTGGAACTCTTATTTGTGGAATAAAGTTGTTATGTTCATTTAATCCACCGTCATTAAATTCTTCTACGGCACTGATTGGAATATCTAAACTGCATAGATAACCTTTGTCGAGAAAGAATAAGATCATACCCTCCCAACGCCCCCAATCACTCGGATCGTTAGGTTTTGGATTAAAGCTATGATTAGCACCAAAAAAGATGTGTGTACATCCGTTTAATTTAGATGCAATTTCATCTACTGGTTGAACTCCAGTGACAAACAATGTGTTCATACCGTATGCAGGAGTATGTTCTACTTCCTTACCAATAAAGTAAATTACATCTTCTGCTACACCATCTGTATAATCACGCTTCATTTTTATTTTGCTCGTATTGTTTAAAAAGCCTAGTCACTGGTTCCATTCTTTCTTGAAATACATCAGGCGCCTGAAGTGCTGTACGCTGCATATCCCAATGACTAGGGTAATGGCGCAAGCACCAACGAGCTTGCTCTTTGATTGCTTTTGGAACTCGCGGAGTAATAAGAATTTCTCTTAAGAATTTCTCTGTTTGTACTACTGCACGAAATCTTTCGTCTGGCATGGTCATGTTATAACTCTTTTCATGAAAGTTTTCACGTGTTATATTACTCAAATAAATCCATAAAGTTATTTTCTTTAGGTTCTTCGTTTTTAACAATCTTTAAATCGGAAAAGTCTACCATAGGAATACCAAATTCTTCAGCTTTAGTGTGCGCATTAACTGTTTTCTTTCCAGTTGCACCACGTGTGCCAATGATAGTCATCCAAAATTTGCTGTAATACTCAATGATAGCATTTGCATCATCTTTGTTATCACAAGCAAAGATTGCATTTACTATGTCCTTATAATACACTCTATCAAAGCGTTCGTCAACCAACATGGCAGGCAATTTGCCCGAATCATATTGACGATTAGCTTCTTGTACTGCATTAAGGTGCATCCAAACATTATGACCCATCATCAGTGCATAGCTAAATGAATCCCACGACGTTGCACCTTCCTTACCATTCTTATTTAGGTCGCCTGGTGCATAGATGCAAATTTCTTTCATTTGCATTTGATCAATAATTGGACTTGATTCAAACTTATCAAATATCTTATCTTGCAATACTGCATCTTTGAACAAGCGACTGTCAGTGGCATACTTCTTATCATCCGCACTCGCCTGCATACGATAAACCCATTTAGTACGGTCTTCAGTTTCCGTATTGATATAAATCTGTCCATTAGCAGTGGCTAAGAACGGACTAGCACAGTCAAACGATATAGTAAAGTCTGGATTATGATACTTGCGAACAGCACGTTGAATGTCTGTTAGTAGCACAGCCCATTCTAACTTTGATGTACCTAAGAAGTGCATCCAGTCATGTTGACCCTGTTCTAACAATCCGTCAAAGCGTAGAGCCACTAGTCGTTTGAGTACAAGGTGAATATCACACATGTTCTGTCCGCCCATGCCCCAACCATTGAATGCTTTGTCACCATAGACCTTAGTATCGCAAAAGTCTTTAACCTGTTGATACCAATCATCTGCTTGTTCGTGTGTTTCACCTTGTAAAACATTTAAGAACTTGCAGTTGCCATTACGATGTTTGATAAAATATTCGTTATTAAAACGTGTAGCATTAACTGCCTGCTGATATGATTCAATACCAGTTGCCTTACGTCCAGCAGGACTACGTTCAACCCACGCTGGAATATCAAGTACCATGCCATAATCCATAAGCGTATCCATCCAAGTCAATACCAGTTCACGTTTCTTCTGTGCGGCATCTAATCGAGCTTGATAGAGCTTAGGATGATCAATCTTAGTGTACTTAGGATTACCATTTTTATCAGTCTTAGGATGACCTGTTGGATGTACTTGTGGTACTAGTTCAACACCTTTGGCATTGACTTCTGCCCACATAGCCGCAACTTCTGGGCCTGTAGGATCACGCCACTCACCTTCCCATACGCCCTTACCGATCTGGAATCCACCTGAGTCACCTAATACCCACGAGGTACTACGGTCTCTATTACGGAACATGTCCTCAGTTTCATCTGGCTTGGTAAGATCTAAATTAGCATGTCCTGCAGAGTATAAGCAATGATTAAAATAGAATGCACCCTTATCTGGATTTAGATAGTTGAGACTTTCTACCCCATTAGCTAAACTTGGCGGTATACGTGCAGGATCTACATAATTTCCATAGCGTTGTTTGCCTATGAACGTTGAGTAGAAACCTGACGTAGCCGGCAAGAAATATGCGTAATCGCTTTGCTGGGCGGTCAGGTTCTTATTCATTATTTGCTCTGTGCCGGTAAGATGTAGTTGTATTCAGCAAGACCCGAATCAACTGTGATCTGCATAGCGCCAGCATCTGCAATACGCATTGTCTTGTTACCATCAAGTGCAAGAATACTCATAACTTGAGTAACAGGCCATGACCATGTCTGCTTTAACTTGCCGTTTACATTAGCATGGAACACAAATGATCCGGCATGTGTACTAGCATCACCAAAGAAAACAACTAAATTGCCATTTTCTGTTTTAACTTGGAATGTTTGTTCTTCAGTGTGTGCTGCCGATTGCAAACGTAAACGTTGAATACTTACAACACTAGGTTCAAACTCAACATCCCACGTCGCACCCTTAAACTTAACTGATTTAAGTTTTTCGTTGATAATGTCACTATTCATAAAACGATAATCGTTTCTAAAATCCTTAGTAGCATTTTCAAAATGCAATCCTACTGGCATTTCAACACCGTTTCTTTGCGCCTTGACAACGCCGATAGTTGCACCTTCTTTGTATTCTGGATTCTTCAAGTGAAGTGCTAACTTGTCTAAGTTAGGCATACCAAACACACCGTCAAACTCGTCAACTGCTGTATGTGTCTTAGCAGTGACAATAACACTACGGTCTTCAGCCATAGATTCGATAACTGTGTCTTTATCACCGGTAATTTTAACTAGTGGCAGAAAGCCCAAGCTATGTGTGTGGCTTACGAGGTCTTTTAAAATATCTTGCATGATTGTTTCCTTTGTATTAATATAGTATATAGGTTTTTATGTCAGAAGTCAAATAATTTATTGAAAGTATTTGTCTGTTCGGTTGATCTGATATCCCAGTTAAGTACACCAATTAGGTTTTCCAACTTGTTATCAATGATCGTTGCTTCCATTTCTTCGTGATTAAATGGCAAATCCTTAAACCACTGGGGCAGTCTAAGCTCATCTACTGGATAGGCCACGCTAGTGAACCCCAGTGGATTATCTTTGAGCTTACAAACGATGACTTTAGCACCGTCGGTGACACTCATTGAATACTTGTCGTCCATCATACGCTTTAGAGTATTCCAGTTAAGACTTGCACGAACATGTCCGGGCATGTTAGTCTTGCCTGCTTTCTCTTCCTTGCCGCGATATGCTGAAATATTGTTAGCACGTTTAGGGCTACCTTTCTCCCAACCTGGACGTACTTTAAAGTTAGTACGGAATTCAGTAATAAAATCCAACACTTCTTGTTCAGTAGTACCAGTTAAGACTTTCTCCAATACATCACTTAAGAAGTTTTGAATAAATTCTGGCGTATCACTACGTTTCAGGTCCAAGCCCATGGCCTTGATCTTACCTGGTTTGTCGTCTATGTCTGTACGCTTGCCTTCTTTATCATAATAAAGTACTGCATAACGTTTCTTAGTAATAAACAAGCCTTTGATTGCAACCAGCTCACGACCCGCTTTAATAACTTCTCCACGAGTCTTTGGACAGTGAAATGCATCTAACATAAACTGTGGGAATGTCTTGTTGACTTCTTCCCCAATTTGATCGTAGAGTTGAACTACACTTTCTTTAGTCCAAGGAATTAATCCTTTTTCGATATCCTTCTGCAAAGTGCGAAAAGCACTAAAATAACAACTGTCAGTGTCACCATAAATAATTGCCTTTCCAGTATGACTGTTTTCTCCTGTGATAATCTCGTTGACTTTACCTGCCATATGACGAGCAATAGCACGACCTGTTAAGGTAGTTGACTGTCCAATACGTTTATCAAAGAATCTACAGCCAGGATTAAGAATAGCACCATACAGGCTGTTTAAGTTAATTTTCTTGACTAGTTGACGCTTGTCCCAGTATTCTTCTTCAATCTTATTGCCGGCTTTGATAGTGTCTTTAAGTTTGGCCTGCATCTCTTTACGTTCAGCATACCAACGCTTGAGCAAGCCGGGAATAATACCTTCTTTCTCATAGGTAAAGATAGTTCCATTAGCACTGAGTATAAATGGTTGATTGCTGTCAAAGATTAACTTGTACACTTCGGCAGCACTGAGTATGTCAACAGTTCCTTCCTGCCAGTCGATGGTAATCTCTGTACCAACTTCTTGATTCATTACAGCAGTATATTCAATAGATCCAAACATACCTTCCCATGCACTTGCAAACGATTTGCCCTTGGCCACTAGGTTGTCAATATACTCTTGAGTCAAAGTTTGACGCAGTTGTCCTACAATAGTTTCTGGACCCATGTTCAATGCACGAATAGCTGACGGATACAGACTGTTAATGTCCAGTGAGCCAATCCAATCATGAATACCTTCTTTAGGATAAGCAACATACGCACCCGCGGCTGAGTTATCTGCTTCTTCATCACGTACTGGACGATTAGGAACTTGGAATCCTCTCTTGTGAGCTTCATTGATAATGGCCTGCTCAGTCACAGCCACAGCACCCATAGTAGTCTGTAGCAATACAGTACACTCATGTGCTAGTGTGTTAGACAAGTCTAGGAACTTGAGCTTCTTGTCAAGTTTATCTAGTAAGGCAGTATCTTGTCTGTTATAGATAACAAACTTACGGAAGTCATTGTTGTATAACTGATCCAAAGTGCCTTCGTAAACAGTCTTAGTTTCGCCTACTTCCATTTCTCCAATGGCATCCAGTCGGTAGGTATGACGTTCTTCATAGGTGTACTTGCGATACAGTTCGAGACTGTCTAAGTGTACACGACCAACTAAGTCATAAGTTATAGCCTTCTTTCCATATTTTTCGTATTCACGTTTTTTAGGATATTGATCCCACAGGCATAATCTGCGTGTGTCGTCTTTGCTTAGTACCTTGGTAATGCGATTGACAGTATAGGGCATATCAAAGCCTTCACTGTTCCAACCACTGAGCACATCCGCATCCTGGATCAAGTTTAAGAAAGTATCAAGTAGGTCAGCTTCATTATCAAAGATATGTGTATTAGGCAAGTCCTTAACCAGTTCTTCTGCTTCAGCTACGCTCATCTTCTTTGGAGGTATAGCTAAACAGACTAGTGTGTCTATCCATTGTAGGTGAACAGCAATGGCAGTTATTGGCATAAATGCATCTTCTGGACTCGCATAGCCACGTTCTGGATCGAAGTCCACCTCAATGTCCCAGAAAGCTACATTGAGTTTTGGGGGTTCTGCGTTTAAATAATTTTCACTGAGTGTTGAGAAGATTGGATTAATATCTGCTTCATACAATTTCTTATTGTTATGAATAGATAGTTCTTTACGGAAATCTTTGGAATTTCTACAGACGACCCTGCTCAACGGTTCTCCATATATACTTTGGAATTTACCTCGAGGGTCTGCGTGATAAAACGTGTAGCGTACTGGAAACTCTTTGAATACTCGTTTCCCCTCTGTACTACGTTCTACAATTTTTACGATATCAGCATCACGCTGAAAGAATGCATCTACATACAAATTAATTTCTCCTAGTCATTTGCGGCTGACAAACCAATATAATCATTTATGGCTGATTAAACCTTCTACTGATTACTTATCTAAAATACTTGAGGCCACGTTGAAATTTAGAATGATTCTTTTATTTTTAGTAGGTAAACTACTAGCATGATAAATTGAACCATCAAAAACTACAACTCGATTCTTTTTTGGTGTTATTTGTTGTGTTAATTTTTTATTGTATTTGTCGTATATAAATGTATCACCTTCGGAGTCATTAACGTAATATAAGCAAACTACATGCGGCATTGGAATATCAGTATGACAGTTATTATGCAAGTAGCCTTCGGGTCTAATTAATGGCAATTGCATAAATGCCTTTGCTCTAATAATGTTAGGTCGATTGTTATAACCAATCTTATCAAATACAATGGTAGGAATAACAGCAATAGTACTAAAAAAGTTGCTAGTCACTCCTTCATCTGGATTGTAATAACAATGTTGATGGCCTGGCGTTGAAATATCTCCTTTATCTTTTGCATACGTTATATCGGAAATAAAGAACCAAGGAAATACATCAGCGCACATAAGATTTTCAAAATCATCTGCAAGCGATTGTGGCAATACGTTATCGATAATAGTGGTATCTATCATTATTTTTTTAGACAAAAATTTGCTGAAATACTAACTCGATCTTCGTTGCTCATATTTTTTTCAACCATATGATTTAAATTAGATCGAAATATTAGTAAATCGTTATTCTTTGGAGTATATGAATATGTTTTATAATTTGCAGGTGTTAGAATATCTGCAGGTACTGGGAACATATCAGATATTGCTTCGTGACTTTTGAAAACAATATCTCCACCGTTATTCGGAAAGTTAACATAATATACTATGCTAAAATGACTAGCAGGGTGCATATGATATTCTTGATAATTTCCAGTTGTGGATAGATTGATCCAAGATTCTGTACAAATAATATTACTAGTCAATACTCCAAAATCTTTTGAAAAGTTAATGATTTCTTTTTTAATATCTTCTAGAATAATTAAAAAATTATTATCGATATTTAGATTTAAAAATTTTGCAGTATTAAATGTATCACACCGCCAATCAGTTGTTGGAGTAATGTTTTGTTTTTTTAACTTTAATACAACATTATAAAAATAGTCGTTAAGACTTGCATGTTGACTAAGATTAGTGCTATACATTATATCGGCAAACATTTGATTAATCAAAATATCATCCTTATTAATCCAACTGTGTCGATTGTGACCAGCAAGATATAATTAGCCAGCATACCAAAGGAACGACGACTATAAGCACACCAAGCGTATATAGCACAACCTGTAATCCAAATTGGGTACAAGACAAGAAGGGGAGGAGTAGGCACGGTTGAGGCCATAGTGATAGAACAACCAATAGATATAGCCCAAGCAAGGACCTCAAGACAAAAACGAAATCGATTGCTTTTGTAATCTTCTCTGATCCAGTTGAATGTTCCACTTAAAATCTCATTCATTTATCTTCTGGAAGATGCCCAGTCACACCCAAAATCATTTCAATCTCGTTCCAATCAGTTTCGTGATCTTTCCAATTGTCTTTGTGTGCAATAGTAATAGCTTTGTTAATCCAACTGGATTTAATGTCCAATTCTTCTGCTACTGCCTTAACTGTTTCTTTAAGACCTTCTTTAAGATCCTCAATTTCTCTTAAAACAGTTGAGCCTTCGTTAATCAGTCGTTCTAATTTGGCCTTTTCTTCTGGGCCATACATACGTGATGACATAATATCTCCTAGTTAATGTCTATTATACACTAATTATCGTTGCAGGTCAACAGTACCAAAAATAAACTTAGCCAAAGTTGTTGACTATCATAGCCAATCGCGCTATAATAACAACATGAAGAAACTAATCCTACCCCTAATATTAGCGTCTCAAATGGCAGTTGCACAACCTGCTAATTGGGATAATCCTTCAACCCCTTTTAGTACAAAAGACAATTCAAGTGAGACCATGCTAATAACTTGGAAAACTGTTGACAATGTACAGCAGGTCTGTAAAGAAGAATACAAGAGTCGCGGGTTTGGTGCATTTAATTATGCAGTGGATGCTTGCAGTTTTTGGAACAATGCTACTAGGACCTGTACTATCTACACTAGGAAGAATCCTACCATGCACGATATTGGCCATGAGATGCGACATTGTTATCAAGGTAATTGGCATTGATAAAAAAAGCACCCTAGGGTGCTTTTTATTTGGATGTAATTTAAATTACATCGCATCGCCCAAACCGGCACTAGCGGCAATTTCGCCTTGTGTACGTTTGTCGCCTGCGGCACGATTGTTAATGGCATTGATAACACCGTTATAGCGTTGTAGTAATGCAATGTCTGCTGGATCTGTACTATTCTCTAACTCACCTGCTAGCTTGTTTAGTTCTGCTACATCTGCTGGGTCTGCCTCTGCATTTGGTGTTTGCGTTGCAGGAGCGTCTGGAGCTGTCGGTGCATCTGGAGCTGGTGGCTTTGGAGCTGGTGGCTTTGGTGCAGGAGCTACTGGTTTAGTAGCCGCTCCACCGCCTAATGCTGCCATACCAGCTGCGCCTGCCGCTGCGCCTGCCGCCGCAACTTTTCCTGGATTACGTGCAACGGCCGCACCAGTTGCTAACGCTGCCTTTTCGCCTGCCTTAGTGGCTGCTGGTGCTAATGCTTTAGCAGCCGCCGGATCAGCAACACCAGCTTTAAAAGCAGAACCTAGTTCTTTAGCTTTACCAGCAATAGCACCACCTACGCTTTTAGCACCATCAACAGCCTTGCCGCCATATTTAGCTATAGTATCCCAAACACCTTCATCGGTAATTTGTGGTTGTGATTCAATTTGAGTTAGACGATCTCTTAGCTCTGCTATTCTTTGTGCTTCTGACATAGTTGTTCCTTTATTGTGTTCTGCCACGGCTACGCCGGGAAATTGTTTCATAGCAGTTTGGGTAGCTGGTCCCATTTTACCATCTGCTGTAATTTTAGCACCTTTGGCTATTAACTGTTTTTGTAAGGCCTGCACCTTAGGATCAAATCCAGGAGGTACTGTTGCTGTTGGTTTAGCCTGAGCAACTGCCGTTGCAGGAGCAGCAGCAGGTTGCGCTGTAGCATCTTTTGCTACACCTGCTGCAATTTCTTTTTCATCAGGCATCCAACTACCTGTACGCATTTTATCTCGAACTGCTTGTACACCAGTTCCAATTAAACTTGCCGCAGTACCAACTACTGGAATACTTGATGCAGCCCCAGTTAATCCAGCAATTGCTGCGCCAGTAGTGTCACCGGCTTGTTGTCTTGAGTATGCATCTTGTGCTGCTAGTGCTAGGCCAACTCCAGGTAATGCCTTGCCTAAAAATTTACCACCTGCCGCTAATGCTGGCGGTGCTGTAAATTCGTTTAGAATTTCTTTAGATTCTAACGCACGAATTTTAGCAAGTGATTCTACAATTGGATCTTTCATTTTAATATCTAATGTTCTTAATGGCTAACAGTGTTTTGTCGTCTTCGAACGATACAGATTCATTTGCTTTACCTGTAACGCCTTGATAAGCACCTT
>Ga0304729_1002004_pt1 | contig 12712 bp, 12 predicted proteins | sample C_131016_MF_Meta_FD_190475 | JGI IMG/M metagenome (GOLD analysis project Ga0304729, IMG submission 190475) | Freshwater microbial communities from Lake Croche, Canada to study carbon cycling - C_131016_MF_MetaG (v2) (version 2) | ecosystem: Environmental > Aquatic > Freshwater > Lake | place... | reverse complement strand
CTGCCCAATTCGCACCCCTGCTGTGCGGGGGGCTGGATCACGAGCGGGAGCGGGCACTGCTGAAACTCCTGGAGGGCCCGAAATTCTGCGGTCACCCCGACTTGAAGTTCGCGTTGGTTCCGTCGACGTCGCCGGTGTCGAGGGATTTCCGTCCGCGGGAGTACTGGCGGGGCCCGGTGTGGCCGGTGCTCACGTGGTTGTTCTCCTGGGCCTTCGCCCGCCGCGGCTGGTCGGAACGGTCGCTGCTGCTGCGCAACGAAGGACTGCGCCAAGCCGCCGACGGAACCTTCGCCGAGTACTACGAACCGTTCACCGGTGAACCGCTGGGCAGCATGCAGCAGTCGTGGACCGCGGCCGCGGTACTGGACTGGCTGGGCTAGGCACCGGGCAAAACTAGGTGCCTTCGATGCTGGTGAGACGTTCCAGCGGTTTGAGTGCGCGGACCAGGTCGTCGTGTTCGGCTTGGGTAAGGCGGTTCAGCAGTTCTGCGAGGTGTAGCCGCCGAGCCTCGAGCGCTTCCCGGTATTGGACCAGGCCCTCCGGGGTCACCTCGACCAGCACCGCCCGCATATCCGATGGATCGCGGGAACGGCTCACCAAGCCGAGCTTCTCCAACCGCCTGATCGCCACCGTCGTGGTGGGGGTACGGACGCGTTCGCGGCCGGCCAACTCCGTCATCCGGATGGGCCCGCTGTCGAGCAGGGTCAACAGGATCGACACCTGCGCCAGTGTGAGGTCCGGGCGCGACGCGCTAGTGGTGTCACCGCGGCGCACGACTGTGATCAGCTTGGACAGCACCCGCTGTAGTTCACTGGCCAAGTCCACGAGCTGCGGCTGTGGCTCTGACATGGTTCGCCAGTCTAACGGTTTCCCCAGCGGCGGGGACCACAACACCTGAGACAGGAACCGCTGATGCCGCTGGGTCGTCGCCGCGGTGAACACCTGCGGGCGCCGCCCATCTTGCGGTGCGTCAGCCCGGGGTTGAACGCATCGAAAGCTCTACCCCTTCGCGCGCCCGTCGCGCCAGCGCACCAAAGCCTCAGCCGGCCCCAGGTCGTAATCCGGCCCGCCGCAGCCGACGGTCATCAGTGTCACGCCGAGTCCGGCCAGCGCCCCGGCGTTGGCCACTAGCGTGTCGGGGTCGCGGCCTTCGACACCCGATGAGCGCTCGATGGTGTCAGGGTCTCGGCCGGTGTCGCGGCAATGCCGACCCAGCGCCTCGGCCTTGCCAGGGTAGGTGGTGGCGTTGGTGAACGAGTGCCACATGTCGGCGTACTCGGCAACCAATCGCAGGGTCTTGCGTTCGCCCTGCCCGCCGATCAGGATCGGGATCCGCCGGGTCGGGGCCGGGTTGAGCTTGGCCAGCCGCGAGTTGATTCGCGGCAGTGCCGCGGCGAGGTCATCGAGTCGGCTGCCGGCGGTGCCGAACGCGTAGCCGTATTCGTCGTAATCCTTCTGCATCCAGCCTGATCCGATACCGAGGATCAGTCGGCCGCCGGAGATGTGGTCGACGGTGCGGGCCATATCCGCCAAGAGTTCGGGGTTGCGGTAGGAGTTGCAACTGACCAACGCGCCGATTTCGACTCGCGAGGTCTGCTCGGCCCACGCGCCGAGCATGGTCCAACACTCGTAGTGCGCGCCCTCGGGATCGCCGTAGAGCGGGTAGAAGTGATCCCAGTTGAATACGACATCGACGCCGAGGTCCTCGCAGCGACGCACGGCGTCGCGGATCTGGGTGTAGTCGGGCGCGTGCTGCGGTTGAAGTTGAACACCAATGCGGATGGGGAAAGTCATGACCCCTACCGTAGGCCCCTGCGTTCGCGGTTCAGGCCCCGATTATCGACTGCAGGATCTCCACCAGCGCGCGCGGCTGGTCGCCCTGCACCGAGTGTCCGGAATCAGGTACCACGATCACCCGTTGGAAGCCCGGCGCGATCCGGGCGAACTCGGTCGCGTCGTCGTCGTTCACGAAAAATGAGTTCGCGCCGCGCACCAACGTCGTCGGCGTGCGGAGTTCAGCTGCGTCGGCCCACAGCCCTTCGAACCCGTCGCCCTTGCGGAAGGTGTCATAACGCCACGTCCAGGTACCGTCGTCGAGCTGTTGCGAGTTGTGAAAAACCCCGCGCCGCAACGATTCGCGCGAGCGGTGTGGAGACGCCGCGACGGTGACGTCCAGCATGGCAGCGAAGCTGGGAAAGCTCCGATCGCCCTGGACCAGTGCCACCGCACCCATCTGGGCCTGGGTCATCTGCTCGTGCCGCTCCGGTGCGGACGGCGTCACGTCCACCATCACGAGTGTGCGCACCAGTTCCGGTGCGGTGACGGCCAGCCGAAGCGCGGTCAGCCCGCCCAGCGACATCCCCACCACCAGATCCGCGTCGGGTGCGAGTTCGCGTACCACCGGTTCGACCGCCACCGCGTTGAGCTTGGGACCGTAGTCGCCGTCCTCCCGCCAGGCGGCGCGGCCATGGCCGGGGAGGTCTATCGCGAGCGCAGGCAGGCCGAGGCCCAGAATCACGGTGTCCCAGGTGTGGGCGTTCTGGCCGCCGCCGTGCAGGAATACCACCCGGGCCGGTTCGGTACCCCAGCGCAGGGCGCTGATCTGACCGCGCTCGACGCGCTCGACTACGGGAAGCGGCTCGGCGTACCCGGCCTGCGCGGCGTTTTCGCCCAGCAGGGCGAACTCGTCGAGGGTAAACAGCTCGTCGTCGGAGATCACGCCATCTATATAACGCGAGAGTGCGCCCAGATCGCTTTTCGGGGTGAAATCGCGATCTGAGCGCACTCTCGATGGGGCGTTACTCGCCGGCGATGAACTCCTCCAGCTGGGCCCGTGCAATATCGTCGGGCAGCTGCTTGGGCGGGCTCTTCATCAGGTAGGCCGAGGCGGCGACCACCGGGCCGCCGATGCCGCGGTCCTTGGCGATTTTCGCCGCGCGCACTGCGTCGATGATGACGCCGGCAGAGTTCGGCGAGTCCCACACCTCGAGCTTGTACTCGAGGTTCAGCGGCACATCGCCGAACGCGCGGCCTTCGAGGCGCACATAAGCCCACTTGCGGTCATCGAGCCAGCCGACGTGGTCGGACGGTCCGATGTGGACGTCCTTGGCGTTGAATTCCTTCTGCAGGTTGCTGGTCACGGCCTGGGTCTTGGAGATCTTCTTCGACTCCAACCGCGAGCGCTCCAGCATGTTGAGGAAGTCCATGTTGCCGCCAACATTGAGCTGCATAGTGCGGTCGAGTTGGACGCCGCGGTCCTCGAACAACTTGGCCATGACGCGGTGCGTGATCGTCGCGCCGACCTGACTCTTGATGTCGTCACCGACGATCGGTACGCCCGCGTCGGCGAACTTCTTGGCCCACACCGGATCTGAGGCTATGAACACCGGAAGTGCGTTGACGAACGCCACGCCGGCGTCGATCGCGCACTGGGCGTAGAACTTGTCGGCCTCCTCCGAGCCCACTGGAAGGTAGGACACCATGACGTCGACCTTGTTGTCCTTGAGGACCTTGACCACATCGACGGGCTCGTCATCGGAGAGCTCGATGGTCTCGGCGTAGTACTTGCCGATGCCGTCCAGTGTCGGGCCGCGCCGCACAAGGACGTTGGTCGGCGGCACGTCGGCGATCTTGATGGTGTTGTTCTCGGAGGCGAAAATGGCTTCGGAGAGATCGAAGCCCACCTTCTTGGCGTCGACGTCGAACGCGGCGACGAACTTCACGTCGCGCACGTGGTAGGCGCCGAGCATGACGTGCATCAGGCCGGGGACCGCCGAGTTCGGGTCGGCGTCCCTGTAGTACTCCACGCCCTGAACCAGGGAGGACGCGCAGTTGCCGACGCCGACGATGGCGACGCGCACATCGTTGGACGCTCCCGGCGCGTTGTGCTGAGTCATGGACGTTCTCCTTCTTGTACTTCCGGTTGTCGGGGTAATTCAGCTTTGTTCGGAGGGGGCTTGGGCCACCCGCTCCGCCGCGATCAGTTCGTTGAGCCACTTGACTTCCCGCTCGCTGGATTCCAGACCCAGCTGATGCAGTTGTCGGGTGTAGCGATCCAGCGAGTTGCTGGCCCGCGCGATGGCATCGCGCAAGCCCTCGCGGCGTTCCTCCACCTGACGGCGACGCCCCTCCAGGATCCGCATCCTGGCTGCCGCCGGCGTCCGATTAAAGAAGGCCAGGTGCACGCCGAAGCCGTCGTCGGTGTAGTTCTGCGGACCGGTGTCGGCGACCAATTCGGTGAACCGCTGGCGGCCGGATTCGGTCAGTTGATACACCCTCCGGGCGCGCCGCAACACGGCGGTGCCCTCGGGTGCGGCATCTTCGGCGATCAGCCCATCGGCCTGCATGCGGCGCAGTGCCGGGTAGAGCGAGCCGTAGGAGAACGCCCGGAAAGCGCCGAGCAGGCCGGTCAACCGCTTGCGAAGTTCGTAGCCGTGCATCGGGGACTCGAGTAAGAGCCCCAGGATCGCAAGTTCCAGCATCGAGTCACCTCCTTGTTGCCCGCCGTTAGAGTTGTGCGACGTCTCCACCGATAGTATCGGAGCGATATATACGGTGCCAATTCGGGGTGGTGCGCTGTCTTACCGGTCGGTCGCCCATCCACTACGGAAGCGCCGACGTACTCTGGTCACCGTGCGATTGCAGCGGCAGGTGGTGGACTACGCCCTTCGGCGGCGGTCGCTGCTGGCCGAGGTGTACTCCGGGCGTACCGGTGTCACTGAAGTCTGTGATGCGAACCCCTATCTTCTGCGAGCGGCGAAGTTCCACGGGAAGCTGAGCGCGGTGATGTGCCCGATCTGCCGCAAGGAACAGCTCACCCTCGTCTCCTGGGTATTCGGTGACCACCTCGGTGCCGTGTCGGGATCGGCGCGTTCGGCCGAGGAACTGATCCTGCTGACAACGCGTTTCACTGAGTTTTCCGTTCATGTGGTCGAGGTGTGCCGCACCTGCAGTTGGAATCATCTGGTCAAGTCGTACGTGCTCGGTACACCGCGCCCGGCGAAGCGTTCACCCGGCACTCGAACAGCGCGACGTACTGGCGCGCGCACGGCCAGTGAATAGCGACGAGGGTCCGGACCGCTCAGCCAACGGACCGCGGCACAGCGCCGGGGGCCGTGATCGCGCGGCCACACGTGACGAGACCGGTCGCACCGAGCGCCGGCAGGTCGCCCCCGATGACCGGCTTACCGCGGTGATGCGGACGGTGTCCGAAGGGGATACGCCCGCTGCGCAACTCGACCAGGTAGAGGCGGCCAAGGCCGCCATGGACCGGCCCACCGCGAAGCTGCCGGCACCTCCGCCGGCCAAGCCACCCAAGCCGCCTAAGCCCTCGGGCACAGCGCGTAACGACGGCCATCGCGAGCCGAGCCCGCTAGCCGACTGGCGAGATCGAATCCGAGGCTGGAGCGCGCGCCGCTGGCTGGCGGCCGCCGCCGCTATTCTTATCGTGCTGCCGCTACTCACTTTCGGAATGGCCTACCTGATCGTCGACGTCCCAAAGCCCGGCGATATTCGCACCAACCAGGTGTCGACGATCCTCGCCAGCGATGGTTCCGAGATCGCGAAAATCGTTCCGCCCGAAGGTAACCGGGTCGACGTCGATATCAATCAGGTTCCGGTGCACGTTCGTAACGCCGTGATGGCCGCCGAGGACCGCGACTTTTACACCAACCCGGGCTTCTCGATATCCGGCTTCGCTCGCGCGGTGCGCAACAACGTGTTCGGTGGTGACATCCAGGGTGGGTCGACGATCACCCAGCAGTACGTCAAGAACGCGCTCGTCGGCGATCAGCGGTCCGGAATCGGCGGTTTGATCCGCAAGGCCAAGGAGTTGGTCGTCTCCACCAAAATGTCCCAGCAGTGGTCCAAAGACGAGGTGCTACAGGCGTATCTGAACATTATTTACTTCGGTCGCAGCGCCTACGGGATCTCGGCAGCGTCGGCGGCGTACTTCGATAAACCCGTCGACCAACTGACCATCTCGGAGGGAGCATTGCTTTCGGCGCTGATCCAACGGCCGTCGACACTGGACCCGGCGGTCGACCTCGAGGGTGCGACCGCGCGCTGGAACTGGGTTCTCGACGGCATGGTGACCATCGGCGCGCTGTCGAAAGAGGAACGCGCTCAACAGGTCTTCCCGCTGACCGTCGAACCGGACAAGGCCAAGACCGAAAACCTGACCACCGGGCCCAACGGCTTGATCGAGCGGCAGGTAACCCAGGAACTTCTGGATCTGTTCAATATTGATCAGGACACCCTGAACACCCAGGGTCTGCAGATCACCACCACAATCGACCCGCAGGCCCAAAGCGCCGCCGAGAATGCCGTGGCCACCTACCTCGATGGCCAGATGCCGGATATGCGTTCGGCGGTAGTGTCCATCGATCCGCTCACCGGCGGCGTGAAAGCGTATTACGGCGGTTCGGATGCGGCCGGCTTCGACTTCGCGCAGGCCGGTCTGCCCACCGGTTCGTCGTTCAAGGTCTTCGCTCTGGTGGCCGCGCTCGAACAGGGCATGGGGCTGGGTTATCAGGTGGACAGTTCGCCGCTCAAGGTCGACGAGAAGCTGACGATCAACAACTCCGAGGGCGAGAGTTGCGGCACCTGCAGTATCGCTGAGGCCCTCAAACGGTCGCTGAACACCGTCTACTACCGGTTGATGCTCAAGTTGAAGAACGGCCCGTCCGACGTGGCTGACGCGGCCCACCGCGCGGGTATCGCCGAGAGCTTCCCCGGTGTCGACCACACGCTGTCTGAAGATGGGCTCGGTGGGCTGCCGGCACCGGGGGTCGTGCTGGGCAAGTACGAGACGCGGGTCATCGATATGGCATCGGCCTACGCGACCATTGCGGCGTCGGGCATCTACCACCGGCCGCACTTCGTGCAGAAGGTTGTCAACGCTCAAGGTGAAGTGCTGTTCGACGTCACCAGCGAGGACAACGCCGGCGAGCGACGGATCGAGAAGCCGGTCGCGGACAATGTCATTGCCGCCATGGCGCCGATCCCCGGGTGGTCCAATGGCCACACCCTGGCCGGCGGCCGGGCCTCAGCGGCCAAGACCGGCACCCACCAACTCGGTGACACCGGCGCTAACCGCGACGCCTGGTTTGTCGGCTTCACGCCCTCGCTGTCGACCGCGGTATGGGTCGGCACCGTGAAAGGCGACCAGCCCTTGGTCAACAGTTGGGGCGGCCCGGTCTATGGCGCCGGGCTTCCCGCCGACATCTGGAAGGCCACCATGGACGGTGCCCTGAAGGGCACTGACTTCGAATCCTTCCCCACTCCCGCGGAGGTCGGCGGCTACGCCGGTCTGCCCGCGCCCCCGCCCCCGCCGCCTGCGCCGGCGCGACCGAATCCGGTACCCAACCCGGCCCCGGGCGGAGCACCATTTGACCCGGGGGCGCCCCCGCCGCCCGGCGTCGAGGTACTGCCGGGAATCACGGTTCCGCTTCCGCCGCCGGGCAATCCCTTCCCTCCGCCGGTTGATCAGCCTTTGCCTCCGCCCCCGCCGGAACCGGTGCCCGTCGTGGCACCCCCGGTTGATCCCAACCTGCCCGCCGCACCGCCACCGCCCCCGTGACAGGCGGGCTTCCCGTAGATTCGCGCGATATTGTTGCGACGGTGGGATGGCCGCGTTCCACGGTGTCGCCCCAGCCACTTGCCGATGACGTGCGCAGCGCCGACGATCGCGATCTGCCCAGCCGTAACGACGCACTCGGCGCCGCAGTCTCGGAAGTCATCGGGGGACCGGTTGGTCGGCATGCCCTGATCGGCCGCACTCGGGTTCTCACACCGCTTCGCATCATGTTTGTCATCGCGCTGGTGTTCCTGGCCCTGGGATGGTCGACGAAGGCCGCTTGTCTGCAGACGATCGGCACCGGATCGCCGGATCAGCGGGTCGCCAATTGGGAGAACCAACGCGCGTACTACGAGTTCTGCTATTCCGACACGGTGCCCCTGTACGGCGCAGAACTGTTGAGCCAGGGCAAGTTTCCCTACAAGTCGAGTTGGCTGGAGCTGGACTCCAACGGCAAACCCCGAAATCAGTATGACGGCCGAACAGCGGTGCGCTATATGGAGTATCCGGTACTGACCGGTGTCTACCAGTACGTGTCGATGTCACTTGCCAAGACCTACACCGCCGTTGCCAAGAAGACCGGACTACCGCTGTTGGCCGGAGTCGCCGAGGTGGTGATGTTCTTCAACATCTCGGCCTTCGGACTGGCGCTGGCCTGGCTGGCGACGGTATGGGCCGCTGCATTGCTCGCGGGTCGGCGGGTGTGGGACGCTGCATTGGTTGCGGCGTCGCCGATCCTCATTTTCCAGGCATTCACCAATTTCGACGCTCTGGCAACGGCTTTGGCGACCGGAGGGCTTCTGGCCTGGGCGCGCCGACGGCCGGTGCTGGCCGGGATTCTCATCGGTCTGGGTGTCTCCGCCAAGCTCTACCCGGCATTGCTATTGCTTCCGCTGATCGTGCTGGCCGTCCGAACGGGCCGGTTCGGCGACGCTGTCCGTACTGTCTCCGTGGCAGTCCTCGTCTGGTGCGCGGTCAACCTTCCGGTGCTGGTGATGTACCCGCGTGGGTGGTCGGAGTTCTTCCGGCTCAACACCAGGCGTAACCAGGACATGGATTCGTTGTACAACGTGGTCAAGTCATTCACCGGTTGGCCGGGCTTCGATCCTGGTCTCGGGTTCTGGGAGCCGCCGACCGTACTCAATGCTGTCGTTGGTGTGCTTTTCGTATCATGTTGTGCAGCAATCGCTTACATCGCTATGACCGCCCCCCGTCGGCCGCGGATGGCTCAACTCGCGTTCCTTGTGGTGGCGGCCTTCCTTCTGGTCAACAAGGTCTGGAGTCCGCAGTTCTCGTTGTGGCTGGTGCCGTTGGCCGTTCTCGCCTTGCCGCACCGTCGCGTCCTGCTGGCCTGGATGACCGTCGACGCACTGGTGTGGGTGCCCCGGATGCTGTATCTGTTCGGCGAGCAGAACAAGGGTCTGCCCGAGCAGTGGTTCACCGCCACGGTGCTGCTTCGCGACTTGGCTGTGATGGCGCTGATGGCCCTGGTGATCCGTCAGATCTACCGTCCCGGTGAAGATCTCGTGCGCAGCGGCGGCCGCATCGACGACCCGTCAGGCGGGGTCTTCGACGGCGCACCCGATGCTTTTCCATCGTGGTGGCCGCTACATCTGCGTCCGGGTCTACGTCCGGCCCAACAACATCAGGAGGTCTGTGATGCACGTCGCGATCGCACTTTTTCCGCGCACTACCGCACTTGATTCCGTGGGACCCTACGAGGTCCTGCAACGGGTGCCGTCTATCGATGTCGTCTTCGTCGGTCATCGGCGTGGGGAGGTGCGCACCGAAAACGGCATGCTGGGGCTGACCTGTGACGCGACCTTCGACGAGGTCCGCGAACCCGATGTGCTGCTGATTCCTGGCGGCGTCGGCACCCGGGAGCTGATGACCGACGAGCCGATGCTCGACTGGGTACGCGCGGTACACCGCCGCAGTCGGTTCACCACATCGGTGTGTACAGGAAGCCTGGTGCTGGCTGCCGCCGGACTGTTGGACGGGTTGACCGCAACGACGCATTGGGCTGCGGCCGGGCTTCTTGAGCCGTTCGGGGCGCGCTACACGGCTGAACGCGTTGTCGAGCACCTGCCGCAGCGGATCATCACCGCGGCGGGGGTATCCAGCGGAATCGACATGGCGTTGCGTCTCGTCGAACTTCTTGTCGACCGGGAGGCGGCCCAGGCCAGTCAGCTGATGATCGAGTACGACCCGCAGCCGCCATTCGACTCGGGCGCCGTGGCCAAAGCGTCCGAGGCTACGCTGCTGCGCGCCCAGGAGTACTTCACCACGCGCAGCTGATTTCGCTGATCACCCTGCATGCCTGTAGCCTGACGACGTTACCGACGCAGGTAACCCTCCTGCCACGGATTGGCCGTGGCCGTATATGACCGTAGGAGGTGATGTGGTTTCCATGCGTCCATACGAAATCATGGTCATTCTTGACCCCACTCTCGACGAACGCACTGTTGCCCCGTCCCTGGACACGTTCCTGAACGTGATTCGCAGTGATGGTGGTTCGGTGGACAAGGTCGATATCTGGGGCCGGCGCAGGCTGGCCTACGAGATTGCCAAGCACGCCGAAGGCATCTACGCCATCGTCGACGTCAAGGCCGAGCCGGCCACCGTGTCCGAACTCGACCGTCAGCTAAACCTGAACGAGTCGGTGTTGCGGACCAAGGTGATGCGGACCGACAAGCACTGAGCCCGCGCGGGCTTACGACGAGTGGCCGCGGTGGATAACGTCCACGCGATGTCGTAGCCCCTACGTAGGCTCGCGGGTACACCCACGATTCCCAGGAGGACCAAGTGGCCGGTGACACAACAATCACCGTCGTCGGAAATCTGACGGCCGATCCCGAACTGCGCTTCACCCCATCCGGTGCGGCCGTCGCCAACTTCACGGTGGCGTCCACACCGCGCATCCTTGACCGCCAGACTTCGGAGTGGAAGGACGGCGAAGCGCTATTCCTGCGCTGCAGTATCTGGCGGGAGGCTGCGGAGAACGTAGCCGAGAGCCTCACCCGGGGATCGCGGGTCATTGTGACCGGTCGGCTCAAGCAACGGTCCTACGAAACCCGCGAGGGCGAGAAGCGCACCGTGGTCGAGGTCGAGGTCGAGGAGATCGGGCCCTCGCTCAAGTACGCCACCGCCAAGGTCAACAAGGCCTCGCGAGGCGGCGGCGGTGGTGGTGGCTTCGGCGGCGGCGCACCCGGTGGTGCACCTGGCGGAGGCCAACGCGGCCCGGCTGCAGAGCCCGCCGAAGACCCGTGGGGCAGTGCCCCCGCCTCGGGATCCTTCGGCGGCAATGATGACGAACCTCCCTTCTGACACAACAACTTCCACGCAAGACCCCCGCGCCCTAGGCGCGTGAACGAACGAAAGAGATTCCTCAGATGGCCAAATCAGGACCTACCAAGCGGCGGCCGGCCCCGGACAAGCCGATCAAGGCACGCAAGTGCGTGTTCTGCTCCAAGAAGGGCAGGTTGCAGAACATCGACTACAAGGACACCCAACTGCTGCGCACCTATATCAGCGAGCGCGGCAAGATCCGCGCCCGTCGGGTGACCGGCAACTGCGTGCAGCACCAGCGAGACATCGCCATTGCGGTCAAGAACGCGCGCGAGGTCGCCTTGCTGCCGTTCACGTCGGCATCGCGCTAGATCGCATCAGGGAAAGAACGGAGTAACCAATGAAGCTGATATTGACCGCTGAGGTCGACCACCTGGGCGCCGCAGGCGACGCCGTCGAGGTCAAGGATGGATACGGACGCAACTATCTGCTGCCCCGCGGCCTGGCTATCGTGGCCACCCGCGGCGCGCAGAAACAAGCCGATGAGATCCGCCGCGCCCGCGAGGCCAAGACGGTGCATGACCGCGAGCATGCCGATGAGATCAAGGCGGCCATCACCGCACTGGGTCCGGTATCGCTGACGGTCAAGACCGCCGGGGATGCCGGCAAACTGTTCGGCTCGGTGACGGCAAATGACGTCGCAGTGGCCATCAAGAAGGCCGGTGGGCCCAGCATCGACAAGCGGTCGGTGCGCCTGCCCAAGGCACACATCAAGGAGACCGGTAGCCACACCGTTGTGGTGCACCTGCACCCCGAGGTTGACGCCGAGTTCGCTCTCGAGGTCGTCGGCCAAAGCTAGCGGTTCTTCATCTTCGATCCCCGGGGGCGGCCATGTGGCCGCCGCCGGGGATTTTTCTTTTCTGGCGAACTGATCAGATTCGACCTGACACAGTTAACGTAACCCGCCGTTAACTGCGCGATCCAGCAATCGCAATCCAACACGCCCGAAACGGCAACTTGACCCGACACGCCGCAGCACTTGTCATGCACAGCCCGGCGGTGCCGTTAATCTGCGTTTACGTGGTGCGATTCCATAAAAATTCACAGTGATCCACAGGTTCTCCCCAAGCCACCAACACGATTGCGACCAGCTGTGCACAGGCCGCTAACAGGTTGATGAACAGGCGAGGTTTGCGATGGCTCCAGCAACGTCTAGCGTTGCCCTCGGCGCAATGGTCGGTGTGATTCTGCCGTCGTCGCCGTCGGTGCCCTGTCCTACGGTGGGAACAGGCAGTCGAACTTGTGTTCGACACGATGCCGGGTTCGTTGCGAAGGAGGCGGGGTAGTCCGATGGCGGTCGTCGACGATCTGGGTCAGCCGGGAACGGACTCACCTGCGCCCGCCGAGGAGTTCGGCCGCCAGCCACCGCAGGATCTCGCCGCCGAACAATCTGTACTGGGCGGAATGCTGCTCAGTAAGGACGCCATCGCCGATGTACTGGAAAAGCTGCGGCCGGGTGATTTCTATCGGCCCGCGCACCAGAACGTCTACGACGCGGTGTTGGACCTCTACGCGCGCGGCGAACCGGCCGATCCGGTCACCGTCGCCGCGGAGCTCGACCGCCGCGGGCTGCTGCGCCGCATCGGTGGGGCGCCGTATCTACACACCCTGATCTCGACGGTGCCCACCGCAGCCAACGCCGGCTACTACGCGGGCATCGTTGCCGAGAAGGCACTGTTGCGCCGCCTCGTGGAGGCCGGCACCCGCGTGGTGCAGTACGGCTACGCCGGTGCCGAGGGTGCCGACGTCAACGAGATCGTCGACCGTGCCCAGGCCGAGATCTACGAC
>Ga0304729_1002003_pt1 | contig 12713 bp, 21 predicted proteins | sample C_131016_MF_Meta_FD_190475 | JGI IMG/M metagenome (GOLD analysis project Ga0304729, IMG submission 190475) | Freshwater microbial communities from Lake Croche, Canada to study carbon cycling - C_131016_MF_MetaG (v2) (version 2) | ecosystem: Environmental > Aquatic > Freshwater > Lake | place... | reverse complement strand
CGCTCGTAGAAAGAGGGGTTGCCGATGAGACGCACCACGGGCGGCTCCCAGAACATCATCTTGGTGATTGGATCAAACGAAATGCGGCCTGGAAAGAGCTTTCGCCCCGTGCCTTCCTCGCCAGGGTGCACAAAGCGGCAGCAGCCATGATAGTAGCAGGAACTTCCCCACACACACGGCAAAGGCGTCTTGAAGATGGGGTTGTTCAATTCGGGACGCTTGTCCAGACTCCATGCAAAGTTGCTAGAGGACAAAGACATCAGTTTTATTTGCTTTTCTCACGGGGACTACCTATAACGTGCTAGGCAACCTTCAATTTTTTTACTGTCTCTCGCGGAGGCATCGGGCACAGATCGGCTCTCCTCCTGCGCGGCCACTAGGTTCACCGTCAAAGGATGTGCCACAGTCTCCACACTTGAAACGCCAGAGGCGCATGACAAAAGCAAGAATACTCATCTTACACAGGTGTTGGGTTTGGAGGGATTGTGTTAGAGGTGATTGCTTCAAATTTATCGGGTGTCTTAACAAAAAAGAGTTGTTTTTCTCTTTTTTGTTTTTTGTTTTTTGTCTTTTATTTGTTTGCTCTTTTTGTGTGGTTTCAGATGAAGACGGTGGGGCGGCCCTTGAGCTGGATCTTGATGGTGGGCTCGTCGTCGCTGTTGCTGGGGGAGGAGTTGCCGAGCGAGAAGAGGGAGAGGTTGTGCTTCTGATCCTGCTGCCACACATCCTCTTCCTCCTCCTGCGCCCACTCCTCCTCGTCCTCTGGGTTGAAGACGCGGCGAACTGGCGGCCAGAGAGAGTCCACCTTCGTGCGCCACGCCGCCACCGCGTGAGCCTCCGCCGGCGCCGGCGCGTCCTCGGGCAGCCACCACTCGGTCACCTCTTCAGGCGTGGCAGGAGCAGGAGCAGGAGAAGGAGCACCGAGGCGCCACACCTGCAGGTCCTCCATCTCCAGGATCTTCTGCATGGTCTGCTTGAGGTCCACCTCGTAGGCCAGGATGCGGTTGAGGATGCCCTGCTGCGTCTCTGTGGCGGTGCCATCGGTGATCTTGGCCTGGATCTCGCGCTTGAAGTCCTCCAGGCTGTGGAGGTCGTCGCAGAGGCGGTGGCTCATGTCAAGCAGCTCAGAGGGGGGCTGGTCCACGGTCTCATCCTCAGACTCGCTCTCGCTCTCCTCAGACTCGTCATAGCTCTCGCTGTCCTCAGACTCGTCGTCTACAGACAGCTCATCGATTCTGGGCAGCGCCTCGTCCTCGCTGGCCTCGCGGCGGCAGTAGGGGCAGCTCTCCTTCTGCTCGTTGTCGGTCTGCTCCAGAAACCAGTTGGTGATGCAGCGGTAGTGGTAGGAGTGCTGGCACGCCATGCTGTACTTGCCGGCCGTGATCTCGCTCAGGCAGATGGAGCACTCGCAGGAAGACATGGTGTATTTGCTTTGCTTCTTGTTGCTTGGGCAGGGGACTGGCCTATTGGGGGACCTATCGGCTTCAATTTTTATTGGGGTTGCCGGTCGTGCGCAAAGAGGTAACAAAAAAGAGCTTTTTTGTTCTTTTTTGTTAGCGTCCCAACCAACCCCCTCTTACATGAACCCGTCCATCTCCCACTCCACCTCCTGCGCCACCGTGAAGACGGCCTTCACGTCCATGTACTTCTCCACCGTAGCCTTCATGGTCCTGGTGGCGTTGTTCGCCATGATGTGGCCCTCAGACCACTTCCAGATCACGGGTGCGCCCACGCGGAAGAGCTTCTTGCCATCCGCAGACAGCTTCTTACAGCTCTTATCCAGAAAGGCAGCCGTCACCACCATCTTGTGCTTAGCGCCCTTGGTGTTCTGGGTGGTGATGTAGAACTGGCCGCGCGCGCCAACGCCGTCCACAGAGGCGATGCGCGAGAACTCGTGCTTCTGCTGCTCTTTGGGGAGCGTAAGGAGCCACTCCTTCGTCTCCTGAATGACCTTGCTGCTCTTGTCCATGATGGTCTTTCGCGTGTATTGGTCTTGTATGTCTTTTTGGGAATACCTGTCTTGGGGGGGAAACCCGTTTTCAATTTTTATTCTGGATTGAAAGAGGCCTGGGTTATGGTGGTCTTTGGAGGTCTTTTAGCCGGTTTTAGGTCTTTTTAGGTCTTTTAAAGACGTAAAAAGGCCTTAAAATGGGGTCTTTCGGATTATAGAGATGTATAGGGGTCTTTGGATGATGTGAAAGAGGGGGTCTTTGGGTTGCTCTTTCAATCGGCAATAAAAATTGAAGCTTCTTTCTGGGCTAGAGGATAGGTCCCCTGAAAGACCCACAGCAATACCAAAGACGCAAATGACCTCTACCATGACCTTCACGCTGCCCATGATCACCAAGGCGCTGCTGGCCGCCACGCCTGAAGAGGTGGCTGAGTGGATTGCTGCCTGCCAGGAGGTGGCGCCCACGCCCCTGAAGAAGGGCAAGAAGAGCAAGAAGAGCAAGAAGAGCAAGAAGAGCGACGAGGACACGCCGCGGCCGCCGAAGACGCCGCCGAAGCAGGACTGGAACAACTTTCGCCAGCAGTTCTGGCACGAGATGGCCGCGGAGGTGGGCGTCTTCTACGCGGACTTCATGAAGGACGTGGACGAGAGCGACGAGAAGGCCGTGGAGAAGGCCAAGAAGCTCTTTGGCAAGGCCGCTGCCGAGGCGGGCGCGGGCTACCAGATGGCCTTCAAGGACGCGGGCGCGGCGTGGGAGAAGAAGAAGGAGGAGGGTGGCGTTGAGAAGAAGCCCGTGAAGAAGAGCAGCAAGAAGGAGACGCCGCCGCCCACGCCGCCGCCCGAGGCCGCCGAGGAGGAAGAGGCCGAGGCTGCCGAGGAGGTCAGCAAGATCCAGCAGAGCTTCGCCGCCAAGCAGGGCATGACCCTGCAGATCTTTGAGGGCGCCGCCTTCCTGGTCTCCCCGCGCGTGGCCGGCAAGAAGGGCTCTGAGGCTTTCTTCATGGGCGACGACAACCAGAGCGTCGGCGATCGCGCGGGCAAGTACATGTGGGACACGGAGGAGGTGGACTACACGGAGTAAGCAAATAAAGAAAAACACATAAAAAAGAGAAAAACAAAGACAAAAAAGGGCGACCTTTTTTTTGTCATGCCGCCACCAACAAAAATTGAACAAACCCCTCTAACACAAAGCCTGTCCCCTGCCAGAATGTCAGTAACCCTTTTATTTGAGCTCGAGAAGCTGGTCGGCAGGAATGAGATGCGCCGTATTTGCGAGCAATACATGTACGAGTGTGGCGATGGTTCAGGAAATCGTTTCTGGGCTGACTGTAGCGGTGAGCCCCCCTCTTCTGTAGCGCAAGTCAGTTCTTTCATCACGCCTCCTAAGGAGGAATCTGTACTAGAGCCGCTTCTCAAGTCTCCTCCTCGTATCGTTCGTTGCAGGTCAAACAATATTCTGAACGATCTCCTGGAGCCTCTGACACCTACACGCTTGGTCTTCAAGGAGCCGCAGAACTAAAATATTCAATACATAACATGGTAAGTACTTTTTGGTAGTGAGAAGAGTCTACGCCAGGATCTCCAGCGTAGTTGATCAAGACAGTCTCTTCTTTTACTTCGTACACATTCTGTTCTATCATGTTGTATCTCATGAGCATGATGTGAATGGGCAGAGCGCTCGTATTTATCGTTAAAAAGAGCCATTTGTTAAAGAAGGGTTGATCCACGGTGTAGCGAGGATTGTCTTTTATTTCCAAGGCTTCTTGCTTGATCTTATTGAAGAATTCTTGTATTCCTTCACCGTAGCAGAAGGCAAATGATCCTGAGCTGAAACCACACATATCTCTGATTTCATCTGCATTTACAAGGTTCGCTGCGTAGAGAGGATGTGCCATCTTTCCTTCGGGCATGACCATTAGCTGGTTAGGGTGTAAGAGTGGGATATCGTATTGTAAGCTTTTTACTACGAGGATGTCTAGGTCAAGATAGAGAAGCGTATCGCCGTCATTACCAGCCATATTAGTATATCTTAAAAGCATTCCTTCGGTGAGATTCTGAGGTTGTGGAACCGGTATACAGTGGAAGTGTATATTGGAGAGTTTTCTGTAAAACGAAGGAATTATCTGTGTTTGGAGATGATGAAGAGTTTCAGTATCTACGATGATTACAATTTTGTCAGATTCTTTCAGACCGCCATTCTTCAAAAGAAAGGTAAACCAGATTTTAAAGAGTTCTACGTAGCGATTTTCTTCTGGTTTTTTGTTTGGCAAAGTAAAAAGTACCGTGTAGACAATCATTCTTTTAGGAGCTTGGAAACCTAAAATTGATATTGGTACGCTGGTGTGGAAAAGGTCCAACTGTAGGAATGGTATTTACGCGAAGCATGGACAAGCTGATGGATTATGAAGATACGGAGAAGATTAAGGACACGGAGCAAGAGGAAGAGGTTGCTCGTGTTCATCGTGCGATGATCTCATTCAAAATTCTTACTTATTCCCTGTTTTATATGATTTATGTTTCTACGGTATCTCTTTACTTTATCAGAGGCCATAAATTCCATGGACCGAACAGGAACATTTCAGACTACGTTTCGGGTCTGAGTGGGGTTGGTCTTCTTATTGGCACAGGCTTTGCATAAGAGAAGATAAAGGCCTAAAAATTGATTGCGGTGTTAGGGTGTGGGGGAAAGTCCCCGCGAAAACATACGAAGAGTTGAAATGTCTGCAAGTGTTCTGACGATTCTGGGTGAACTGGAGAAGACGATGGGTCGTGATGCTGTTCTTGAGGCGTGTAAGAACTTCACTTCTCCTCCTTCTGTGAAGAAGGGAAAGAAGAAGGAGAAGGAACAGGAGCAGGAGCCCAAGGAGAAGAAGGCGCCGAACAAGTGGATGATGGAGGTGAAGCAGGTCTTTGAGGAGATGGCTGCAGCGGCTGGGGTAAAGATGCGAGAGGTAGACCAGAATGACGCGAAGGCTGTGCTAGAGGCGCGCAAGGAGTTCAATAAGGCTGCGAATGAGAAGGGTGTGGATCAGCCAAAGGCGATGCAGGAGGCGGCTCGTCGCAAGTATGCGAATGATCCTGCTGGACGGGCAAAGTACGAGGCAAATAAGGAGAAGGCTAGTGCGCGGAAGGAGAAGAAGAAGGAAGAGTAAAAATACAAAGACTCCAAAGAAAAACAAAAACAAAAACAAAGACACACACCGATATGGTCTAGTGGTTAGGATCGAGGGTTTTCATCCCTTTGGCCCGGGTTCAATTCCCGGTATCGGTAAGATGGGACAACGTGCTAAGCCTCCTCGTGGCTGTCCTGGATTCAAACGAATTAGCACCCAAACCTCAGTAGCTCAGTTGGTAGAGCGTGGGCCTTTTATCTGAAAACGATAAGCATGGTAGCCTTTAGCCGCGGGTTCGATCCCCGCCTGGGGTATTTTGCGGAAACGCATTTTTTTTGCATTTTACCGCATGAAAAAGAGAAGGTTCTTCTCTTTTTATCTGTCGCCTTGCGACTTATATACACTCCACTTCACCTAAAGAGGCTTCACCTAAAGAGGCGGTCCCATGATGTTCTTGATATGAACTACTTTCTTTTTTGCTTGTACTGATTCGATGAAGCTAAGAACATCTTTATCATCTTTATGAAGATTTTTCATAAGAGTTCTAAAGATGCTTACGTCTACGTTTGAGCTGAATGCGGGGAGTTTGGTCAAAGGGCACCAAGCTACTTCTTCAATCTCCCACTTATCACCAACTTTGATGTCAGGTGATCCTTCGATGGGAAAGACGAAGTAGGTTGCGCCGCGTAGTTTATGGCAGCTAGTATATTTTTCATTACAGAGATCCAGGCTAGTTTCTTCTTTTAGTTCACGCACGGCGCATTCTAGATCGGTCTCTTGACCTTTGCAGTGGCCTTTTGGGAAAGACCATTTCTTGCTTCGTCGTCCGCGTACAAGGAGGACTTCTCCAGAGGTGTTTACACAGATTGCTCCAAAGACTTTCATGAACCGTGGTTTATAGCTCTGAAAAGCAGAAGGCATATTACTAACAGGATATTTCGTAGATGCCATGGTTTTCTGTGCGCATACTGTGGGGACCTTTCCCCACCCTGCCGACCCAAATTCAATTTTAAAGCCTCAGCTCTTATACTTAATAGTATGAGTAGCAATTTACGGTGGATCGCTCCAAGACTTCGTTGTGGTCTTGGCAATCGTCTTTTCCAGGTGATGGCAGTAATAGGCGAGGCAGAGCGCCGTGGATCAAATCCTGTTTTTCTTTTACCAAGAATGAGTCATTTTGAGCATGGCAATTTTGGCCTAGTTCGTACTCTTTGTCCTACTCTACCTCTGTTGGATTCTGCACCAGAGTGGTTAGAGGTAGAGGAAACTGAACAAAAAACAGTACCAAAATTTACCACGGATCTTCCTGTTGTGTTAAAGGGATTCTATCAGAATTCTTCCAACTTTCCTGCGTTCTCTAGTCCAAATATGCCGAGACTTCCTTCACCACCTCCATCACGTCGTCCTAATGTCTGGGCGGTCCATTTCCGTTTCGGCGACTACCAGATTCTTCCTCATCACCAGATCAGCGGAATGTCCCAGTATTACTATCAGACCATTATCAAACAAATCCCCTCTAACACAACTCTCGTGCTATTCTCAGACAGTCCTGAACACCTGCCCAAGATTTCTGCTGAGATTGAAGCTATACCAGGAATGTCTTATAAGTGTGAGATTTATACAGGTAAAGATACCTTAGAAACTTTCAGAGCGTTTGCAGAGTGTCAGGGCGGATCTATTTGCAGTAATTCTACCTTTGCGTGGTGGGCCGCATTCTTTTCTTACATGAATTCTACAAAGCAAGGATACACCGCCTATTTCCCAGATATCTGGAATACTACGCAACCCCCTCCTAACTTATTCAACACACCTTTTACACAATCTGTTGAACTCGCAAGTCTTCCCTCATATCCGCGACTAGAATCCTTCGTATTCAACAAGTAAAAATTGAAGCCCCCTAGCCTGACAAAGCAAAACTCCCCCAGGATAGAATGGAATACAACTGCCTACATGATATGATGCGTGAACTTTCTGGCGAGAATGATTTTGAGACTCGTCTCTTTTCAGGATTTCAAGATTCTTATTTTGACCGTAAGATGATGTTTGAACCTGAACTGTGTATGGAGCTCACGTATCGTCGTATTGAGATTGGAAAGAAGAAGTCTAAGAAGTGTAAGAAGTGCAAGATGGAGTAAGGAATAATGCAAAAACAAAAACAAAAACAAAAAATAAAACAAAAAGATCCAAAATTGTTCTCCCCTTGGATTTTTTACAAGATACAATAGAAGAATGTCTTGGGCTGCTTATGAACCGATGAACAGCATGAAGGCGATGCCTCCTCCTATGCAACCAGGGATGTTATATCAGGGTGGTTCTCAAGATCCGCAGCAGCTTCCTTCTACGATGCCGAATCAGTTATCAGCGCGTCCTCCTGTTGACGATTCTCCTAAGAAAAAGAATATTGAGCTACCGAATCCTCCTAAGAAGAATGAAATTAAGATGGAAGATGTGTCAGAGTATGAGAATATCTATGATTGGATTATTATTGGAATTGCGGCTGTCGTGGTGGAGGGTTTAGTCATTCTTTTAGTGAGATACTTTCCTGATGTTTTTGGCAAGATTATGAATATCTGGTTCAATCGTTTTAAGATGAGCGCGGTCATCGTGGATGTCTTGACGATGATGATAGGATTTGGAATAACCCGGTATGTGTATTCTCGGTATGTTTATCCGACTTATGACTGGAATCCTATATATTTTACAGGATTGGCGGCTTTAGTTCAGACTATATATGTTTCTCTTTTTTACTTTGTGGTGGTTCGTCCTACCAGCCAGGGTCAGAATACGATGATTGATGTTTTGAGGGAGATTGTTGCTACGACAGGTTGGCGTATTCTGGGTGTGGACGTGGCGAAGATTCTGGCCACGGTCTTTGGATCTATGGTGTTGAAGGCAGCGCCTCTTCATGTATCTGCTGCCATAGGATTGGTTTCTCTTTACGTAATTCCTTTTGCTTTGGAATCAAAGAATCTGTTCAGTAATATTGCTTAGACTAAGCCACATAAACTCGTACAGTAATAACTCATAGAAATGAGTAATTACTATAATCAGACTGCTTATGTTCTTGCTGATACTAGTCTGAAGTACAAGATTCGTCATCTTATGACGCAGTATTCAGCATCTGAAATTCATACGGCGATGCAGGATGTTTTCCGTGAGGACTATGTTTTTTATGAAAGCCTCTTTGCTCCTGCTGCAGCACCCACAAATACACAGGCCCCTTTGGCCCAGCTTCTGGTCCAGACACAAGCAACCCCTCTAACACAGTCCGTTGTAAATGCTGATCCGCATGTTGAGACGGTTATTTCTACTACGACAAAGCTTCGCCCGAACGCACAGATTCGTGTGGTAAAGAAGCCTGTTGTGGAGGAGTCCGTTGTGAACGATGAGGAAGTTTCTGTGGTATCTGTGAATGTGAATGAGAAGGAGCGCAGAGCTCAGATTAAGCGTGAGCAGTCAGAGAAAGAGTCTAAGAAACATGCTGAACTTGTGTCAAAGGGGTTTGATCCTGAGGGGCTTTTGACGAAGGAGAATTTGAAGAAGTGGATTGAGGTGGATAATTTGACGTATGCCCAGATTTCCCGCGACCATGTAGGTCTTCCTTCCGTACAGGTTTCGGCTGTTGCGAAGGGGTTTGGATTAAAGAGCCAGAATGCTAAGCGGCGTGCGATGATTCTTGCGTCAAAGAAATAAACAGGGAATATGTAGATAATTTATAATGGATAAGGTAACGATTGTTGTCATTCCTATAACTGATCTTTTTCATACATTCGCCAAGGTAATTTTATTAATTATGTTGATTGTTGTAATTTGTTTTTATATTTACAATATATTCTTATCGTTGAACTTGGTTCCGACGAAGAAAACTGAGAATTTCGTAAATTGTAATAATAACAATCTTTGTGCAAAAAATGCTCAGCAGCAGCAACAAATTCAGCAAATGCAGCAGCAAATGAATATCGAACGTGCCCATATGCAGCATCAGATGAATATGCAGATGCCTCAGATGCCTCAGATGCCAATTGATATGAACAGGCCAAATGTGCCTGTTCTTGTTGAGGGATTGGGTGAGATGGATCTTCAGGAGGTTTCTCCTGCCGAGATTGGTGTTGTGAATGATAATATTCAACTTGCTGGTACTTCTTATTCTGTTAATGAGGTGTTTGACATAGAGGGGCGTAAAATTCGCAGACACAAGTTTGGCAATTATGAGATTGTCGAGTTTTTTGAGGTATTTACGAAGGAGGAGTGTAATAAGATTATAGAACTGGGTGAGAAGAATGGGATGGTGGAGAGTGAGGTGATGATCAAGGTGGGTGATAATCTAACGGGTCTGGACAAGGAAGCACGTATTTCCAAACAAACTTGGCTAGTTGCTTCTCAGGATCCTATTTTGAAAAAGTTTTCCAATATTAATACACGTCTTACAGGTTTACCTGACAAAAATCAGGAGGCGATTCAGGTAGCTTCTTATGTAGTGGGAGGCAAGTACGAACCTCACTATGATGCGTGTGTATCACCTGAGCCTGGATTTTGTGAGAAGTCAAATCGTGGCGCTGGGCAAAGACGTGCGACTTTGATGGTTTATTTGAATGATGACTTTGAGGGTGGAAAGACAGAGTTTATCCATCTGAATTTCGCGGTGAAGCCTGAGACAGGTAAGATGATTCTTTTCTTTAGCACCGATGCGAATGAGAAAATTTTCAACGAGTCTTTGCACAAGGCGGCAGTGGTGACGGCTGGCAAAAAATGGATTTCCACCATCTGGAGTCATCCTGGTCCTTGGATGGATGATCTCAAAACCGCCGAATGAAGTATCCCAGATCTGAGTTGAGATGTGCTTCTTTTTTCAGCCATTCTGAGGTAGGTTTACGCCAGAGTATTTTCATGACTTCATCTATTTGTGGGTTTAAGGGTATTTTTATTCCAGCGTAGGGTAGATTATATACGAAGTAGGTTCCCCAGATAAGTTTTATCTTATCTGTGTAATCTTCATGTTCTAGGTCAAGTCCAGTTTCTTCATAGAGTTCGCGCACGGCTCCTTCTAGATCAGTTTCTCCGCGGAGCCTACCGCCTTTTGGGAAGGAGAGTTTACCAGAGGGGCCTTGTACGAGTAAGATGTTTCCTTTTCTGTCATAGACAATCGCGCCTACTTTTTCTCTTGTTTCGTCGTTGAAGGGGTGAGAGTTCATTCTTTTTCTTCTTTGTATTCTCCATGATACTTGACTTACACGCCACGAGTTTATTCAATTTTTTAGCTCCAATCGACCGTGATAACAGTCTTCTGTGGAGGGTTTCTGTGTGGGGGCTGATTCATGATAAAGTGGCGAACTGAGCAACCTGGGAAGTGAATACGTAGATCTGCTACGATATCACTCACATTCGCCACCATAAACTCACCGATATTCTCATAACCACCTTTGAAGTTCATCTGAAGTTGAATGTTGTGGCGAAAACTATCATGATCAATCTGGAAGGAAGTATTGGACGTATTGCGAGCTTCTTGGACTGCAAGATTATAGATATTCCTTACGATACTCTGGATGTTTTCTAGACGAATCTTCTCAAGATGCCTATGAAGCATTCCATCGGTCTCGGCTTTGAGAGATCGCATCTTATCGCGGGAAATGGGTGTAAGAGGTTGGTCCCTTTGGCCCAGCTTCTGGTCCATCGTGGTTTCCATAGTGTTCTTGCTGTGAGGACTTGGTTTTGTCGTGGGCTCACTAGTTCAATTTTTACGTGGCCTCCAACAAAAAAATTGAAATACCAGCAACCCCTCTAGAACAAGTCCCCCCAAATCACAGCAAATACGAATGTCTTCTTCAGCTCACCGTGCGAGGGCGAGTATTCTGGAGGAGTTTCTTAGCGATCCGAGGACTACGAATATGGCCCATTGTGACAAGCTTCGTCAGAGTCTTCACGTAGCTGTCATCGTAATGCGTGGCAAGATTCTGGCATCCGCGACAAATCGTAATGGTTCTCGTAGTAGTGGCTCAGGCTATTCTAGCCATAGTATTCACGCGGAAAAGAATGTCATCAAGCAACTGGGTGATATCAGCAAGTTGCGTGGTGCAGATTTGTATGTTATGCGGATTAGCAGGGATCCGAAGAAGACTCATACAGAGCGTTTCTTGTATTCAAAGCCTTGCGACCAATGCCAGATTTTCTTGGAGAAGTGCATGAAAGAGTATGGGCTCAAGAATGTGTATTTCACCGCCTGAAAGGCGGTTTAATAGAGATTTTACTTTGTAAAATCGGTATTTCACCGCCTGAAAGGCGGTTTAATAGAGATTTTACCGCCTGAAAAGAAGAACTAGACAAAAAACAAACATCTTTTTTGATACACTCATCTTGTTCATCATCGTGGCTGCCACCACCTCCTCTCATGTCTCGCAAAGAAGGGCACTTACTTGATGGGTGTGTGTAGTCACTGCAGATACTGCAAGGAGAAGCCGTATTCATTCTAGTAAATCCTATTAAATTCTTATTTATATATAGTATGAAAATTTTTGCATCAGGTTCTTGTCGTCTTGTAACAACTATAGGAAGAGGTTCTGATAATGTAATTCCTATACATTCTATGTTTTACAACTTTTCAGGAATAAATTTCTTAGGCAAGCTACATAATACAAAGCAGCATATACAGTTTATACAGTATCTTAAAGATGAGATTGTAATACCAGAAGATATTTTACCAAAATTCTTGACTTCTTATAATACTTTTAGTCTTGGTTGTAATTGCGAAGACTTGTCTCTAATTCCCTCTAAGAAAGAAAGTATAAGAAATCAGTTTGGCGAATGTGAGTGGTACTTGTTTGAGGTGTGTTCTCTGAAATTGTATAAAAAAGACGGCTTTCAAGTTCAATTTGAGCATACAAATGAATACACTTGCGAGATACAGACTGAGGAAGATTTGCTAGAAGATTTACAGAAAATACGAGAAATTATACCAAGAGAAAAAAAGATTTTATTCCAAGTTCATTTTCGTCCAAATATTATGTATAAAAATCCTTCTATGGCGATTGAGAAACGAGAGATTATTTTTCGTGTCATTAATGATTTTTGTAAAAAAACTGAGAACACTTTTGTGTATGACCCCAGTGTTATTTTGAATGATGGCAAATACGTTGTCTATGATGGAGCACATTTTAATGAAGAGGGTCATCTAAAAAGCTTTGAATACATATACGAGAATTTTCTTTCAAAATACGGGTCTAAAAATTCTTTATCTTCTTAACAAAAGATTAGATGCCGAATGATTGTTGGAATTATCTTACAATTACGGCGGATAAGGAAGAGTTGAAAAATTTAATTCTAGAAGAGTTCAAAAATCAGAATGTCAAGATTCTTCAACGTGGTCCAGAGGCTCTAAAGTGTAAGTTATTGAGTGCTTGGCATCCTAATTTTGATTGGCTAGAGGGTCTTTTAGAGAAGTATCCGTCAGTTTGGATAAAGAATATTTGGACGGTGGAGGATGGTGAAGCAGGTGTATGGATTGCCACGGTTCGTAATGGAAAGAAGGAAGTTTCCCAACTTACTTGGGATGATATGAGTATAGAAGAGGAAATGTATAGGTTTAGATAGAGTAGATGGCTGTTGCAGTCTTTCCAAGGGGTAGTGTAAGAGGTGAGGTTTTATTTACAGATACA
>Ga0304729_1002001_pt1 | contig 12716 bp, 17 predicted proteins | sample C_131016_MF_Meta_FD_190475 | JGI IMG/M metagenome (GOLD analysis project Ga0304729, IMG submission 190475) | Freshwater microbial communities from Lake Croche, Canada to study carbon cycling - C_131016_MF_MetaG (v2) (version 2) | ecosystem: Environmental > Aquatic > Freshwater > Lake | place... | reverse complement strand
TAGAAAGGAAGGAAAGACCAGAGGAGTTTAAGATGAAATTACGTTCTTCACCAAGCGAAAGCGAGGATAAAGTAGAACCATAGGTAAGGTGTGTCCTTACATATTGATTTTACACTTTTATTTTTTTAAAGCCCATAATCGGCGTTTTAAATGTCCAAAGGTGTAACATCCTTAAAATATATACTAGATTATAAGAATTTGAGTATCTAAAAAAAGTTTATAAAATTCTGCTTTAATGTAATCAATTAGCGTATATAAAATTGATTATTTGATTTAAACAATCAATAAAAATAAAAATGAGTACTTGGGCTCAAATTGCGTCTAAAATAGAACCAAATGTTTTTAATAAAGAAATAAAGACCAAAGAAGTAAACACTAAAGTAAAGAGTAAAGAAATTAATATTAAAAATAATATAGAGTCTTCCATTGAGTCTTCCATTGAGTCTTCTTCTACAGAAATTGACATTAAAAAAAAGTATAATGATGAACTTGCCATGTTTTTAAAAAAATATTATGAAGAAAATTAAATAGCATATTGCTTCTTGTAAAATTGAATTAATTAATTTTAAGGTTTGCTAAACATTAAAATGAGCATAGAATTAAATATAGAATTAAATATAGAATTGAATGATTGTTACATTACTATTTTGTATAAAGATGACATAAAATCAGCAACGTGTCATTCCATATTATTTGAAACAAATCGTCGATCTGAATTAACTGAATATATACAACAATATTGTGATGAACCTATCACCGATATCAAAATACGTAAAGGAAAGTATCAAACAGATATTTATGGTGACTCCTGGAAAAGTTATATTATCAAGATTCATTAAGCTGTTGCTAGTCCTTAATGAGATGCATCAACAAAATACAAATACTTAAACGCTTGGCTCTGGTTCAATACATCAGACAAATCATCTTTTTTCTTTGATTTTGTAATCTCGTCAATTGTTTCAAAATCTTCCCGTTCTGTCAATACACCATAAGCAGTTTCAATACTCCATTTCTTTCTAGCGGGTTTGTCAATATTTTTATAGCTAACTTTACCAGCTTTTGTCACTTTTTCGATTTTTTCAGATCCCATTACTTGCGTCTTGTGAAACGCCGGAAATTCAATAATGGTTTTACAATTTTTTTGTGTTGAATAGACACCTCTACAACCATATTTAATCATGAAATAACTTTCGCAATGTTGCCCCAATTTTAAAGCCATTGTATTAATCTTACCCATAAAAGAAAGCTGTTGTTCAATCACAAAATAATCAACTTTTTGCCAATATTCAGCATATTTATCGAGCAAGTTTGTCATGCCATGACAAATATCTGAATCAAAATATTTGTCTTTGTTGGTGCCTTCCGTAATATCAAAATTGCCAATGAAAACTTTTTCACCATTACAATATACTTTTTTTAATAATTCGCCAAATTCGGTGGTACAAGTGCCGTTGGCGTTATAGCGTTTATTTTTTGCGATACTTTTATTTTCTTTTTGCAAAGTAATAAGAGCATCTTTATCAAACTTTTCAATGTAAAAAGAAAAGTTCTTCTTACCAATGTCAAACGAAGCTAAATAAGTTGTCATCTTTTATTATTGTTTATAATTTTAAACTAATTATTAAAAAAGCTGCATTTAAAAATAAAAATTAATTAAATAAAGATGTCAGATGAAGTCAAAGATTCAAAATGGTTTGATATAAAAACTACATCGATTCGTTTTACTGTTTGGTTGATGTTATTATTAGGACTATTTAATTTTATTGTGGGAGCTTTTATTGCGGCCGTATTTGGCAGCAATCAGTGCAAAATTGGTGATAATGATAAATCTACAGTAGTTATATGTCAAAGTATTATCATATCAACAGGTGTAGTCATGTTTTTATTTGGTGTATTTGGAGCTTATTTAAAGCTTGACGATAAACATTATTATTCTTCAATATTATCAATCTTACATCATGGTGGATGGCTTGCGTTATCATTAACATTAACAATTGTTTCAGGTATATTGATGAAAACATTTAGTAATGAAACATTTTTATGCGATGATAGTAACGATACAATTAACTCACCTTGTGTATGCAACCCCGGTTATTCTGGTGAAAATTGTGAATATAGTAACAACTTTACATGCAGTGGTCATGGCCTTGCTTCAAATGACGGTAAATGTACATGTATTGATACTGGTTATATTGGCTTAAATTGTAATGCTAATTGTAATAATAAAGACGGTGTTACAGGTGAATGTATATGTGATCCTGAAATTGAAATCAAATACCAATCTGGTCCAAATTGTATTTCAAAGAAATGTGGTAATGGTAATGGAGTCTTTGCCAAAGATAGTAAAGGTAATAAAATTTGCGTTTGTGCCCCTGGATATCAAGGACCTAATTGTGATCAAAGAGTAAATGCTGAATGTAATAATGTTGGTTCAAAAGTAACCGAAAAAGGACAATTGCATCAACAATTAAAAACATTAAGTACAATTTTAATAGGAGTAAATGGTGCATTTACACTTGGCTCACTTTTAACAACCATTAAATACTATTCTAAAACCAACAAGGAAACGTTAAGCGAATTAATGATTGAATACGATAATGTTGACAAACTTGATTCGAAAAAGAAACCAGTAGAAGCCAAACGTATTTTTAAAGAACTCAAAGCGCTTCGAGACAGCGAATACGAAGATGCAATGGTGCCAGAAGTGATGGATAAAATGGACAGCTTGAAAGATATTTTGGTAGAAGAATTTAAAAATAAGAAAGCTGACAAGATTATTCAATCCTTGTTAGAAGATTATAAAAATCGTAAATTTAAAAGTAAATCGGATACGATTTATGTTATTCAAAACTATATTTCAAAAATATGTGATGGAACGGAAACATTTAACTACGATGATTCAAGTATACAAGAAGATATTGGAGAGATTGAGTATGACATAGAAAAACAAATCGAAAAAATTGTAGAAAAGATATCAAAAACTCCTACACTTAAAAATTCGATTGAATCTAGTCTAATTATTAGTGCATGTAAAGATGAACTTACTATCAAAAAAGCAGCGGCAAAACAATATTACGAATTACACAAAAAAGATGTTGATTTATCAGGTCATTGTAATGCGGTACATAGAAACTATTCACCTGAATTAGATGAGTTGTGTAAAAAATACGAACAAAAACAAAGTATTGAAAGTGTATTAAAAAATACAGAAAAATTTGTAACTGATGAAAATGCTAAATTAGCAAAATTAAAGAGTATTGATAGTAAAGTATTAGCAGAAAATTCTGAAAAATACAATAAATTGGTAAAAGAATTAACCACATTATCAAGTACATTAAATGGAAAGAAAGAAAAGAAATTAATTATTCAAGCAGAAGAATTGGAAAAATTAAAAGACTTGAAAAGTAAAGTTTCTGAAGCTGTAAATTCTCTCTTGTCAACAGAAAAGAAATTTGAAGAATACAATAAACTATTTCCTAAAGTTGAAGAATTGTATAATCAGATGAATATCGAAAATGTAGTTGTACCTAGTATTGCTACTAAATACCAAGAATTAACTAGTAAAAAACAAGAAAGTGATTTAACCAGTGTAAATATACCAGATATGGAAGCAGCACTATTTAAAGAAAGTATAAGAGAAATCATTAAAAATACTGCAAATTCTATGCCGTCTTTAAGAGAATCTTTAATACAAATGGGTAATAAATTGCAAACTATCCCATCAGGTTCTCAATATTTACCAATATTAAAAAAAATGAAATCAGATCTTGAAACCAAAATTGAACAAGCTTCTCAACAACCTTCTCAACAAGTTTCTCAACAAGTTTCTCAACAACCTTCTCAACAAGATTCAGCAAATCAATCTTCAGGAATGCAAACAATTTCAGAACAAAGTAGTAGTGCATATAATCAAGCTGCGTCAGAAGCTGCAAACCTAGGTGCAGCTCGATCTCGATTACATTCAGTTAATTCAGTTAATTCATATTCTCCGCAAATGATTCGATATAAACAAATGGAACAAATAGGACAACAAATAGGACAAATAGGACAAATAGGACAACAAATGGGACAAATAGGACAACAAATAAATTCTAAATCTAAATTTAGAAAAACTTCTCTATATAAAATTATTCATCATTTAAAAAAACAACACAGAAAAGGTCGTAAATTATAAAAGTAAGGTAAATTTATCATAAAATTATGATAAATTAAATACAATTCGTCGTTACCCCTTATTCACAATACCCTTCTACACTGGGTATTGAAGAATCATATACACCAGCTCTTTCGGCTTTTTGTAACAAGTCTTCAAAAATTTTGTCAAATTTTTCTGTATGACCTACTTCATCACACAGAGCATGACTGATTTCGTGGAGTAATACCAATGTTAATTGATTTTGGTGATATTGTTCTCCTGTGTGTTTATCTTTTTTACATAAAAATACAAATTTTTTATCTAATGTATAGCTCTTTTCACCTTCAAAGAAACGTAAATGATCAACTACAGAGTCTACAGTAGGATCAATCTTACGAATTTTTTGAATAAGTGTAAGTGTATATTCATCTTGTGATTGATTATCATAGTTATCTTGAATTTCTGTAATAACACGCCAAAATACATAAAGTATTAATAAAATACCCAAACCACAAAATAATTTATTTAATAACTTGCTCATTTATTATAAAATTGAAAATAAACAAAATAAATTAACAATTGATTAAAAATGTATTCTCTTTTGAAACATATTAGTCATAAAAAAGATAACAAGTTATTGCTTTTAAAATATTTGAAAAAATATTCAGAAGAAGATGCCTATGCCATTATCTATGAAATGTCTGTAATGGCACAAGATGGAAAACCACTGACAGAAATTTTCAAGTGTTTAAAAGAAGGCAAATTTGGCTTTGAACATACTGATTTTGTTGACATTGCCAAAAAAATTAAAGAAACTGACAGCTTTATGCTCAACTCTTTCGAAGTCGAAGAAGGTGTTAACGAATGTTCCAAATGTAAAAGCAAACGTACTATTTCATACTCAAAGCAGGTCAGATCAAGCGACGAGCCTGCTTCTCTATTTGTCTATTGTGTAGAGTGCCGATACCGATATATTTTTAATGGTTAATTATGATCAATAATTTTTACAAAAAGTTAATTATTACGATTACCTAACGAATGTTGTTTACTTTTACTTTAAGCTGGTGTTTCTCTGTATTTTTATGTTTTTCAAAAATAGAATCAGCAAAAGCTCCAAAGTCGCAAATATCACAATAAAACATAAATTGATCTTTTCTCTCTTCAATACTACCATGATTATTAAGATAGTGATTCATATAATTAGTCTTGTTATAGTTTTTATATTCACATTCTTTACATTCATGAAGAGTTTTATCACTTCGTTCTTTACGTTTACCTGTAAGATGTAAGGTTGTATTAAGATGTTGATTATAAGATGTCATTATATTTGTACCATAATGACACTTTTCTATTATAAATTATTTGGTATTTTTATAAATTATATAAAGATAAAATTTGGTAAGATATTTAAAGGGTATTTTAAATTGATTTTTATTTGCTAATGTTGTAAATATTTTTAAAGCTATGTATCAAACAAGGCTTCAAGCACGACGACAAAAAATTGATTTTTCAACTAAACGTTTTGAAACATTTTTAACATTTAATATTATTCAATCTTTTCTTGAAAAACAGAGTGAAGGACTTGCGTTAAAAGGTTTACAACCTGTAACTGAACTTTTAAATAAACTTGTTAAACAATATAAAAAATGGGCTGAAAGAACATTATTAGAAAATTTATCATTTCCCATGTCTATTGTATTATATAATAATAAAATCTTTGTATGTGAAACATTGCTTCACTATATTTTAGTATTTGATATTGAAACAAATAATATATTATTTTTGAAAAATAATGGAAATATGGATTCAATGTTGAACTCTAAAATCTGTAGTATTGTTGTACTAAAAAGTGTTAGATCGAACATAATATTCTACATTCCATAATGCATCCAGTGTATTACCTCCTGCATAGGAAATAGCACTTTGAACACATTCCGTCAAGTATTTGCATTCTTCTAATACTGTTTTATCTACCATTGGTAGTAGCTTCTTTATTCCCTCAATATGATTCTCTTTACTTGACTGATACGCAGAAGCCGATCCCCAAAATTCTTTATAAAGAGCATCATCTTTTCCAACAATTGTAGCTCCAGGCGAATCCTTATGAGCAGAGAAGAGACCTCCCACCATTACCATCTTTGCACCAAATGCAATCGCTTTTACAATATCACCAGGGTCTTTTATTCCACCATCTGCAATAATGTCCGTTTCTTCCAGCTTTTTTGCTCGTACACAGTCTTGAATAGTCCATGCCTGCATTCCACGACTACCAAATCCTGTCGTATGATATGTAGTACAGGCTGATCCTGGTCCAATACCGATTTTAATGGCATTTGCTCCCCATTTTTCTAAATCTTGAACTCCCTCAGGAGTACATACGTTTCCTGCTATCACGTATATTTTAGATGACATCTTTGTACGAATATACTCTAAAATTCGTTGCATTTTGATGCTATGTCCATGTGCAATATCAATTGTAATATAATCGGGATACATAGATTGTGAAATAAGTTCATTTAGAACATCATAGGCATCTTCGTTCACACCAATAGAGATACTGCTAGGAAGATCTAAATTATGCATTTTTCTAACAAATTCAACGGTATTGATGTTGAAACGATGTTGTATATAGAAATAACCAGCATGTGCTAATTTAATACAAAGTTTTTCATTAATAACAGATTCCATATTAGCAGGGACAATTGGTAATTTAAACATATATTTTCCAAGATGAACGGATGTATCGCATTCGGAGCGTGAATCTACTATGCATAATTTAGGCACTAAATTTATTTGTTGAAAGTCAAAAATTGGATCTGTTATATTCTTTACCAAAATACTTTGATTTTTTTTATCACATTTAGGTAATGATGTTAAACTGTTCATCTTTTTTTTTATTATATAATCTAACATTTAAATGTACTTTTTCAAAAATACTATTTATCTTTAGTTGGAATTTCTCCAAAAATTTATGAAATATGATATTGTAAAGATAAAACAGTATTTATTATGGATAAATTAAAAGTTAAAATATAATAACTTTTAATTAAAAAAAGACCATTTTAAATATTGTTCATACCTACCTGGATGAACATATAAAGTTAAAACCAGTTCTTGTTGACCGTAAAATTGCTGATGGTGTAGTAAAAATCGCCCTGATCGTTTGTATGATACAGGAACACATATTGTTGTTGTTGAAGTAGATGAATATAAACATACTGGTTATAAATCATGTGAGATTGTACGTATGAAAAATATCCAATTTGATTATGGTTTACCGACAATTTTCTTACGGTACAATCCAGATAATTTTACAATAAGTGGGAAAACATGTAAAAAATATAATGAAGAAAAACGTTTAAAAATACTTGTAAAGTGGATTGAAACATGTTTTACAATGATTCCAAAAAATGATATTGAACCAGTTCGTTATAAAAAACTATTTTATAATGATTATAACGAATCAGATACAAGCTTTATTAGTTTATAAGCAGGTCTATTCCCCGTACGATGAATTCATTTATAAGCGGGGTCCCGCCCCCTCACGACGGATTCATTTATAATAAAAATTTATAATAAATTTTAGTAAATCTTTAGTAAATTTTTAATCATTTTGTAAAGCTGCATTTGATGTTTTTAAAAAGTATAGTATAGTATTTTTATATTCTACTTTTTTTAGTAATATCAAGTTGTTAACACTTCTTTTTTTATCCTCTAATAATTTATTGGTAACATAAAATGTAAATTGTATTTTTTTATCCAATATTTTTTTAAAGATTATAACATCTTTATTATAGTGAGTATAATAACGAATAGCATCTTCATTTTTAAAGGCAATTTTATTATCATTTACGTTAATAATTAATGTGTCATTGTTTATGAGGGAATCATTAATATCACCCATTTTTACATATAGATATACAATTGACATCAATCATTTTATTTACTTCAAGTTTAGTTTAAGTTTGTTTATATTTATATCAAAATCAGGATTATCAAACATTTCTTCTATCAATAATATGAGATTATTTCTATCTTTATATCTATACCCAAAATCTGTAATTTCTCCAAGCGTTTTGAAAACAATGGCAAGATTGCGTAAATCATTGCAATTTTCTTGTTCATACTCCTTAGAAAGTCCAAAATCGATAATAACTAATTCTTTATGGTCTGTACCACGGAACATTATATTATCAAGTTTTATATCCATGTTACAGATATGATTACTATGAAAACATTCAATTGCTTCTATTAATTGGTTTAGATAATTATAAAGTGTTTCAACACTAATTTTTTGTTGTAAATCAATTAAATTATCTATAAATTCGATGAGTGTATCACCTTGGGCATATTCTTCTAAAATAATACCATACTCTCTATTATAGTCGTCAATTCCAGAAACAAAGCCTTCTACTTGAATAATATGTGGGCATTTTTTATTGTTAATATCTAGTAAATAATTGTATTCTTTTTTCAGTAATTTCAACGAATCTTCGGGTATTAATTTCGCTTGTTTACCGATGAGTTTAATATCTTTATGGTTGTCTTTATGGTTGTCTTTATGGTTGTCTTTCTTATTTTCAACAATAAATACATCGGAATAATCACCACTTTTTATGAGTTTGATCATTTTATATGTTTTATCATCTGTACTTTTTACATCTCTCATTTATTTCAATATAAAAAAGAAAGTTTATTTTATACTTTTCTTTTTTCTTTTTTCCATTTTAAACGGTTACTCTATATATATAAATAATGACAACGACATTTCCGTTTCTTATAAATTTATTGGGTAATTATGAAACCTATAATATGATTACAGATAATGTAGCAATTGGAGACTATATGTCATCTTATAAAAATTTTGATATTATTATAAACTTGAATTATCCAGCAAATAATGCTCCTTATCATGGTGGTTATGTAACGGAAGAAAACAATAAAATCATTTATTCAATTGGTATACTCGATATTGAAGAAGAAAACATGAAAAGTTTTTTTAGTATTTTTATACCAAAAATGAAAGAAATAACAAAAAGTATAAGAAAAAGTATAACAAAGAACCCCAAGATTTTATTTCATTGTAGTGATGGCATTTCCCGTTCAGCAAGTGTTGCAATTGCTTATTTAGCAAAAATATTACATAAAAGTGTAAATGATGTGTTTGATCTTGTTAAAATAAAACGTAATTGTATTCGACCGAATCGTGGATTTGTAAAACATTTAATTCGTTTTGATAATTGGAGAATGGTCGATGACATTATCGATAACATTGCAATTGAACGAAAGTCTATCAGCAACTGAGAGAAAAATTCTATAATAATTTAATTTTATAGAATTAATTTAATTAAGAAACCGTCGTGAGGGGACGGGACCCCTCAAAAGAACTGATTATGCAACAGAGTTGCTACATTTGTAAGCAACAATAAGTAAAACATATTGGTTAAAAATTTAATGGTTTGATCAATTTTGTTCAATGACCCATTTACTTTTTCATAAGAGTTTTTGGTATTCATAAACGTTCGTGTAATCAAAAGATCGTAATTGGTACGAATCGTTTCGTCGATATTGGTATATTCTTTAATTTTTTTATATTCTCGTTCAAGTTTAAACATTTTACGAGCATTTTCAATCGTATTGGTATTGTATTCAGCAACATTTTTGATGGATAGTGATGGAAAACTATGATCACTATTCATAAATTGAATACATTCTTTGATATATTGAATGGTGGATGTTTGTACTTTTAATTTATTGTTCAATTCATTAATTTTTTCTTCGAGATCGGCGCTTTTCAATTGTTCATTATTCAAGTCTAGCATCAAGTAACGAATACGATCTTCGGCTTTTTCTAAATCAATATTGGTAGAAGAAATGAATTTTTCACTATCACTTTCAGTGTAACTACTATCATCATCGTCGTCACTTTCATAATCATCATCGCTTTCTTTACTTTCTTTACTTTCTTTACTTTTTTCATCTTCTTTCTTATCCTTCTTTTTGGTTTTATCGATTTTCTTTTCACTTTTCTTTTCACCTTTCTTCAGAAGATTAGGATTGATTTGAATTAACTCTTGTAACTTTTTCAGTTCGGTTGTCATGTTTTTTTAAGATTTTAATTAAATTGTTATTTCAATTTAATTATTTCAATTTTAAGCGGGGTACCGACGATTTTTATACTTGTTTTTGGTACCGCTTTTTTGAAAAAGCGGTCTTAGAGAAATTTGTGTGTTTTTGATTCTGATAATTCTTTGCAAATAATAAATTCATTTTGATATATATTCTCGTTTTCACATTTGTTTTTTAGGGTTTCTAATTGTTTTTGCATGTAAAGAGACCAATTATCAATCATACTAATCCATTCTTTATGAATGTCTTGAAGTTGACTAGATAATAATTGTAATGATTCATTAGAAATAACTCCATCAAACTTTTTTAGTAAACGTTTGTACCACATGATCTTTAACATGCACGTATAAAATAAATCACACCAAACATAAGACGGTGTTTTTCCATTCAAGATGGAGTCAATAATATTTTCATAACGATTTTTATCTAGAATTGCTTCTACAAAAAGAATAATAGGATTTAAATTTGTTTCGTATTGAAAATGATCTGGATCATCTGCAAATTCCATTTCAAGAAGACCATCGACTAACGAACTTAGATGTGCTAAAATAGTGTATATATTGTTAGTAATCCATGTTTCTTCTTCTTCGTTAAATCCATAACAATTACTAGTATAATAGAGCTTTCCCCATTCAAATACAAATTTTTGGGAAGGATGTGGAGTTTTTGACGTCATTATTAAACTCTTGTATATTTTACTTTATTATTTCAATTTTAGACCAGAGCTTTTTTTGGAACGTTGTTTAGACCGTTGTTTAGATCGTTTTTGTTTGGAACGTTGTTTAGAACGTTTTTTAGAACGTTGTTGTTTAGACCGTTTTTTAGACCGTTGTTTAGAACGTTGTTTAGAACGTTTTTTAGAGCGTTTTTTAAAACTCAACCTAAGTGGTTCTGGTTCATACATTTGAATTGAAATAGTACCATTATTATTATTAATTTCAAAATAGTAAATAATAGCATCATATATTATATTGAAAAAAATACCGTGTCTTATCAAATCTGTAAAATTGGTTACTGGAACATAATTATTATCTATTATTTTAAATAAAATATAGACTTCATCAGTATATGAAAAATAATATAATGTTTCACCATTTTTAGTATTAAAACTAAAAAAAAATGCTATAGGTCTAGGTGGATTTGTAATTGTAATAAACTTATTATTATCTTTATATTCATCATCATAATAATGATGCTTAGAATTATGCTTATCAACTTTGAAAGAATAAAGCATATTATTATGTACTATACTAAAATTATCATGATTATATGTTAATAATGGTTCAATTTTTACATTATTTAATACCAATGGTTTTTCACCCAAAAAATAATGTGTTTGCGCATCATTTACAAATAAATAAAGTGTTTGATTGTCGTTATCTTTAAAAGAAAACTCTATAAATTTTTTTATATCTTTGCAACATTTATCACGTTTGAATAACTCAAAAATTTGTGGATTTAAATTATTAGTTATTTCATCAAATGACATATCTAATTCGTTTATAGGAGTTTCATCTCTAGGAGCATTTCTTGTAACTCCAGGAACGTGCCATAGACCATGCATTTTAGTATTTATGAAATAAAATTAAAAATTATTGTCATTGCTACACTTATTTATTTAGGTTTACGAGGTTCTTTCCCATTACGACGGTTACTTCGTTTACGGGGTTTCGCACCATTACTACGTCTATTACTACGTCTATTACTACGTCTATTACTACGTCTATTACTACGTCTATTACTACGTCTTTTACTACGAAATGCAGGGTTTTCTATAGGATGGATAATCATTTGAAGAGAATTGTTGTATTTTATGACTTTTGTTGCAAAATCGGATAAATCCGTTAATGCCATCGCTATCTGATCCTCACACGTTTTACACCTTTGGACATTTAAAACGCCGATTGTAAGCATTAAAAAAATCAAGAAATGAACTCACTTGTAGTTCATTCCCGCCAAAGGTTATACATTGAAGTATAGTAAAATCAACTGATATACTACCTTTTGATTACTCTCGACAGAGTAAAGGATAGTAATGTATTAACCTCGGATAAATTCCGTGGGTCGTTTGTTTTTGTTGTAAATCATGTGCTTCACGATTCCTAACATGTTGAGACAACTGTTCTTATCTCGGGTAAAGAAACGATACGATTGAAACATTGATTTAGGTTCGTCTTCGGGACTACCAATGTGTTCTTCCTTATCGTTTCTACAGTGCTTACATCCCAATAAACGGAACTTTTTACTTCCATCTATCGTAATATTACTAATGTCCTTCCAGCAATGACAACATTTTTTACTGGTGTTATACTCATCAAGAAGGAGCGTTGTATACCGCTTTTTCACCAAGCGTTTTAGTCCTACTCCCATCGTAGAAGCACCTTTGATACACGACCCTTGTTTGGCACTCCAATCACCTATGCAAACAACAATATCTTCCTTGTTTCCAAAT
>Ga0304729_1001998_pt1 | contig 12734 bp, 10 predicted proteins | sample C_131016_MF_Meta_FD_190475 | JGI IMG/M metagenome (GOLD analysis project Ga0304729, IMG submission 190475) | Freshwater microbial communities from Lake Croche, Canada to study carbon cycling - C_131016_MF_MetaG (v2) (version 2) | ecosystem: Environmental > Aquatic > Freshwater > Lake | place... | reverse complement strand
CACCAGCCGGTTCGTGTAACGCTTCACTCCCTAATTTAACTGGAGTAACAACTGGACACGTTTCCAGATGTCACATCCCAGAAGCGCAGCGACCAACAATTTTTGCACACAATCAGGAGAGGGCTAACTAAATGTCACAAGATGCACTCTTCTCGATTAAGGATTTAACAAAGCATTTCCCTGTTAAGAAGTCTGGGTTATTTAACAATGAAAAAGCAACCGTCAAGGCTGTCGATGGCATTTCATTGGATATCCACGAAGGTGAAACCGTTGGAATCGTGGGTGAATCTGGCTGCGGCAAGACAACTGCTGGACGTACATTTTTGAAGCTGGTCTCACCAACTTCTGGCCAAATAATCTATAAGGGCCAAGACATCACGAACTTCTCGGCCAAAAAGATGCGCCCCCTTCGCGCTGAGATGCAGATTATTTTCCAAGACCCTTATTCCGCATTGAACCCTCGTCAAACAATCGGAAAGATTATCTCGGCGCCTTTTGAAATTCAAGGCGTTACACCTGATGGTGGCGTAAAGCGCGAAGTTGAAAGAATTCTGGAGCGAGTTGGCTTGAATCCAGAGCACTACAACCGTTACCCACATGAATTCTCTGGTGGCCAACGTCAACGTATTGGAATTGCTCGTGCAATAGCACTGAAGCCAAAATTTGTTGTTGCAGATGAGCCGGTTTCCGCATTAGATGTTTCGATCCAAGCCCAAGTAATCAACTTGCTAGAGGATCTAAAGCGCGAAGATGGAATCACGATTGTCTTTATCGCCCACGACCTCTCTGTGGTTCAACACATTTCAGACCGCGTCGTAGTTATGTACCTCGGTAAAATCATGGAGATCGCCGACTCAAATAACCTTTATTCAAATCCACGCCACCCATATACCAAGGCATTGTTATCGGCGGTGCCGCAGGCAGATCCACGGGTCGAGCGAACTCGCGAGCGAATAATCCTTACTGGCGATCTACCAAGCCCAATGAATCCGCCAACCGGATGTGTATTTAATACTCGTTGCTGGAAGGCAAAAGATATCTGCCGTACATCGGCACCAGAACTGCTAACAGTTGGTTCTTCAACTGTTGCATGTCATTTCCCTGAGTAAGCCTTAAAACGGCCTTTTAAGGCCGAAAAACCCTATTTCTGGGCTACCAAATCCGCACGCGCTCGCTTTCAGGTAGATAAAGCGCATCTTTTTCGGTTACGCCAAAGGCCTCATAGAACTCATCAAGGTTTCGAACAACCTGATTGCAACGAAATTCATCAGGGGAGTGCGGGTCGGTTGCGACTCGGCGACGAACTTCTTCAGCCCGCATTTTTTGGCGCCAACATTGCGCCCAACCCATAAAGAGCCTCTGGTTGCCAGTTAGGCCATCGATCACTGGTGAACTCTTGCCATTTAGCGAGAGTTGGTAGGCCTTGATCGCGATAGTTAGGCCGCCGAGGTCACCGATATTTTCGCCAATAGTTAGTGCGCCATTTACGTGAACGTCTTGGGCCTCGAGCGGGCGCAGCTCTTCATACTGGGCAATTAATTTTGCCGCTCGTTTTTCAAACTCGCTAAGGTCGGACTCGGTCCACCAGTTATTTAAATTTCCATCCCCGTCGTACTTCGAACCTTGATCATCAAAACCATGTCCAATTTCGTGGCCAATCACTGCGCCAATGCCACCATAGTTTGCGGCATCATCGGCAGCCAAATCAAAGAATGGTGGTTGCAGGATCGCGGCCGGAAATACGATCTCATTCATACCTGGGTTGTAATAAGCGTTTACGGTCTGCGGCGTCATGAGCCATTCAGTTCGATCAACTGGCGCACCGATTTTTGCGTATTCAAAATCCTGGTTGAATTTTGAGATCCGGGCCAAGTTTCCAAGCAGGTCGGTCGCACTTATTTCAAGTTTTGAATAATCGCGCCACTTATCTGGGTAGCCAATCTTTGGTGTGAACTTGTCCAGCTTTTCAAAGGCCTTGGATTTGGTCTCTGGACTCATCCAATCAAGTGCTGCGATATCAATGCGATATGCCTCAATGAGATTTGCTACTAGCCCAACCATGCGCTCTTTGGCGGCGGGTGGGAAATGCTTTTGGACATATATCTGGCCAACGGCTTCACCAAGTGAGCCTTCAACTAAGCCAACCCCACGCTTCCAGCGCGCCTTTAATTCAGGTGTTCCCGAGAGTGCGGTTCCGTAAAAGGCAAAGTTTTCAGTTACGAATTCGCTGCTCAAATAGGAGGCAGCGCCAGACAGTAAGTGCCAAGTAAGCCATGAACTCCAGGCCGGTGCATCAAAGTTTTCGAGTAGTTTTCCAACACCGGCGAAGAAAGATGGTTGTCGAACGATTACGGAATTAAAAGCCGCAGCTGGTGCGCCAGAAGTGGCGAGCCATAAATCCCAGTCCAGGCCAGTTGATGATTCTTTCAATTCTTGGATCGTCATTTTGTTATAAGTCAGGGTCGCATCGCGGTCACGCACCTGGTCCCAATGATGAGATGCAATTTGGGTTTCCAGATCGAAGATGCGCTTTGCATGTTCGCCCGGGTTTTCGATTTTTGCAAGTGCGAACATTCGTTCAATGTGGGCTAAAAGCGCGGTGCGGATTTCGGCAAATTCTTCTTCGCGGTAATAGGCCTCATCCGGCAGACTCAATCCGGCTTGGCCGACATAAATAATGTTGGAATTAGAATCCATGTTGTCAGTGGTTATATATTGATAGAAGAGACCGCCAAGGCCAAGGCTTTCAAATTCACCTAGGGTTTTATGAAATTGCGTCACGTCCTTAACAGCCAACGCTTTAGCTAAATAATTAGCAACCGGTTCGAGGCCAAGAGTTTCGGCCCGGGCTTCATCCATGAATGATCGGTAGAGATCGCCAATTTTTTGGGGGATTGAATTGGGGGTACTGGCTTCGGCCGATAGTTCTTCAATAATTTGGCGGACGTGCAACTCGGCTTGTTCGTAGAGCTGATAGAAGGCGCCGTCGGAGGAGCGGTCTGCCGGAATTTCTGCGCCATCAATCCAGGTTCCGTTTACGTGACGATACAAATCGTCCTGGGGGCGCACGCTTGGCTTGATGTGTTTTAGGTCGATTCCGCTTCTCATGTGAGCGAGCCTATTACAACCGCTTAGAAAAACGCATAAAAAGAAGTAATTCAACTTTCAACTAAATCATTATTCATCTAAACTTTAATCATGGCCGGAAAATTAAACGCTAATTCGGGGGAGCCAAAATGGCTAAATCCGCGCGAGATGGCTGCTTGGCGTTCCTACATTGTTGCCTCGCGTCGCTTGCTTGAGGCGCTAGAACTAGATTTAGAAAACCATGATCTCTCAATGGCTGACTATGAGGTCCTTGCCCAGTTAAGTGATGCACCCGGGCGACGACTTCGCATGAGTGAACTCGCAGAGATTTCCATGATCTCCAAGAGCCGGCTATCTCACCGGATGAAAGTTATGGAAGCCGCAGGTTGGGTTCGCCGAGAAGAATGCACCGAAGATAAGCGGGGCTACTTTGCGGTCATGACCGAGAAGGGATGGAAAGCAATCGTGAAGGCGGCACCGGATCATGTAAACAGTGTTCGTTGCCGATTGGTCGATCACTTAACTTCTAAGGACCAAGAAGATTTATCAAAGATTTTTAACCGAGTAACTGAAACATTGCGTGATCAATTTGTTAATGAGGGCGCTGCTCCGGCAGGCGTTACAAGAGCTAGAAAGAAATAACCATTTTGTTGATCAAATGAAAAAGCCCCGTTGCTTTCGCAACGGGGCTTTTCAAGCTAATAAATTACTTAGCAGCTGCCTTCTTGCGACGGCGCTTCTTTGGAGCAGCAGCCTTAGCAGCTGCCTTCTTGCGACGCTTTGGAGCAGCCTTCTTAGCTGCTGCCTTCTTACGACGCTTTGGAGCAGCCTTCTTAGCAGCTGCCTTCTTGCGACGCTTTGGAGCAGCCTTCTTAGCAGCTGCCTTCTTACGACGCTTTGGAGCTGCTTTCTTAGCAGCTGCCTTCTTGCGACGCTTCTTTGGAGCTACTGCCTTAACAGCGGCCTTCTTGCGACGACGCTTTGGAGCTACTGCCTTAGCAGCTGCCTTCTTGCGACGCTTTGGAGCAGATTTCTTCTTAGCTGCAGCCATGTACATCTCCTAATCAGAATAGTTCGATCCGTCACCGAACCTGTTCATGTATAAGGGTGCCAGTGTTTGCAAAAAGTTTCCACTATTTTGAGTGAAAAATGCCCTGCGTGTCGCAACATTATTTTTTTCTTTTTTTGTGCATTTCAACAAATTTTCTTGTTGAATTTCGAAAAATTACTGATCAGTTTCGGAATTTTTCTCGTTTTTTTGTTGAATTTCCCGAATTTGGCGTTGTTGGACCGCAAATTTATTGGTTCGGACGTCATATTTTCGAAAATTAGGGAGTGCAGAGGCCGCTAAACCAACAATTCCAATACATAGAAGTCCACCACTGATTACCGAAGTTCTTAAATTTGTCCAAGCAGCAACCGATCCGGCACGCATCTGACCACCAAGTGGACCTACTGAGTAAGAGAGTAATTCGATGCCAGCCAAACGACCACGTAGTTCATCCGGGATTGATTGGTTCCAAATTGCACCCCGGAAAAGTGCGCTAACCATGTCGGAGGCACCTGCAAGACCAAGGAATAAAATTATGAAGAAGAGCGATTTGCTGACCCCGGCCATTGTGATGGCTGCACCCCAACCAATTGCAGCAACCATGACGGCGCGACCATGGTGGGGATAGTTTTTAATCCAGCCACTTGTGAGGGTTACCAAAATTGAACCAATAGTCCCGGCTGCATAGAACAAACCAAGTGCCCATCTGGCATGAATTTGGTCAGCCCAAAACGGAAAGAGGGCATTTGGCATAGCGAAGAACATCGCCGCCAGATCCACCAAGTAAGTGCCCAGCAGGTCTTTGCGCGATGTTGCATACCTAATGCCTTCGAACATACTTTGCATTGTGGGAATTTCATTTGCTTTCGTCGGCTTAACAGATCGAACTCGCGCAATCAAAATTAGCGAAACAACATATGTCGCAACATCGACTAAATAGGCCGAACCAATACCGAAAGTCGCCAGCAAAATTCCAGCAAGTGCTGGGCCGGTGATGACTCCGGTCTGCCAGCGAAGGGACATCAGCGCACTTGCCGAAGGCAGATCAGAATGACCAACAAGTCTCGGCAATATTGCATCGGCACTTGGTCGTTGCAGTCCATCGAGAGCAGCAAATGTTGCACCCACTATGTAGAGCCAGACCAAATGGGGGTGGGACAACCTAGAGTTGATAAAGAGGGACAGGGTTGCAAATAGGCAGAAGAGTTCAGTTATCCAGATCATCTTCTTTCGGTCAACCTTGTCGGCGAGCACCCCGCCGTAAAGCCCAAAAATGATTAATGGGATGAGTTCAACGGCGCCCATAAGCCCGACGGCGATATATGAGTTGGTTAGTTCTTTAATTTGAAAGGGGAGCGCTACGTAGGTGATCATGGAACCGAAATAACTGATTAACCCGGCGCCCCAAAGCAACCTGAAATCCCGAAACTTTCGCAACGGTGAGATATCGACTGCGATTTTTTTTAACATCGCCATATCGTAGGTGTTAAGTAAGTTAGAAAACCCTAATTAAAGGATTGTTCTGGACCTGGAAATTGTCCACTTGCGACATCCCCAGCCCACTCCCTTGTGGCGGCCAACATCTCGGCGCGCAGGTTTCGATATGCCTTTGCCAGCTTGGGAGGGGCCGCAGTCAAGCCCATTAAGTCTGTCCAAACAAGTACCTGGGCATCGCAACCATTGCCAGCCCCAATTCCTATAACAGGAATCGTTAGTTCTTTTGAAATTTGCGCCGCTAATTCCGTTGGAACCAATTCAAGTACTAATGCAAAGACACCAGCCTCCTGAAGAGCTTGCGCCTCAGACTTAATTCGAGCGGCATCTTCGCCGCGACCTTGAACTTTGAAGCCACCCAGGGCATGTACTGATTGTGGCGTTAAGCCGAGGTGGCCCATAACCGGTATTCCTGATTCAATTAATTTGCGAATTTGTGGGATGGAGCGCGACCCACCTTCGAGTTTTACAGCGTGCGCTTTTGCTTCCTTAAAAAATCTAATGCCAGTCTGCAGGGCTGCCTCTGGTCCAGATTCATAAGACCCAAATGGGAAGTCGGAAACGACCAGGGCACGTTCGGTTGAATTCACGACAGCTCTGGTTAGTGGGATTAAATCATCGACGGTAACTGGGATTGTGTTCTCTTCGCCAAAGAAATTATTTCCGGCGCTGTCGCCAACGAGTAGGACTGGGATGCCGGCCTCATCAAAAATGCTGGCGCTCATCTGCTCATAGCTCGTGAGCATGGCCCACTTTTCGCCACGTTTTTTCATGGCGGCTAAATCCGAGATCGTTATACGGCTCATAAATTCTCCCCAATGCGCAGTAACTCACTGTCTCAAGGCCTCAAGGGTCCCTGGCTTATCGCGAGTTGCGTGGCTAAAAGTTTAGCGGGGTACTCTTGTTATATGGAAGCCAGAATCGGTCAATTAAGAGTTGCCTTGGCTCAGATCAATCCACGAGTTGGAGATTTGAGCGGTAATTCTGATCTGATAGCTTCGTATGCCACAAAAGCTACTGAGGCTGGCGCACACGTTTTAGTTCTGCCTGAAATGATCTTGACTGGCTATCCCGTTGAAGATTTAGCCCTTCGCCAGACTTTCCGCAAGGCCAGCAAAATTGCGGTGACCGAACTTGCGGCCCGATTGAATTCGCAAGGCAGTGGTGAGTTGCTGACTGTTGCCGGTTATCTAGATGGAAGTGAAGACCAACGGCCACAGAACGCGGTTGCAATTATTTATCGGGGCGAAATTGTGGCCAGGTATATCAAGCACCACCTACCTAACTACGGCGTTTTTGATGAGTATCGAAATTTTGTATCTGGAACTAATTCATTAGTAGTTCGTTTGCATGGCGTCGATATCGGCATTGCAATTTGCGAGGACATCTGGCTTGATGCCGGCCCGGTTGCCGAACTCACGGCACGAACTCCTGGGTTGGTCTTGGTCCCAAATGGCAGCCCGTTTGAGCGAAATAAAAATGACACCAGGTTTGAACTAGTTAGAAATCGGGCGAAGACGATTGGCGCACCGCTTGCTTATGTAAATATGACAGGTGGTCAGGATGACTTGGTATTTGATGGCGACAGCATTGTTGCTGATGCGAATGGCCAGCTCATTGCCAGAGCCCCACAATTCCATGATGGGCTTATGGTCGTCGATCTAGATTTGAAAGTCGCCAGCAGTGAGCCCGATGTAATACTTTCCGAAACACCAATCCCACGCTACGAAAAGTTGACTCATGGCCGGGCACTTCGCATGAGTGATGCGGCCCAGATCTGGCAGGCGCTTGTGGTTGGTCTTCGAGACTATGTTGCGAAGAATAATTTCTCTAGCGTTTTGCTAGGGCTTTCTGGTGGGATCGATTCCGCACTTGTAGCAGCGATTGCTGCTGATGCGATTGGTGGCGAGCATGTATTTGGCATCGGACTTCCAAGCAAGTACTCATCTGATCATTCACTCTCCGATGCTGCCGAATTGGCCAAGAACATCGGATTAAATTATCGAGTCATTGAAATTGAACCAATGGTTTCGTCCTACCTGGCAAATGTTGGTCTTACGGGTGTTGCTGAAGAGAATCTCCAGGCCCGAGTGCGCGGCACAACTTTGATGGGACTTTCAAATCAAGAAGGACATTTGGTTCTGGCAACTGGAAATAAGTCAGAGCTAGCGGTCGGTTATTCAACCCTTTACGGCGACGCAGTTGGTGGGTTTGCGCCAATTAAAGATTTATTTAAAAGCGATGTCTGGGCGCTGGCAACTTGGCGAAATAAGATGGCAACTGACCGGGGCGAGGTTGCACCGATCCCAGTCAATTCAATAACAAAAGAGCCCAGCGCAGAACTTCGGCCAGACCAGAAGGACACCGACTCATTGCCTGATTACAAAGTCCTGGATCAGATCCTAAGTATTTATATCGATGAAGATCTGGGTTTAAATGGTGTTCTTGCGGCAGGTTTTGATCTTGAGCTAGCAACCAAGATTCTTCGCATGGTGGATGCGGCCGAGTACAAGCGACGCCAGTACCCGCCAGGTACCAAGATTTCTAAGCGGGCCTTTGGCAAAGATCGCAGACTTCCGATCACTTCGGCCTGGCGCGAACGCTCCTAATCCTTGCCCAACCTCTTGCAAGCAACTGGCAATTAGACATATGGCGTTTGCCTAATTTAGTATCTACCTAGGTCACGAGTTCCAGGTTTTAGCCCCGGCTTACTGGACGGCAACCCTCCACCACGGTGGGGTGCTCCGGGTGAAGACCAGGTCAAATGCAAATTGCATTTGGCAAGCGTGGGTCGCATAAATATTCGACCCCCTTATTTCTGGGAGGTATGTAATGTCATTTTCACTTGATAAATCTTCATTCGAAACTCGCCAAGTCCATGCGGGCCAAGTTCCAGATCCAACAACAGGCGCTCGCGCGCTTCCGTTGTATCAGACAACTGCTTATCAATTCCGCGATACCAAACATGCCGCCGATCTATTTGGGCTTGCAGAACTTGGAAATATTTACACCAGAATCATGAACCCAACTCAGGATGCGGTTGAACAACGGATCGCATCTCTTGAAGGTGGAGTAGCTGCGCTTCTATTGGCATCTGGTTCTGCCGCAACAACTTATGCAATTTTGAACGTGGCAGAGGCTGGCGATCACATTGTTTCTTCACCAAGTCTTTATGGTGGTACTTACAACTTGTTCCACTACACCTTGAAGAAATTTGGAATCGATGTCACCTTCGTAGAAGATCCATCCGATCCTGCATCGTGGCAAGCCGCGGTGCGTCCAAACACCAAGGCCTTCTTTGGTGAGACCATCGCAAATCCAAAGAATGAAGTTTTAGATATTGCAACTGTCGCAGATGTGGCACACAAGAACAATGTGCCTCTTATTGTTGATAACACTGTTGCAACGCCTTTCCTGATCCGTCCCTTCGAACATGGCGCCGACGTAGTTGTTCACTCGGCGACTAAGTTCCTTTCCGGACACGGAAACTCAGTTGTTGGCGCTGTTGTTGATGCTGGCACATTTGATTATGCCAAGCATCCAGAAAAGTTCCCAAGCTTTAATCAACCAGATCCAAGTTATAACGGTTTGGTCTATGCCCAAGCTCTTGGAGTTGGCTCGGCATTCGGAGCAAACCTTTCTTACATCTTCAAGATCCGCCTGACACTTCTTCGCGATACCGGCGCTGCAGTAAGTCCATTTAACGCCTGGTTACTAGCACAAGGACTTGAGACGCTCTCACTTCGCATTGAACGACATGTTTCAAATGCGCAGGCGTTAGCCAAGTGGCTTGAGACCCAACCAGAAGTTCTAAAAGTTAACTATGCATCCTTGCCGTCATCGCCATGGAACAAGTTGGCCACAAAGTATGCGCCAAAGGGAAGTGGTTCAGTCCTATCCTTTGAAATTAAGGGTGGCATTGAATCTGGCAAGAAGTTTGTTGAAGCGCTCAAGCTCCATTCGCATGTTGCAAATATCGGCGATGTTCGATCACTTGTGATTCACCCAGCATCAACAACTCACTCGCAACTATCACCGGCTGAACAATTAACAGCTGGCGTAACACCAGGTCTTATCCGACTTTCTGTCGGCATCGAAAACATCGAGGATATCAAGGCTGATATCACTGATGGTTTCGCTGCTAGCAAATAGTTCCTAAGTTATTAAGCAAAACTTAACTTATGGCCAGTAATAGTAATTCTGCCGTCACCGGAGCATGGCTTGAAACCCATGACTCTGGTGATCGGCAATTTCTAAAACTGGGGGATTTAGAGCTGGAATCTGGTGAAAAATTAGTAGACACAACCATTGCGTATCAAACCTGGGGGAAGTTAAATTCCAAGGGCGATAACGCAATATTGGTAAACCATGCGCTAACTGGTTGGTCGGATGTTCCAGGTTGGTGGCCTTCGATGGTCGGCCCTGGACTGCCATTAGATACCGATAAATATTTCATCATCTGTCCAAATGTAATTGGCGGTTGCCAAGGAAGCACCGGCCCATCATCGATGGCCCCGGATGGGAATCGTTGGGGCAGTAGATTTCCAACCCTAACAATTCGTGACATGGTAGGAGCCGAACTTGCATTAACCAATGCCCTTGGGATTTCACATTACGTACTGGCTGTAGGGCCATCTCTGGGTGGTATGCGCGCGCTGGAATGGGCGATTCAACATCCAGACCGCGTAAATGCAATTTGCACAATTGGTTCATCCGCAGTTGCAACCGGCGATCAGATTGGTGCCGCATCAATTCAAATTCGCGCAATAAAAACAGATCGCCATTACAACAATGGTGACTATTACGAACAAGAGTTGGGCCCGGTTGAAGGTATGGGAATTGCTCGTCGAATTGCCCACCTCACTTATCGAACTGAAACTGAGATGGATGTGCGCTTTGGTCGCGAACTTCAAGGCGATGACACCGGACGATTTGCCGTTGAGTCTTATCTAGATCACCAAGCCCAAAAACTCGCGAAACGATTTGATGCGAATACATACATCGCCCTCACCGAAGCAATGAACTCGCACGATGTTGGCCGTGACCGAGGGGGAGTTGCGCAGGCGCTTGCCACAATTACGATTCCAGTACTTGTCGTTTCAATCGATTCTGATCGCTTATTCCCACTGCGACTTCAAGAGGAGATTGTTGAGCTCACGCCAACAGCACAGCCACTAGTGACCATTTCCTCGCCTTTTGGCCATGATGGATTCCTAATTGAGGTCGAAACCGTGGGAGAAGTGCTCCGGACGGGTCTGGCGATCGGAATTTCACGAAATAAGTAGCCACGGGTGCCCGAAAGTCGAAATGGATGTGCATTTAACCCTGTGGACAATTTATAATATAGTCAAGCAAGTTTCGCTGGTCCGATGAGAGGCCAGGCAAACCAAAGGATGATCTGTGGCTGTAATTCGTGCGCTCAAAAATGGCGCTAGCAAGAAGAAGTCGGTTGCGAAAACTCCCGCAAAGAAGAGCGCTGTTAAAAAAGTTTCCGCAAAATCAACTGCGAAGCCCGTAAAGAAATCCGCGACAAAGAAAATTACAAAGAAGCCTGCAGGAAAGAAATTATTTCCGACCAAAGCTGAATTAGAAGCGCTAAAAATCGCACGCGCTGCCGAAGAGCAAGCAAAGGCCGATAAGAAGGCCACCGGAAAGAAACTATTTCCAACTAAGGCCGAACTAGAGGCTCGTCGACTTGCTGCACTTGGAGTAAAAGCACCGGTTGCTGGAAAGACCGATAAAGCCGGAAAGCCAATTGTCACCAAGATTGATGGCGAAGAAGTTGAACTTGAAGAGATTGAACTTGAAGATTTAGAAACTCTTGTCGAAGAAGTAAAAGAGATTATTGAAGATGAGAAAGAGAACGAAATTCGTGTCGTTAACGTTGCGGAAGAATCTCAGAACGAAGAGAACGCATTCACTATCAAAGACTCCGAAGAAGATGATGCGCCAGTACAAACAGTTCTAACCGCGGGCGCAACCGCTGACCCAGTTAAGGACTATTTAAAGCTGATCGGACGTGTGCCACTACTTAATGCTGAAATGGAAGTTGATCTTTCACTACGCGTGGAAGCTGGCCTTTTTGCCGATGAATTAATAACTAACGATAAGAAAATGGATAAGAAATTTAAACGTGAACTTGAGCAACTTGTACTTGACGGCAAGCGCGCCAAGAATCACTTGCTTGAGGCAAATCTGCGCCTTGTTGTATCGCTAGCAAAGCGTTACACCGGCCGTGGCATGTTATTCCTTGACCTGATTCAAGAAGGAAACCTGGGACTAATTCGCGCAGTTGAAAAGTTCGACTACACAAAGGGTTACAAGTTCTCGACTTATGCAACTTGGTGGATTCGTCAAGCGATCACAAGAGCGATGGCAGATCAGGCCCGAACAATTCGTATTCCGGTTCACATGGTTGAAGTCATTAATAAACTCGCGCGTGTTCAACGTCAGATGCTTCAAGACTTGGGCCGCGAACCGACACCTGAAGAGTTGGCAAAAGAGCTAGACATGACTCCAGAGAAAGTTGTGGAAGTTCAGAAATATGGCCGCGAACCAATCTCACTTCATACGCCACTTGGCGAAGAGGGTGATTCAGAATTCGGAGATTTGATCGAAGACTCTGAAGCGATCGTTCCAGCAGATGCTGTTTCATTCACACTTCTTCAAGAACAACTTCACTCAGTACTTGGAACACTTTCCGAGCGCGAAGCTGGCGTTGTAAAGATGCGCTTTGGTCTAACTGATGGCCAACCTAAAACACTTGATGAAATTGGCAAGGTTTACAGCGTTACTCGCGAGCGGATTCGCCAAATTGAATCTAAGACAATGTCGAAATTGCGCCACCCATCACGTTCGCAAGTTCTACGCGACTATTTGGATTAAGCGAGCCGTTCTAAAACTAGTTAACTTCAGATGTAACTGCAGTTAGCTTGGCAGTTTCATCTTGGATTGTCTTGGCAACTGGCTTTAGCTTTTCAGCATATTCTTTGGCGTGATGACCACAGAAAAGAAGTTCGCCCCCGTTTAGAAGCACTGCACGAACATAAGCCTGGGCGCCGCAACGATCACAGCGGTCAACGGCATTGAGCGGTGTAGTTTC
>Ga0304729_1001997_pt1 | contig 12734 bp, 14 predicted proteins | sample C_131016_MF_Meta_FD_190475 | JGI IMG/M metagenome (GOLD analysis project Ga0304729, IMG submission 190475) | Freshwater microbial communities from Lake Croche, Canada to study carbon cycling - C_131016_MF_MetaG (v2) (version 2) | ecosystem: Environmental > Aquatic > Freshwater > Lake | place... | reverse complement strand
TAAAGTTACGGTATGCGCGGTTATAAGCTTCTGAACCTACGGGAATACCTTGGTTAGCCATCTTGACATCAAATGATTCAGATGCGTTAGCCATATTAGGCTGCAATCTACGCATGATGGCATCGGTATAAGTTTCGCTAGGGTTAATACCGTAACTAGGTAAAGCACTTTGATTAATTTGGGTGTTTACATTTGAAATTGGAAGATTAGTGTTTACAGCAGGATTAGCAGTAAATGGAGAAGCTGAAGCATTTTGTGCGTTAGATGCTAGGCTATTAAATGTAGATTGAAATGCAGGGTTTAATGTTTGATTGGCTGTCCAAGTAGGATTGCCGTTAGCATCAACCGATTGATTGTAATTTAGTGATCCGTAGGGGGTATTTTGGTTAACCCGATTGGCTGCGGTAGCAATTTTAGCGCCTGCAAGATTGCCTTGAGCAGAAGCGTTTGCGGCTTGCGCCCACGGATCAGATGCAGCGGATTGCAAGTAAGGATTGGTTGTATTGGGTGCTGCTGGATCAACCGCAGCCATTTGGCCGCTTGCAAAAGGCGTTATATTTGAAATAGCCATACCAATATCCTTGTCAAAATGATTTAAAGACCAAGTTATCGGTTATTAATAGTATAACCTTAACTTAGCTAATTACAAAACGCCACCGCGCTCCATTACATAGTCGGTTGCAACCCAATGCACATCAATGCCTTGTGAAGCTATACTCATGTTAATACCTGCCGCAAATCCAAGTCCAGTAACGCCTTGCCAAATACGGTTAATACTTAATAATCCGCCCCATGTAGCCGTATCCCAGATAGCATTGTCCCATGTACCTAACGCGGTACTTGCAGGGTTAAATGCTACCGCGCCTAATTGGTTTTGGTAGTCAAAATCCACATTAATACCGCATAAAACGCTTGGTGCGCCATTATCGGTCTGAAAAGTAGGTCTTACAAGGGTAAAGCGTTTAAGTTGTCCAGTGCTATCAAAGTAGCTGTAAGCTTGTTGAACTGAGGCGTTGATGTTTGAACCATTATCGGAATAACCGTTCCAGTATTGGCCAACAAAACCGTTACCACCAAAATATAAGCTTTGGTTATGTAACTCAAAACAAGTCGTATTAATACCGCTAAAGCTTGCCCACGCTTTTGATATGGTGTGCATCACAAATTGTTGCGTACCAGTAGTTGCTGGAATATTAATTAGCAACATATTTGGACTAGCGTAATACATGATTTGCCAGCCAAAATTGGTTGAATATTGGGTTACCGCTTGGCTAATAGCGTAATAAATTTTGTCAGTGATGTTAATTCTAGGGTCTAGACGGCTAGATTGCAGGGCAGAAGCCAATGGTACAAGCCCGTCTTGGGTTAGCAAAAGCAGGTCACCCGCCCATTTAAGAAAGCATTTACGGTTAAATGTTTGACCTAGTTGCCAAACGCCTTTTAACGCCCAGTTATTAGGGTCGCTAGGGTCTATACCGTTGTAGACAATTACTTCACCGTTATTAGTTACAAAAACAGCGTAATCATCAGCACCCTGACCAGCATCAATTGTCCAAGTACCCATCGCTTGCAGGTAACCGCCCCTACGGGCAATACCGCCTAAATCAAATTCAGTGGCCAAACCACCAATAGCATCTGTAGGCAAGTACCAAAATTTTAAGGTGTTTTTTTGCACATAATATAAGCGATTTTTAAACAAATTGACATTAATTAGGTCATTTGAATTAACGCCCGTGATATACAAAGCTACGGAATACGAACCAACGGTGGTAGCGTTAGTTGCTGGCGTTGATGCCATTACATAGGTAAATGTGCTTGTGCCAGTAACGGTAATGACAAAAGTACCATTAAAAGCAGCAGGAACTGCTCCCGCAATAGTGACTTGATTACCAGTAGCAAGGGTATGGGGCGCAGAAGTTGTTAGGGTAGCTAGTGTTGCTACGCGGGTAATGGATGTAATACTAAAAACAGAACTTGTAGTAGCAACCTTAATCCAATCCGTACCGTTGTAGATTAAAGCCGCATCAATACCGTTAACAGCGGACAAATAATGGCCGCCAGCGTTAGCAATATTGACATACTGAAACTTATCGCTAGATAAACCTGTTAATTTAGATGTTGCGGTAGTGGTGTCTGCATCATAAATTACCGATCCTGCGGCAGCAAATAGCTTTTCTGCTGAAGCACCGCTGTAATTCATCAAAGTATTGACTTGACCCGTAATGCCTGTTGAATATTGTGTGTACCCCAAACGCATCTGAAGATCAGTAGGCGTTGGGTACAAATTAATTAGTGATACCGCATCTGTTGGCGGCATTTGGGCAATAGAATCGCGTGCGTTCCACCCGCCAATGGGTGCAGTTATGCTGGTAGTAACTGCGCTACGACCCTGTGCAGGCATGATTAACTACCGTAACCAGTATCAGGGATATTTGCCCAGCCAATAAGCACCTTGCTTGGGTACGGTGCAAAAGATAGGGTAGCAGAGCCTTTATCGTTAGATTTGGCAACAGTTAAATAACGAAAATAATCTTGTTGCAGTGCGGTAGTATCAAAACCCTTGATTTGAAAATATTTAAGCTTAGTTCCCAAGACCATGACGGTATCGTCTAATACGGTGGTGTCGTTATCTAAGGTAAAGCTGTTCTTTACTTGATCGGTAGAACTACGCACCCAGCCCTTAGAACGGTACTCAAAGCCCAGATACTCTTGGGTATTATAAGGTGGCCATATTTGGAATTTACCGCCCAAAATACGCCATCTAATGCGCGGCCCAGTTGAGATATAACCAGACTTAAGCCACTGCCATTGTTGGGCTGTTTCTGGCCCTAACATTTGCCAGTGTTTTGTCTTATCCCAGTGGGTATTGTCGGTAATGGTTTCAAAGTCAGGTGGCAAGTTGTATTCAGTTTTGCTAAATGTAACCGTGCCACCAACACTAGTCGCTGATGCTAATTGGCTAGTCGTTACGGTTGCCCCTAAAACACTTTGTACATATGTATCCTGCGGGATGCTAGTTCCCACAATACTGTAGGTACTGTCCAAACCAGTTGTATTAGCAACATTGGTTAGGGTATAAGTATTTACGATAGTATTGCAAGTTGTAGTAATAGCAGTAGTATAAAACCGATATTCAAGCTCTAATGCCTGCCAATCATACTCTTTGACCAAGTCATAACCAACGCGGTTCATTAGAGCCAAGACCTGTTGTGTGTCCTGATTCGTGTTTCCTGCAACAAAAGTTGGTACGGCAAGGTTTAATTCAGCGGTTGTTTGCTGGACTAATTGGAGCATGGTTGATGACATATTAAGCTTCCTCTACGGATTCCGCCTTCTTTTTGCGGGTTTTCTTTTCACCAACTGCCGCAAGTATAGCTGCCATTTGATCTTGCATTAAGGCGAGCTTCGCATCAGTTTCTGCTTTTATTTTAGCAGTTTCTTCATCTTTTTTGGCAAGTTCTTGTTTAAGTTGTAATAATTCTTCTTCGCGCTTGCTTGTTTCAGATGTTTCCGTTGCCCTGTTTAGGTAAGCAATGGCTTTATCACGAAATGCGTAGGGTGACATTCCTGCCGCCATGCCCATCCGTTGCAGTTGCTGGTCTGAAGCGCTGGCTACGGAGTCAACTGTATGGAATTTAAGGGCGCGGAGTTCTTCAGCTTGGCTTTTACTGACCAAAGCCCATTCTGATAGCGGAGTGCCTACAATTTGTTCATCTGAGCTACCTATACGGTTTTGGTATGCCGCCCAGTGAATAGGAAAACGGGTTTTATGGCTAGGAAGCACATAAGTATCTATTTCTGTGAGGGTATCGCCAGCTACGCAAATATGTACAAAGTCAAATTCTTTGAATATTGGTCTGCCAGCCTCTAATGTTTCTTGTTCTTGTTGCACAGGGCGTTTATAAAAACGAACTTGTAACCTGTTATCTGCATTTTGCTCATCGCTTGGTAAAGCCATTTTTAATTCTCCTAAGGTATTAGGTTGTTAAAAGAAAAAGGGGCTACCCGTTAAGGTAACCCCTCGTTTTTACTACAAAAAGCTATTAAACACTAGCCTTGCCAAACCAACCATAATCACCAGAAGCCATAGAAGCTCCAGCAATATAAGTACCAGCACCCAAGGTAACTTGGAATGTTGATGCGTTGACAACGCAAGTAGCTGTTGATGCACCAATAGCTACAGCAGCTTGTGCGAATACATAACGCAAACCATCTGAACCAAACACTTCAGCACCAGTAGGGCCAAATGTTGGAACTTGAGTAGTTCCATTGGTCGCTAAATTGGTAGGAGTTGTGTTATACAAATCAATTCCAGCTAAGGGGGTAATTGTAAATGCCATGATAATTCCTTTTCTATTCGTTAAGTTGAGTTAATAGATACTTATGCAGTACCTGTCAACACGCCTTGTAGGAAGCTGTTGGAGCAAGTTAAATTACCAGCCCAACCATAAAGCTTCACGATCGCGTCTTGATTAATTGACTGACGCTCACCACCGATAGGAACGAAATTACGCTCTTTGTGTGGGCGCAAGAAAATGTAATTTGTGTTTAACAAATACATTGTCAATGCGTTTTCTTGTGCGCCATAACCGCCACCCAAGACCACATCAGCAGACATACCGCCACCGTAGAACTTCAATGATGCAAAGCCAGCCGCGCCATCTTCAACACCAGCAATACGCTGAATAGCTTGTAATGAAGCTACATAGCGTGTGTACAAGGTGTTACCAGCAACGATTAAATCAACTTTGTCAGTACCGCGAACTGATTTGATTGCGGCAGTAGTCATAGCTGCTTGGATTACTGTAGAAGAATCAGCACCAGTGCTTGATTGATTCTGCCAGAAAGTCCAGTTAGCACGATTAATACCACCGTATGTACCAGTAGTGTTTGCCGCAGGAACTGCTGCTGCTAGTCCTGTGATATTTTTCCCGCCGTTACCAGTGCCATCACCATAAATATCGGTAGAAATTCTATTTAGCAAACGAGCTTCAGAAACTTGCATACGACCATCTAACAGGTCAATGATTGCTTCTTTAGAACTATTTTGTAACATTTCCAAACCACTCATTGTTACCGAATCAGCGTACTGCGTAATGCTAAATTGTGCAGCACTGATGGGGCTATCAGGAGTGATGTTCAATACTTCATATCCGCTATACGAGTTAGCGTTATTTGTATTTGGATCGTTGTACATAATTTCCTCGCTCGGTTGTTACAAGCCGATCCCAGCTTGGTGTAGTCGTTTCTGTTCCGCTACACTCTTGGACTTAAATTACTTCAAGCTATATCCAAGGTCAGACTATCGCTCCACCAGTTCTTGGTGTCCTCTCACTTAGTCGTTCACGCTGCTTTCGCTTGCGCCCTGTTGTCCCCTTCGGGAGTTCCAAGTCAATCAGAGAAGATTCTCACATCTACATTCAACTGTAGAGTGACCCCATTTAGTTAAGGATTACATTACCGCCTGAAAACGGGCGAACATTACCTTTCGAGTTTAATCTTTGTAAAATTGCATTGTTCTGCGTTAAGTTATCGGCCAACACTCCGCTACGACTTTGAATGGTAGTAGCGATAATATCGGTGATTGCTGAGTTAGCAAATGCCATGATATTTCCTTTATTAAATTAAGTTAAACCCTATCGCTCATCGCCTGCCCTAGTTGCTCGGCAAGAATTGAGCGCCTATCTTTTGCATCTGACTTATTAACCGCGCCGCTAGGTGTTACGGATCGTGGACTAACAGCAGTTGCTTTGGCTTTTGCTACTTGCCGTGCCTTAGATGCTTGCTGGCCAGAAGATTTCAGGAGTTGTTCCTGCTCTAATTTCCATGCTCCATCGTTAAGACGCACTGCTTTGGCATAAGCCGATTCAAGGTCTGGGGCTAAACCCTGCTCAAGTAGTTGAGCCATATCTTCCCTAACCATATCAAAGTGCGGAAATCGCTCTTTGTTACTTCTAACCCGTTCAATTTCACCAACTAAACGAGATTGTTCCTCTTGTTCATACCTGCCTTTAATGGTGTTAACTTCTTGGTTCATCGCCTGAAGCTGCGCCATCAACTGCTGGGTTTGATAATCTTGCGGTTGCTGTTCTGCAACTTGTAAGCTATCTGAATTTAATTGTATTCCATAATCTTGTGCAAGTCTATGGAACATTTGAACCCGTTGCTCGTACGGTGCTTTTGATAGAACCATGTGGGCGCGACCCAGATTATTAATCCATGCGGCGGGGTGTATTCCCTGTTGTTGTAACTCAGGAACAAACGGGCCAATAGCCTCAACCAAGGATTTAGCGTTATCGGCTTCAGCTTTATAAGCACTTACGCCACGCTTGTATTCTGATTCACGCTGGTTGGCGTATTCAGCAAACTTAACAAAATCTTCTTTATTGAGCGCTTGCCCATCCTTCATTTTTTCCCATACTTCTACATACTCTTTTTTCCATGTAGACGGGCGCGTTACTTCGGCAAGATCATCAGCAGGAGCTTCTGATACCATGTCAGGTTCTTCAGCGGTATCTTTGGCTTTGAAGCGACCTTTTTCGTCACGGGTTTCTTCAACGGAATTTTCTTGGTTTTCGGCTTCGATTGGATCGTCATTTGTTTCAATCTCCTTTTCAATTGGTGCTTCTAAAGTACCATCTTCTGCTTGTTCTAATGCCGCTTCGAGCATTTCCCGTCTATCTTCAGCCATTTAATGCTCCTATCTGTAGTTAAGTTTGGAATACGCAATTTCCGCAAGATTTTGTTTGCGGGCTTCGTGTTCTTTACGGCTAAATTCATGTGTTTTTTGTTGCAATGGCACATCGTTGCCAATTTCTACGCAATTGTTGCGTTTAAGGTTCTCACGGTGCTTAGAACGGCTTGAAACCCAGCTACCGTCAGCCATGCTTATGTGGCCATCAATGTCTGACATTACGGTGGGTGCTTCCCGTGTTTTCATCGCTACCTTGTCAAGCCAAGATGCCTTGGCAGCTTCCTCACCAATAGTAGGAATCCACCATTCCAAGAAAAACTCCTCGTCTGTTTTTTTGGCTTCAATATGGTTGCCTTCAGAATATCCACATTTAGGGCAAATCATTACATTCTCCTTATTAAATCGGGTACTTGGTCGTATTCATTTGGGCGCAGGGCAACAACGCTGTCGTACCACCTGCCGTTCTTCCAACGCCAACAAACAAATTCTTCTTTAGGTAGCAAAACTATGGTTTTTATGCCAAGTGCGCCAGCAAGATGAGCCGTTCCCGTATCCACGGTGACTATGCCCTTACAAGCCTTCATGTGCGCGGCAGACTTGACCCAGCTTTGTTGCCAACCATCATTGGGTAACGGGTGAAATAAGCCCTCCGTCTTAGGATTTAAGCTGTAACAGTCATCACCGACCAGCTTTTCTAGCTCCAGCATATCCATTGATTTGATGTAATACAAGACTTGCTTGGATGCTTCCCAATTTACCCCTATTTTTGAGGGTATATTGCTAGGTAACGCGTGCAAATAACCTTCAGAACCCATAATCTTCTTTTTGGTTACTGGAAACATCGCTTTTACGATAGGATGTGACAGCGAAATGTAGTACGGCAAGGACATTGAGCCAATCCAGTAATCTGATTCGGCTGCTGCGCCATTTTTAAGGTCGTTGCTAAACACATCTACCGCGTGTATTTGCCCTAAAAGGTGGTGCAATGAGCCTTCCTGTAAAACTACGACCCTAGATGCCCCCAAAGCCTTTAATGCTGGCAAAAAACGGGCAAACATGATGATGTCACCAAAGCCCTGTTCCATCTGAACGGTAATTGACTTGCCCATCAAAGGTTCTCCCCTCCAAACAGGCATTTCTAATGCTGGGGCGTAGGGCGTGGCTTGCTGGGCAATGATGTCAGGATGCCAACGGTACTCAAATAAGCGAAAACCAGCCTCATAACGCCCTGCGTGCAGGTGTTCATACGCTATTTTGTATTGTGCGTCAGCGCTTAAAGTAGTAGAGCTAATATTGAATCCTCATCGTCTTGTTCTGCAAGGCGTTGGGCTTCAAGTATGACCAAGCTCATTTGTAAACGAGCCATCTCTTGTCTATAAGCCGCCGCCTTCAGAAGATTATTCCGTTGGTTCTCAAGGTAGGCAATAGACCGTTTTAAATTTTCTGTTTCAGCTAACGGTATATCAGCTTTAACCTCTTGTTTGGATTGTAATTCAGTTTTCTTAACTTTTGCAACACTGTCAGGATCAACCAAAGCACGGATGGCTTGTTTACGGTCAATAGCTTCTTGTTTTTGCAGTTCTAGTAGCTTGCGTTGGCGTTCAGCAATCTTACGGTCAAGGCGTTTAGCGCGTTCCCATTCCTGTTTTGTCCAGCCATCACCGCCAATAGGTTGTACGGGTGCGCCAACAGTTCCAGTTATGGTAGCTGTGTCGTTTCCATCGGTTGCGCTAATTGTGCCTGTATGGTCGGCATTTACTACAGTACCGTTTATGGCTGCAGTATCGTTTCCATCGGTTGCATATATAACGCCATTGTCTAATTCTGTGGCGTTTATAGTTGCTGTATCGTTATCATCAGTTGCGCTGATATAACCCGTAATTTGGGTTAGCGCCCCTAAGTCAGATATTGGGGCTGACGATAAGGGGTTAAATCCAAGCATTAGGCTGTGTAACTACCAGAAGCTGTAAATTGCATAATTGTATTAGAACCACTTGTGCTTACTGCTGGAGTTCCTGTTGTTGTGCCTGTGTATTGTGATGTTGGAACTGAAAGAATAACAATTCCTGAACCTCCATTTGAACCACCCGTTGCTGTACCAGCACCTCCGCCCCCACCACCGCCTGTGTTAGCAGTTCCAGCAGTAGATTGTGTTCCACTATTTATGCCGCCATTTCCACCGCCACCTGAACCCCCTGTGGCATTGCTACCAATGTTACAACCGCCACCACCACCTCCAGCGTAAGTTACGCTAGAACCAGTAATTGAAGAAGATAATCCTGCGCCTCCGCCACCAGCTTGAGAACCGCTTGGTGCAGTTTGACCAACAGCACTTGCCCCGCCTCCACCACCAGCAGGCCCATAACTATTGCTACCTAAACCGTTGCCGCCTGCATAACCTTGTCCGCTAGTACCAGCGCCACCTGTATATCCTGTAGTTCCGTTTGAACCACCCCCGCCACCACAACCTCCTGAAGCGCCATTACCTGTTACATTTCCACCACCACCACCACCAATAGCAGTTAATGAAAATCCTGTGGAATTACTACCGTTGTTTCCAGTTCCTGAACCTGAAGAAGAACCACCTGTTGCTCCAGCGCCTACTGTTATTGTGTATGTTGTTCCAATAGTAAGGCTTGTAGAACCTGCAAGCGTTCCTCCGCCTCCACCTCCGCCAGCATTTGAATATCCTCCAGCACCGCCTCCTGCAACAATTAAATAAGATGCAGAAACAGATTGCGATGAAAGAATTGTCCATGCAATACCTGAATAAACTTCAGTTTGATTTAAAGTTGTGTTATAACGCATAGCACCATTTGCAGGACTTGCAGGTCGCTGTGCTGTAGTGCCTTGTGGCAAATCAATACTTTGAGTAGCAGTATTTGCTGCTATTCCAGTAGAGCCGCTAATAGTAACGGTCATATTAAGCCTCTACTACTTCAACCCAAGCCAATGTTGGCTCATTCCATTGATACATTCCGTCTGGCTTTGGTGTTGGTGCTTCCCATGTCCAAGTATCTTTATTTAACACCCAGCTTGCAAAAGGTTGTGGTGCGTAGAAAACATCGTTAGCTTGGTCGTATGTGTAACCAATACCAGCGTAATTGCCTCTTAGCGGTCTATTTTCTGGGTGCTTGTTAGCAAGCGTATTGTATGAAGTTTGTAGCCATGTACCTGCTGATGTATCTACAAATGTATCAAAGAATTCTGGTTCAGCCACAATGACTTGAACTACTTTACTGTCTACTACTTTGGCAAAATGCGACATGATTGCTCCTTTAAGCTGTGTAACTGCCTGATGCAGTAAATTTAATAATGGTATTGCTTCCTGATGTTGTTACTGTTGGTGAACCTGTAGTTGTGCCTGTGTAGTTAGAGGTTGGAACTGATACAAAAACAACGCCAGAACCTCCTGCACCGCCATTTCCAATCACAACAGCCGTATTTCCACCACCACCTCCGCCTCCGCCAGTATTAACAGTACCTGCAGTACCATCACTTGCGGTTGAACCTGCACCTCCGCCGCCTGAACCACCAGCACCACCAACAGTGCTAAATGAAGTATGACCACCACCTCCACCGCCACCTGCATAATATGTTGCACTACCTGTGATTGAAGATGAAGCCCCAATTCCGCCTGCTCCGCATTGAGTGCTTGCACCATTTGCGCCTACTGCGCCAGCACCACCACCACCTGAAGATGGGTATGGGTTTGATGCAGGTGAACTACCTCCTGCGTAGCCTTGTCCTGTAGTGCCTGCCGCACCTGTGCCGCCCGTTCCTGCTCCTGCTGCGCCACCTCCAGAACCGCCTGAACTTGGACTTGTTGGCCCTGTATTGCTACCTCCGCCTCCGCCTCCAATAGAAGTTAAACTAAATCCTGTTGAATTTGAACCGTTTGTGCCTGCAGCACTTCCTGATGTTGAACCTGCTCCACCTGCGCCAATTACAAAAGAATATGTAGTCGCTGGAGTTAATGTTTGTGTTCCCGATAACAGTCCGCCAGCACCACCTCCACCAGCTAATGAACACCCGCCACCTGCTCCACCCGCTACAATTAAATAAGAAGCTGTGTAAGGTTGAGCAGTTAAATTAACCCAAGCTAATCCTGAATAAACTTCTGTGCTGTTTGTTGAAGTGTTATAACGAAATTGTCCAGCTACAGGACTTGCTGGTCTTTGTGCAGTTGTTCCCGTAGGCACAGTCAAAGCACCCGTTACATTAGCCATACTAACTAATCCACTAGTAGCTTGTAATTCTAAAGTTCCTGAATTATCAGCAGTAGAAGTTAATCCTGTTATTCCAGATACAGAACCATTGTCAGCTTTTATAATTGTTGTCATGCTGTATAGCTTCCAGAAGATGTAAATTTAACAATAGTGTTAGAACCTGATGTTGTTACTGTGGGTGAACCTGTGGTTGTTCCTGTGTAGTTAGTTGTTGGGACTGATAAGATTACAACACCACTTCCGCCAGAGCCAGCAGCCGTAGTTCCTGTGCCATTTTGCCCACCACCTCCACCACCGCCAGTATTTACAGTTCCAGAAGTTCCGCCATAAGTGTTATAAAGTGCGCCATTACCGCCACCACCGCTACCGCCAGTACCAACACTACCGTATCCTGAACCACCGCCTCCACCTGCATAAGTTACGCTAGAACCTGTTATAGATGATGCGCTTCCTGCCCCGCCATTACCACCAGTAGAGCCTGGATTTCCGCCAGAAGCATTACCACCAACAGCAGAAGCACCGCCTCCACCAGCCGCCCCAGCAGCAGAGCCTAAACCACCATTGTTACCTTGACCAGCAGTTCCTGCACCATAAGTTGTTGCTCCAGCGCTGTTTGCTGCACCACCACCAGAACCACCACTTAATCCGCTTGCAGGGCCGCTAGTAGTGTAGCTACCTCCACCGCCACCTCCACCGCCAATTGCGACAGTTAGTCCAGTAATAGATGAATTAGAGCCAGATGAACCCGTAACTCCAGAAGCAGCAGCAGCAGCGCCACCAGAGCCGACTGCAACTGTATAAGTTGTTCCAGCAGTTAAAGTAGTTGTGCTTGCTAAAAAACCGCCCGCACCTCCGCCTCCACCTGTGCCACTACTATAATCTTCTCTACCACCGCCTCCGCCACCCGCCACAACAAGATAAGATGCAGAATATGTTTGGGAAGTTAATGTTACCCAAGCAACCCCAGAATAAACTTCAGTTGCATTAGTAGATGTGTTGTAACGAATCATTCCAGCAGCTAAGGTGCTAGGTCTTTGTGCTGTAGTACCAGTTGGTACAGTTAAAGCACCCGTAGTTGAGCTAGCGTTAATAACTCCAGAATCAGCAGTCAGAATTAAATTACCAGTTGTATCACCAGTAGTTGTGATTGCTGTAGTGGTAGTCGTACCAGTTCTTATTGTTGACATATTAAATTACCACCCATCTTTGACCTGAACTTACGGTTACAGATACACCAGAATTTACTGTTATAGGGCCAACGCTAAAAGCGTTAGAACCAGTTGCAACAGTATAATTTGACGATACTGCTGTTGAGTTTACAATTAATCCATTAGTTGAATTATGAACGGGCGCAGATAAATCACCCGTAGTCGTGCTGTAGGTAAATGTAGAACTTGCGCCAAATGCACCAGCATTGTTGTATTGGACTTGGGTAGTAGAACCAGCAGGACTTGCCGCTACTGTTGCCCAAGTACCGTCACCACGCCAATAAGTGCTTGATGTAGCACCAGTACCGCTATTTAAGTTAGTTACGGGAACATTGCCTAATGTTAAATTTGGTGTAGTTCCACCGCTAGAAGCAATAGGACTTGTAGCTGTTACGCTGGTTACCGTACCGCTACCCTTGTTATTAAAAGTAGTCCAATCGGTTGATGTCAAATAACCATTTACGCTACCTGTTGCAGCAGGCATTGATATTGCTGGGGTATTGCCACCAGAGCTAACTACTGGGGAAGTTCCTGTAACGCTGGTAACCGTACCCGTAGTTGGTGTTGTCCATGTAGGTGTAGCGGCAGAACCAGCAGAAGTTA
>Ga0304729_1001996_pt1 | contig 12735 bp, 13 predicted proteins | sample C_131016_MF_Meta_FD_190475 | JGI IMG/M metagenome (GOLD analysis project Ga0304729, IMG submission 190475) | Freshwater microbial communities from Lake Croche, Canada to study carbon cycling - C_131016_MF_MetaG (v2) (version 2) | ecosystem: Environmental > Aquatic > Freshwater > Lake | place... | reverse complement strand
TGCGCAACATGTCCAATTCTCTTTTGGAGCACGAAGTGATTAAAACCACTTTGCCAAAAGCAAAAGAATTGCGCATGGTTGTTGAGCCTTTGATTACCTTGGGTAAAAAAGATAACTTAGCAAATCGTCGCTTGGCATTTAATCGCACACGTGATCGCGATATCGTAGCTAAACTCTTTACAGAGCTCGGCCCACGTTACGCAACACGTCCAGGTGGCTACCTTCGTATTTTGAAGTTTGGCTTCCGTCATGGCGATAATGCACCAATGGCATTAGTAGAGTTGGTAGATCGTCCAGAAGTTGATGAAACAGCTGTAGTTGAAGAGGCTTAAGCCCTTTAGCGCAATTAAAAGCCAGGCTTCGGTCTGGCTTTTTTCATTTATACGGTTATAAATACGGAATGGCTGACATTCAATTCACCCAACTCCTGATCGTCATTACTAGCTTTGCCAAGCTTGGGGATGCGCAAGTCATGGCCCGCAAACTCATCCAAGAGCGGCTAGCAGCATGCGTGCAGATTAATGAAGGGGTACATTCGGTATACCGTTGGAATGGGAAAATTTGTGAAGAGCAGGAAGTAAGTATTTCGGCGAAAACCGTTGCAGGGAAATGGGACGAGATAAGCACATTCATTAAAGATAATCATCCCTACGAATTACCAGAGTTAATCGGCATGAGTCCAGCAGAATATGATCTGGTATATGGCCAATGGGTACAAGCAGAGGTAAATTTAGAATCATGAAATTGATGCAAATACTTTTCAAGATAATTGCTCTATCGGTTTTATTGACAGGGCAGGTATTTGCTGCCCCAGATTTTTTACCCCCCGAAAAGGCTTTTCGTGTTGAGGCCGCATGGCTGGAGAACTCAAATCAAATAGAAGTTGAGCTTTCTCCAGTGAAGGGTTATTACATGTATCAAGAGTCTTTGCATTTTCAGGCTGGCTCAGATTTAAATAAGCTCAATACATACAGGCCTGCTTTGCCCATGGGCGAAAAAAAGTTTGATCGGACTTTTCAAAAAACATTACAGATTTATAAGCAACCCTTTATTGTGTCTTTTGATGTAAAGACTGCCCCAGGTAAACCAATCCATCTTGAAGTTGAGCTGCAAGGATGTGCTGAGGCCGGTATTTGTTATCCGCCGATGACATTGAAATTTTTATTAGCGGGCCCAGGTGTGAAAGCAGCGCCCATTCCGGAGGTGATGGATGAAGCCAACAATACATCCACCGTCAAAGTATTAAGCCTGATGGATTTGTGGCGTGAGCGGGACGATATCAATGTCATTAATAACTTCCTCGCAAGCACTTCAACCACCTACTTATTTTTGGCCTTCTTCGTTCTTGGACTGACACTTGCTTTTACCCCCTGTGTGCTGCCTATGCTCCCCATATTGTCGAGTGTGATATTTGGCACACAAGGTGGTAAGGTGGTTTCTAAATCCCGCGCCAGTTTGCTCGCAATGGCCTATGTACTAGGGATGGCGCTGATGTATGCCTTGGCGGGAGTGTTAATGGCTGCACTAGGCGGTAGCGTGCAGAGAGCCTTGCAGAGTCCCTTTGCATTGGCTGGCTTTGCTTTGCTGTTATTGGCCCTATCAGGCAGCTTATTTGGGCTGTATGACCTACGACTACCCCAATCTTGGCATCAGCATATTGACCGCATTGCAGGGCGCCAAAAGGGCGGCAGCATACTTGGCGCGCTTGCCTTGGGCGGAATCTCTACTTTAGTAGCGAGCCCTTGCATTACAGCCCCTCTGGCGGGTGTGCTAGCTTTTATTGCTCAAACAGGATCCATGACACTAGGCGCAGGCCTATTGTTTGTGATGGCGCTGGGAATGGGCTTACCGCTCTTATTTATTGCCGTAGAGGCGCGCATCCTAATTCCATCGACAGGCATTTGGATGATTTGGTTACAACGCACTTTGGGAGTCTTATTAGTTGCTACGGCTTTTTGGATTGCTTCGCCGCTATTTGAAAAGGGTAGGATTTCTGGGGGAAGCCAAAGTGTTAATGGTGAGGTAAGCCGCCAAATAGGTGGAGATCTTCGCTTCACCATTATTCAGTCCACAGCCGACCTTGATCGTGAACTTGTAAAAGCGAAGTCTAAAAATAAATTGGTATTACTCGATTTCTATGCTGACTGGTGTATTAGTTGTAAGGAAATGGAGGTAAGCACCTTTGAGAATTCCGATGTTGCAAAGCAATTAAAACAATTTGTTTTGTTGCAAGCTGACGTTACAAAAAACAGCGCAGACAACCAAGCCTTATTAAAGCGTTTTGGTTTATATGGGCCACCCGGGATTTTAATTTTTGATCTGACCTCACAAGAGCAAAAAGAGCAGCGTGTGATTGGCTATATGCCACCACAGCGTTTTCTCGAGCGCTTGCAAAAAGCTAGCCAGTAAAAGCATGCCAAGCATACAGAGTATTTATACGGCTCTTGAGGCTGGCTCGCCAATGATCCAAAAAGAAAGTGTAAGGGTCAATCGTAACAAGGGCATCGAAGAGGATAGATATGCAGCAGGTGTGGGCGCATACTCAAAATCAAACCCACCAAAGGTGAGAGATATTTCTCTCATTACGCGAGAAGGAATTGATGCTGCCAATGCAGAACTACACGCAGGTGGCTTAAAAAAATACCTCGATAGCGAGACTAGAAGAAATGTTGTGATTGAGGGAATGTCGGCAGAAGCACTCAATCATTTGCTTGGGAAGGAGTTTTACTTGGGGACGGTCAGACTTAAAGCTGCTGAGCTGTGTATCCCTTGTGAGCGCCCAGCCAAGTTATCTAACAAAATGCATTTTCTGATAGCTTTTGAAAACAAAGGTGGCATCAGGGCTCAAGTCTTAGAGGGTGGCGATATCAGGGTTGGAGACCCACTCAATGCTGCTTTACTTGCTCAGCTTGATTAGTCTTGCTGCTTCAAGCGCAAAGTAAGTTAATACTCCATCAGCGCCAGCGCGTTTAAATGCGAGTAAGGATTCCATCATGACGGCATCGTGATCTAGCCAGCCATTTTGTGCAGCAGCCTTGAGCATGGCATATTCACCGCTCACTTGATATGCGTAAGTAGGATATTCAAAAGTATCTTTCACTCTGCGCACAATATCTAAATAAGGCATACCTGGTTTAACCATCACCATATCAGCACCTTCGCTGATATCAAGTGCAACCTCATGAATAGCTTCGTCGCTATTAGCTGAATCCATTTGGTATGTTTTTTTATCAGCTTTGCCTAAATTTTTTGCAGAACCAACGGCATCACGGAAGGGGCCGTAGAAAGCGGATGCATATTTAGCAGAGTAAGCCATGATGCGGGTGTGAATTAAATTCTTCTGTTCGAGTGCTTCACGAATTTTCCTGATCCGGCCATCCATCATGTCGGATGGAGCAACAATATCTACGCCAGCCTGCGCTTGCGCGACTGCCTGCTGAACCAGTATGGCTGTAGTTTCATCATTGAGAATACGACCTTCAGAATCTAAAACACCATCTTGACCATGACTGGTATAGGGATCTAAGGCAACATCGGTCATGATGCCAAGAGTAGGAAAACGCTTTTTGAGTTCTTTAACAGCCGTAGGAATCAATCCATTCGGATTGAAAGCTTCCTTGCCATCTGGCGTTTTTAAAGCAGAGTCAATGACGGGGAACAACGCCATGACAGGGATGCCCAATGCAACGCATTCTTGCGCTACTGAGAAAAGTAAATCTAAGGACACACGATTTACCCCTGGCATCGAGGCAACAGCTTGCGATTGATTGCTGCCTTCAAGCAAAAATACTGGATAGATAAGGTCGTTAGAGCTTACGCTGTTTTCTTGCATTAAACGGCGCGACCAATCATCGCGTCGCATGCGACGGGGGCGATGTGCTGGGAAGTGTAATAACGAGTTAGCTGGTGATTTCATCTTCTGTAGTCTCTGCTTCAAATAACCATTTAAGCACTAAATTATCTGCTTCTTCAAGCCCAATACGCTTGGTGCTGGAGAATAATTGTGCCGTAAGTTGCTTAGAGTCACCCACGCCACCCGGGAGTACGGGATCGTATTGTTGCAATTGTTTTGTTACCGCTTCAAGGGTGTGCTTGCACTCGGTCTTATTGAGCTTGTCGCATTTGCTGAGTAGGACATGAATTGGTTTACCAGTTGGCACAAACCATTGAATCATTTGTTCGTCTAGATCGGTAATGCCGCGACGAGCATCGACAATCAACACCATACCCACCAATTGATCCCTGACTTGCAAGTAATCACTCAGGAGGGTATTCCAGTGATATTTTGTTTCGCGATTGACTGCTGCGTAGCCATAACCTGGCAAATCCACTAAATAAGCCAAAAGATCGTCTTTTGCGAAAAGGCCAAAATAATTGATATGTTGCGTGCGACCAGGCGTTTTACTAGAAAAAGCCAATCTTTTTTGGTTGCAAAGGACGTTAATAGCGCTAGATTTGCCCGCATTTGAGCGGCCGGCAAAGGCAACCTCACGCAATGGGGCGCTGGGCAGACAATGGGTGTCATTGACTGTGGTTGCGAAACGGGCTTGAAAGAGTTTAGACATGTCCTGAAGCTATTGTAAAATCACGCAAAATCATGAAATATCTCATGGTGTTGGGTAAAAGGTTGTAAATGTAGGGCCCAAACACTTTTAGGAATTTTTGCCAAGGTAAACATAATGCGTCAAAGCTCTCAAATCTCCAAATTAACTGGTCTTCGTGCTACTTTTTTAGCCCTCTCCATTTTCGCCCTTTTCACTGTTTCTGGCCTGGCAAATGCTGCTGATGCAGTAACTGCTATGGCAGTTACTGCCGCTGAAGCCAAGGCTCCAGCGGCGCCTGGCAAGCCAAAAACAGATGCTGCCGCTGGCGAGACCCTCTATAGCGCTGGAGACTCCACGCGTGGCGTTGTAGCCTGTATTACTTGCCATGGTCCCAAGGGCCAAAGCGCAGTAGGTACATGGCCTAAGTTGGCTGCTCAGCATGCTGCTTACACAGCCAAGCAGTTGAGAAATTTTAAAGAGGGTAGCCGTGCCAACCCAATCATGATGGGTATGGCTGCCACACTGACCGAGCAAGATATGAACAATATTGCTGCTTTCCTTTCTAAGCAGGCTCCATCTCAAGGCGTTGCGCAAAATAAAGACACGATTGAGCTAGGTCAGAGTATTTACCGTGGCGGCATTGCGTCGAAGGGTGTGCCAGCCTGCGCAGCTTGTCATAGTCCAAATGGCGCTGGTATCCCAGCTCAATATCCTCGCTTAGGCGGTCAATGGGCAGAGTATTCAAATGCTCAATTACTCGCTTTCCGCGAAGGCACACGTAAAAATAGTCCGCAGATGGCAATCGTTGCCGCAAGACTATCTGATCAGGAAATGAAAGCAGTTGCTGATTACATGGCTGGCTTGCGCTAATAGTTAGCAACTCCAAAATAAAAACCCCGCTGAGCTGAGCGGGGTTTTTATTGCCTAAGTTTGATTGCTTTTCAATTGAATATTCTTATTTGGGTAGAACACTTTCATTGGCGAAAAGGTTTTTCATATTTTCGCGAGCCCGAATGACATAAGCATTTTTTCCATCAACCATAATCTCTGCTGGTTTAGGCCTGGTATTGTAGTTGGAGGCCATCACAAAGCCATAAGCTCCTGCAGACAGAATAGCCAAAAGATCACCTTCTTCAACTGCAAGATTGCGATCTTTACCTAGCCAGTCGCCGGATTCACAGACAGGACCAACAACGTCATAGGTCGAACTTTTCACTGCTTTAGTTTCTGCCGGAACGATGCCGTGATAGGCCTCATAAAGAGCAGGGCGCATGAGTTCAGTCATTGCCGCGTCAACTATACAAAAGTTTTTCTCAGCACCAGGCTTGAGATATTCCACCTTGGTCAGCAGAACGCCAGCATTTCCTACCAATGATCTACCTGGCTCAAGCACGACATCAAGATGTCCAAAGCCACGTTCAGCAACGCGATCAAGCAATGTATTTGTGAAGGCCGTAATGTCAGGCGGCATTTCTTCGCCGTAGGAGATGCCAAGGCCACCACCCAAATCAAGATGGTGAATCTCAATACCTTCTTTATGAAGCTGGGAGACAAGATCTAAGACCTTGTCGAGTGCATCTAAATACGGTGCAGTAGTGGTAATTTGCGAACCAATATGGCAGTCAATACCAATCACATCAATTTGCGAAAGTAAGGCAGCCTCACGATATGTTTTTAAAACTTCGTGATATGCAATGCCAAATTTATTGCCTTTTAAGCCAGTAGAAATATAAGGATGCGTTTGCGCATCCACATCTGGGTTTACGCGCAAAGAGATGGGCGCGCGACAGTTGAGTTCTTGGGCAACGCGGTTGATTTTATGAAGCTCTGCAATGGATTCAACGTTGATGCATTTAACGCCCGCCTTTAATGCTTGGGCGATTTCTTCGGCGGATTTTCCAACGCCAGCAAATACCAGACTTTGAGGATCGGCTCCAATTGCTAAGGCACGGGCTAGTTCGCCGCCGCTAACCAAGTCAAATCCTGCGCCTAATTTTTTGAAGCAATCAATGACCGCTAAATTACTATTAGCCTTCATTGCAAAATGAACGCGGGCGCGACGCTTACCTTTGCCATCGATACAGGCGCGGTCATAGGCTTGGTAGGCCTGCGTTAAGGCCTTTTTGCTATAGATATAGAGTGGTGTCCCAAACTCTTTTGCTAAATCAGCCAACGGGACATCTTCTGCGTACCAGGCGCCATTACGCTCTGAGAATCCAGATAATTTGGGAAGAGGGATTGCAGGGCTTTTCATTGCTTTACCGGAGGTGGAGTAGTTAGGCTAGTGCTTTGGGGTGGATACAACTGACCTTTAGGCTCTGGCTCGCTTGGGGCTGTTGGTACGGGCGGAGGGTTTGGTAAATAAAGCGGCCCTCTAACCCCACATCCCACAAGGGACATTAGGAGGCTAATACCGAGGGCTTTTATAAGAATCGCTATCATGAATGTCTCTAAAACGAATGATTGAATATAGCATGCAGGACTCGCCAATGAAGCCAAATAATGCCACCCCAGAACGGATTGATGACAAGCAATTTCATCAGTTGGGGGCTAATTTGCTGCACTCAATCGAGGTGGCTTTAGAGACCGCTGATGACGAATTAGATCTGGACCTTGATATAGAGCGACAAGGCGGTAATGTCATTAATATTCGCTTCCGCGATCGCAGCGTCATCGTAGTTAACACGCAAACACCATTGCATGAGATTTGGGTTGCAGCTAAGTCTGGGGGATATCACTATCGCTGGTCAGGAACCCTAGTTGCCCCATTATGGTTAGATACCAAAACGGGACGTGAGCTATTGAGTGACTTATCTGAGTTTGCTAGTGCTCAGGCAGGTAAATCAGTCAAGATTGATTTGCTAAAGTAACTCTTCAGTGCATTAAGCCGCACCCGTGGCTTTTAGAGTTTCAAGCACGGTTGCATCAGCTACGCTCTTGATCTGTGCTTTGCCGATTTTTTCTAGAAGGACATAGCGGATGGTTCCGCCCTCGGTCTTTTTATCTACTTGCATGAGTTCCATGTAACGCTCGGCACCAAATTTAGGTGGCTCAATTGGAAGGCTCATCGATTGAATAATCTTTGTTAAGCGATCGACTTCCGCTTGGGTAATATGGCCAAGTCGGCAAGATAGGTCTGCACCCAATACCATTCCGCAGCCCACCGCTTCACCGTGCAGCCATTCTCCATAACCCATACCAGCTTCGATGGCGTGACCAAAGGTGTGGCCAAAGTTGAGGGTAGCGCGAATACCGCCCTCTCGTTCATCTGCAGAAACTACGGCAGATTTAATTTCGCAAGAACGCAATACTGCGTGAGCCATTGCCTCTGTATCGCAAGCCAACAAGGCTTTGGAGTTTGTTTCAATCCAGTCTAAAAATTGGGCATCAGCAATTGCACCATGTTTAATGACTTCAGCTAGACCGGCAGAGAGCTCACGTGGAAGAAGTGTTTTTAAAGTATTTAAATCTGCGATGACGGCTTCTGGCTGATGAAAGGCGCCGATCATATTTTTGCCAAGCGGATGATTAATACCTGTTTTGCCGCCAACCGATGAATCTACTTGGGCCAATAAAGTAGTAGGTACTTGAATGAAGCGAATGCCACGCATAAAGCTAGCGGCCGCAAAGCCAGTCATGTCACCAATAACCCCACCGCCTAGCGCAACCAACATGGTCTGGCGATCAGCGCCATGGGTCAGTAGGGCATCGAATATCAGCTGTAGATTTTTCCAGTCTTTATAGGATTCGCCATCTGGCAAAACAATTCTTCTGACGGGCTTGCCAAGTTTTTCTAAAGTTTTCGTTAGTCGCTCGGCATAGAGTGGCTCAACAGTTGTATTGGTAACGATATAAATTGAAGTTGCTTTCTCGCAGTCGCTAAAGAGTGCGGGCTGATCAATCAGGTCTGTACCAATGTGGATTGGATAGCTTCTAATGCCGAGATCTACTTCAAGTGTTTTCATAAGAATTTCAGGAGGACAGTTCAAGCTGCATGATTAAAGTGTTGACCAATTGATTGACGCTGGGTTTACCAGTCTCAATCACATGGTCTGCGATTTCGCGATAGAGGGGATCGCGAATGGCATATAAATCCTCGAGAATTTTTTTGGCATCACCATTTTTCAGTAGTGGTCGACCTTCTCCACCTTTAGTGCGATGCCAAAGTTCAATTGGGTTTGCATGGAGATAAATGACAACCCCTCGCTCGCCAAGTGCTTTGCGATTTTCTGGAAGCAGCACTGCGCCACCTCCAGTTGCCAAAATAATATTGTGCTCAGCGGTAATTTCATTGATCGCTTGCGCTTCACGCTTGCGAAAACCTTCTTCACCTTCCATCTCAAAGATGACGGGAATCTTGACTCCGCAGCGATCTTCAATGACATGATCAGCATCCAGAAAACGACGACCCAATTTTTTGGCAAGTACTTTTCCAACAGTCGACTTCCCAGCGCCCATCAGGCCGATCAGAAAAATATTGTTGGATGAAGAGTTCACCCTTAGATTTTATTAGGGTTTATCAAGGACAGTGGGAGTTAAGAAGACCAGCAGCTCAGTTTTATCTTCCAACTTTGATTTATGGCGAAATAAATGACCTATGAGGGGGATATCACCCAATAAAGGACTTTGCTTCAGCCTAGCGTTCGGTGGTCTGAAGGGGCCCCCAATCATGGCAGTCCCTCCATTTTCTTCAGTGACTTCGGAACCGAGGTTTTTAGTGCCAATGGTGTAGCCCTGCTCAGTTTTCATGCTGATAGTATCTTTATTGATGCCTACCAGCCTAGATATCTTGCCCTGGGGATGGATTTTGGGCAAAGCCCCTAAGCGTAGATTGGTTTTGCGGAACTGCAATTTGCTACCGCCTTGGGAGGTAGTTTAATAAGGTAGCTTAGTGCCTTGTTCGATCGTTGCCTTCACCCCATCCACACTCAGGAAGCGAGGATTAGAGAGAATTTTCCCTTGAACATCGGACTCTGGGGGTTTTAGAGTTTTAGGAAAATAGCCCAAGCACCCTATAATTTGAGCTTATGGCTATACCCCCAAAAGACAGGCCGCCGCTAAATCAGCGGTCCAATAGATTCCCTGATAGACGCCCACGCCAATATGGAGTGAAGTCTGCCTCCAATGGGAAATCAGGTAGCAATCCATTGGTTAAGGCTTTGCTCATCATTGGCGTCGTGTTTGCTTTGGTGTTTACTTTACTGCTGGGCTATGCCTTTTTGATCGCCAAACCAAATCTACCCAAAATTTCTGCGCTAACGGACTACAACCCCAAGACCCCACTACGGGTTTATACGGCAGATAAGGTTCTGATTGGAGAGTTTGGCGAGGAGCGTCGCAAAGTGATCCCTCTGAGCGAAATTCCGCTCAGTATGCGTAATGCAGTGATAGCTACAGAGGATGATCGTTTTTATTCTCATGGCGGTGTGGACTACGTAGGCGTATTAAGAGCAGCCACCGCCAATTTACGAGGCCACATATCGCAAGGCGCATCAACTATCACCATGCAGGTTGCCCGCAACTTTTTCTTAAGCAATGAAAAAACCTTTAGCCGAAAGATTTACGAAATTCTGCTTGCCTGGGAAATCGAGTCACAGTTAAGCAAAGACAAGATCCTCGAAATCTATATGAACCAGATCTTCTTGGGTCAAAGGGCTTTTGGCTTTTCTAGTGCCGCCCAAATTTATTTTGGCAAAGAGTTGAAAGATATCAGCATTGCTGAGTCGGCTATGTTGGCTGGATTGCCAAAAGCACCTTCCGCCTATAACCCGGTTACCAATTTCCGCCGCGCAAAAATACGCCAGGAATATATTTTGCAGCGTATGCGGGATTTGTCTTACATCACGCCTGAAGACTATAAAAAAGCCATGACCGAAGAATTGCATATTCGCGGTCTTGGTAACGAGTTCAGTACTCGTGCTGATTTTCCGTCAGAGATGGTGAGACAAATATTGCTTGCCCAGTATGGGGATGCAATCTACTCGCAAGGAATTGATGTCTATACGACCATCTTGAAAGCAGATCAAGATGCGGCTTATAAGGCAGTGCGTCAAGGAATTTTTGAGTACGACTTGCGTCATACCTATCGAGGGCCTGAAGGATTTATTGATCTTCCTGAGGACACAGTCAAGCGGCAGCGTGCAATTGATGAAGCTTTGCTTGCTTATCCACAGTTAGATGACTTGCAATCAGGCGTGGTGTTGGATGCCAAGCCAAAGGAAATGCAGGTCATGATCTCTACAGGAGATGTCATCACGATTAAAGGCGATGGCCTGAAATTAGCCTCAGCTTCTTTAACGGATAGCAGTCAACCGAAAAAACGTTTGCGTCCCGGTGCAGTAGTAAGACTACTATCTGAGGGTGGTGTTTGGAAATTGGCGCAGTTGCCCCAAGTTGAGGCGGCTTTTGTTTCTATGAATGCAGAGACGGGCGCTATTCTTTCATTGGTCGGTGGCTTTGATTTCCGTCGCAATCAATTTAATCACGTGACCCAAGCCCTGCGTCAACCAGGCTCTTCGTTTAAACCTTTTATCTACGCAGCTGCGATTGAAAAAGGCTTCACACCCAGCACCATGGTCAATGATGCTCCTTTATCGATTGGCAGTATGGAGACGGGCAGTCAGGCTTGGGAGCCTAAAAACTACGATGGCAAGTATGAAGGCATGATGCGCTTGCGCACCGCTCTAGCAAAGTCTAAAAACTTGGTGTCCGTGCGGATTATTCGTGCGATTGGACCCTCCTACGCTCAGGAATATATTCAGCGTTTTGGTTTTGAGCCGGAGAAACATCCACCTTATTTAACGATGGCCTTAGGCGCGGGATCAGTAACGCCTTTGCAAATGGCTTCTGCATATAGTGTTTTTGCAAATGGTGGATACCGCATAGATCCTTACCTAATCAATAAGATGGTTGATTCAAAAGGAAAAATTCTATTTGAGGCTAAGCCGACTAGTGTTGAAGATGGTGCTCCGCGAGTACTTGATGCGCGCACAGCCTTTGTCATGGATAGCATGTTGCAAGAAGTGACAAAGACGGGAACGGCAGCCAGTGCCAGAGCCAAATTAGGGCGTAACGACATCGCCGGTAAAACAGGCACGACTAATGATTCTCACGATGCTTGGTTTGCTGGATATAACCCTAAAGTAGTCGCGATTGCCTGGATTGGCTTTGATAAGCCAGCAAGCTTAGGTGATCGAGAGACTGGCGGCGGTCTGGCATTGCCAATGTGGATCTCTTATATGACTACCGCATTGAAAGATATACCGCAAACGTCTCGCGAGGTTCCGACTGGTGTAACGCAAGCAGATGGCGATTGGTTTATTCCAGAGTTTGCAACAGGTGGTGGTACTCGCGAACTTCAATAGTTCGCATAGTCATGGCTAGACAGGCGCGCACTGTTATTCCTGGTCAGGCCATGCATGTCATGGTGCGTGGCAATAATCGTGAAATGCTTTTTTATAGCGACGCTGATCGCAGAATATATCTAGACTGGTTGCGCGAAGCAGCCAAACAATTTTCTTGTGCGGTTCATGCCTTCGCGCTAATGCCTAATCATGTGCATTTATTAATGACCCCGCAGAATGCAGATTCCTTAGCAAAAACGATGCAATCTTTAGGTAGGCGGTACGCGCAGTACTTCAATCAACAGCATCATCGCTCGGGAACGATGTGGGAGGGGCGCTATCGCTCCTCTTTGATTGACCCAGATTACTTCCTGCGTTGTCAGCGCTATATAGAGCTCAATCCAGTGAGGGCTGGATTTGAATCCACCCCACAAGATTCTGGGTGGACTAGCTTTGGAACGCATATTGGTGGAAATGCTGAGCCGTGGCTGGTCGATCATGAACACTTTTGGAAGTTAGGTAATACCCCCTTTGAAAGGCAGATGAGTTGGTCAGGCTTTGTAAAAGAGGGCGCACCCCATTGGGAAGATCGGCAAATCACAGAATCTCTCATTCGCTCTAAGCCATGGGTAAGTGATATTTATGCTAAAAAATTGTTTAAAGATGATCCTGATCTAGCTCAAATTCGCTATCGTGGCCGACCGAGAAAGACAAAGTCCTTCAATACAGGAGCTTAGAGAATTTTCAGGCCCAAGGCTATTGCAGAGGTAGGCGCTAATCTTATGACTCTGTCCCCATTTAAATAATTCATTTTGGTGCGGTCTATAAATAAATGGGACAGATTCATT
>Ga0304729_1001991_pt1 | contig 12763 bp, 8 predicted proteins | sample C_131016_MF_Meta_FD_190475 | JGI IMG/M metagenome (GOLD analysis project Ga0304729, IMG submission 190475) | Freshwater microbial communities from Lake Croche, Canada to study carbon cycling - C_131016_MF_MetaG (v2) (version 2) | ecosystem: Environmental > Aquatic > Freshwater > Lake | place... | reverse complement strand
GAGGACAATGAAGTTGTTAAAATAACTAGTGCCAAAAATATTTTTTTCATAATTAGTATTTTTTAATTAAAAAAGTGGGAGGCTGATAGGCCCCCCACTTTAAATTATTTCTGATTGAAATGAATTACTTAATTAACCACATTTTAGCATTCAAATCGTCTGTACCACCATATTGTGCGGTAAGGGCTGATTTGTTGTTGGTTGGATTATAATTTGTTTCATCCACTGGATACTGCCATCTCAATGGGATTTTATTGGAAGGTGTTCCAATACCTACACCGCCTTCTTTGAAAGCAGGTATACCAGTTCTTCTCCATTGGTAAAAAGCTTCAAAACCAGAATTTAAGAAGAAGGAAACATATTTTTGAGTTAAAATTTGAGTTAACCCAGTTGCTGCATCAGCAGAATAAGCAATTTTAGTCAAGAAACTATTAACATCATAAGTAGCTGTTCCTAAGTTAGCCTTAGTGCCATCATTATTATTAACAATGATAGTTCCACCTTGTTTGATACCATACCAATCTAAAGATGCTTGTACTCCTTTTGTATACCAAGTAGCTGCAGTTTGACCAGTGACCCAACCTCTGTTGGCTGCTTCAGCAATATTGAAACATAATTCACTGTAGCCTAATAAAATATAAGGTTCAGATAGACTACCTCCGATATTCAATGGAGTCATGTATCTATTGTAATTTAAACTTGCAAGCGGCGTATTGTTCGTAAAAGTATATTTCATTAAAGAAATAGATGAATCTTGTACTTGACCTACATAGTTAGAAAAACTACCTACTGGATTCGCTGCATCAATACTTAATATACCAGGAGACAATAAAGCGATTACTCTAGGGTCTTTATTTGGCACAGTCGCATCGGTCCAGGTTTTAGAGATGTTAATACAGTTATTATACTGAGCATATCCATATCTCTGAGGAGGATATTGGTTATAAGCAGAATTGTATTTGTAGACCATATTATCGCTATTCGATGCCATAATAGGATATTGAGTTGGGTTTGCTAATATGGCAGCAAATTGAGATTTGATATTTAAATCTGCATTGTCATCTGCACGCTTGCTCAAAGAAATTAATACTCTTAATTTAAAGGTATTTACCACTTTTTGCCATTGCAAATAAGTTAGACCAAATATATCACCTGCATCAACTTTAGTATTGGCATTGGCTGGTGAAATCAAAGCACCTAAAATGATGTTTGAAGAATCCAATAAAGCCAAAGATTGTTTGTACACATCGTGTTGTGAGTCATATTTTGGTGTTAGATTATTAATACTATTTGCTTCTGACATTGGAATGTCTCCAACTCTTTGAGTTAACCAAATATAAGAGTATGCTTTAAAAAACTTGCTCAATGCAAAGTATACATTGGTTCTATTCTTGAATTGATTTAAAGCTTGTTCTTCCATTTTTACACAGTACTTAACATTGTCATAAGTAGTGCTGGTAGTTGACCAGGCATACGCATTACTACCATAATAATAGGTATAATTCGAAACTGTATACTGGTTCCACTTCGATACATTGGATACAATTGGATCTTCTTCCTTCATTAAATTCGCAGTGATGTGATTTAACAATAGAGAAGATGGAATAGTAGAGCTTTCTGCAGCTACATTCGGATTGGATAATAAATCTCCTTTTTGACAACCTGTGATACCAAAACTTATAGCTACTAAGCCTAAGATGATATTGCTAATTTTGATTTTCATATAATTACTTTTATACATTGTTAATTTTAGAAGTTAAGATTAATGTTAAATCCAAATCTTCTTGCAGTGGCAGATTGTAAAGGACCTCCTTTTTGTATAGCTCTGTCTGAATCATTAAATCCTGATGCAAACTGATCTAAGTCTTGATCCTTTCTTTCAGCGAAATACAATAAGTTTCTACCTATTAAAGAAAAAGTAGCTCCTTTAATGAATTTCATTTTAACCAAAGCATTCGCTGGTAATGAATAAGCAATGCTTACTTCACGTAACTTAACAAATGAACGAGAAGTCATCCAGTATTCATCCACGCCACCAAAACCAGAACTACCAGCAACGGTTTGTACTTTAGCAGCCACATCGTTTGGTGCAAAAGTTAAGTCAGCTAAATTCGTAATGGCACCACCAGCATATTTTGGTGTTCCAGAAACAATTTTTACCCCTTGTCCAATATATTTAGGAACAATAGCAGATGTGCCATTGTTTGTTGATTGCCATTCTGCTAAACGCGCAGCACCAATAGCACCTGTAGCCGACTCTAATGAAGTACCACCATTCATACCATCATGGTAAATTCCATCATAGATAGAACCACCAATTCTTCCGTCCACTTGGAAACCAAAGCTTACATTCTTAAAAGTGAATTTATTAGTTACTCCAAAAGTGTAATCAGGATTTGCAAATCCTAAAAATTTAGTATTGTTAATGTCAGAAGGGGCTCTTAATGGAGTACCGCCTGCCCAAACTATATTATTTGAACCATCGCGAACAAAACCAGAACTATATATGGCATCTAAACGATCACCCACTTTAAAAATATGATTGTTTAAAGCTAAACCTGTTTCAGTACCATAGATGGCATCTAATGTTTCTTTATACGTTGCATAAGTAGCATTGATGTCCCAATTAAAGTTTGCAGTCTTGATAGGTGTGCCAGATAAAGTGATTTCAAGACCCTCTTTCTTTGAAGTAATACCATTTACGTTTTGTGCAGCGTAACCAGTTGAAGAAGCCACAGGCAAGGCGTAAATTTGAGGACCATTAAAGCTGGTGAAATAAGTGAAATCAAAACCTAATCTGTTTTTTGCAAATTTTAAATCTACACCACCTTCATAAGAGGTACGATCAAAAGGCTTCAAAGTTCCATTTGCAATAGTATTTGAATAACCTACCGAAGGAGTACCATTGTAATAAGATTGGAAAGAATAAGCATTTTGGTTGGTATAAGAAGGTCCATCATAAGAACCATACAAATCAGAACCATAGCCTAATAAACCACCGTTTGTACTTGTACCGGTAATGGCAGTAAATGCAGAAGGAATGGTAGACTGTGTTAAGCCACCCTTTACGTCTGCAAAAGAAGCACGTACTTTAGCAAAAGAAATAAATGAAGGCAAGTTTATATAATCTTTTAAAGCAGAGCTTAAGGAAACTGAAGGATAATAGAAAGTATTGTTTCCATCAGGTAAAGTAGACAATTGATCCACACGACCTGTATGAGATAAGGTTGCATATTTACTTAAAGATAAATCTATTGAGTAGAAAGCACTGTATACTTGCATTCTAGAATTCCATGTGTACGCTAATGCCGCATCTTTTGTGTTAGACATTACATATAAATTGGGAACGGCTAAGGCCTTAGTGGTTCCCCAGAAAGAATTATAAGAGAAAGATCTTTCAGAAAGACCAGCTAAAGCAGAAATTCCAATTTGACCTACTTTTTTCTCAAAGTTTGCAGTCAAATCTGTATTATTTTCAGTCAATCTTCTGCTGTCTTCATGATAATCGCCATACCATCCAAATACAAACCAAGGAGTGTAGGTATTTAAGTTAGCACCCGCTGGAACTTGTTCAGTTCTTAATTGGCTCCAGGTAGAAAGTTGAGAACGTAAGTTTAAACTTAAGTCGTTGTTTACTTTATAAGAAGCTTTGATATATCCATTGATATCGGTTTTGTCGTGAGAGCGCAACCATTTTTTAGCCATAAACCAAGCACTGTTTTCACGACCATATTCTTGTGCGTACGGAATTAAGTTTTGAACTCCTTGTGGTCCTTTGTAAATATCTTCTAAGTCTCTAACGTCATAATCGGCAGCACCATACACTTTAAACATATAAATGTATGAGTTAGGGCCGTAGTTTACATCAGGAATATTAGGTGAATATTGTTTGTTCAAATTCATACTAGCTTCTAATCTTAATTTCTTAGAGATATTGTACCCACCATTTACAGCTAAAGTATAGGAACTTAACTTCGTATTGGGTGCCATACCTTTTTGATCCATATTAGAAATCGAGATTCTAATATCTGATTTTTCAGTGGCAGCAGACATCGAAATATTATTGTTATTAATAATGCCTGTTTGCATGAAATTTTCAAAGTTATTCGCTCCTTTTGCAGTCCATGGAGTAGCAGTTCTAATACCAGTTACAATATCGTAAGGGCTATTGTATTGCTTAATCAATTGTCCATCGAAATGAGGACCCCATTCTGGTAAACGTTGTTTGTTATCATACAATTGATCACCATAGCTATAAATATAGTTGGTACCACGTCCATACTCAGATTGAGATTGCGGTACGGCTACAAAACCACTTTCAGCCATTGTACTAGAGTTAAAATCTACCTGCCATCCTTTTTTATCTTTAGACCCTCTTTTAGTAGTAATGACAATGGCACCGTTCAAACCTCTAAATCCATAAAGGGCAGAAGCGTTGGTACCTTTTAAAACGGTATAGGTTTCAATATCATCAGGGCTGATATTCCAAGTGTCTGTATTTACTGGAACACCATCTACCACAAATAATAAGTCCTTAGAACCACGTAAAACTAATTCTGGACGACCTAACATTTCGGCGTTAGCACCTACAGTTAAACCAGCTACTTTACCCACTAAAGAGTTAATGGGGTTAGCATCTCTTGCTTTAATTAAGTCGCTTCCTTTAATTTCTTGAACAGAATATCCGATTCTTTTAGTTTCTCTTTTAATACCATAAGCAGTCACAACAACATCAGTCAATGCCTTGGTATCTTCTTGTAAGGCTAAAGAGAAGGTTAATTCATTACGTAAAGTATACGTTTGAGCTAAAAATCCAATAGAAGAAACTTCTACGGTTTTATCTCCACTAAGAATTGTCAATTTGAAGTTACCTTCATTGTCTGTTTGAACAGTCTTTTTAGAAGGCAAAGCTCTTAATACAGCCCCAGCTATACCCAAACCAGTGGTGGTTTGAATTTTACCTGTAATTATTTTGCTGTCTTGAGCATAGACATTTGAAATAAAGAATGTTAATAGCATCAGCCCTATTAACATTTTCTTGAAAAATACTTGCATATGTTAAATTTTGTGCAATTTTAACAAGAATAATAATAGCAGAAAGGTTCGTACCTTATTTATAATAATAAATTAATATTGAGGTAATATTTGACTTAATGAATGCTTAATTAAAATTTAAAAAAATAAATATTTTCTATGATTAATAATTTAAAAATTAGAAAAGTGGAACCAAAAGACATGTTAACTGTATATGAACAAATTTGTTTATTAGAAGATTTTACCTTCAATATCAATGCATTTGAAAATATATTTTTACTTAATATTAAAGATAAAACTAAGCTCTATTACCTTGCTGAAAGCCAGGAAGGTGTTGTGTTTGGCTTCATTAGTTGCCACATTCAACAGCTGCTCCATCACTGTGGAAAGGTAGGAGAAATTCAAGAACTTTTTGTTAAACAAGAATACAGAGGACAAAAAATTGGAGCCCAGTTGGTTAAATTTATTGAACAAGAATTAATAGCATTAGATTGCATTTCTTTTGAAGTTACAGCACAAAATAAAAGATTAGACACACATGAATTTTATAGTAAAATGGGCTTTCAACAATCGCATTTAAAATTTACAAAAACATTATCATGAAAATAAAAAAATTAATTGTAGTAGTCATAGCTATTGCATTTATTAAAACTGGTTTTGGTCAAATCTATACGCCCTCCAATGCACATTCCCATAACGATTACGAAAACCCGATCCCTTTTTTTACCGCCTATGACCAAGGCTTTGGTTCTATCGAAGCAGATATATTTTATTTTAATGACAGTTTGTTTGTAGGCCATACTTTTAGTGATATTCAAAAGAAAAGAACCCTTCAAGCCTTTTATCTTGATCCTTTAAAAAATAAGATCAATGCAAATCATGGGTATCCCTATGCAGATAGTACACTCCCTTTGCAATTACTCATCGACATTAAAACAGATCCCATTAGGACCCTACAAAAATTAGTAGTCCTACTTGATACTTATTCATCTATCATCAACTCGGGTAAAATTAAAATTGTCATTACAGGCAATAGACCTAAATCCAATGAGTTTGCAAGCTATCCTAACTATATCTATTTTGACGGAGATTTAGACAAGGCTTATACAGCCCCGGAATTAACTAAAATTGGTTTATTCAGTGCAGATTTTACCAATTATTCTAAATGGAATGGAAAGGGCATTATGGTTAAGGCGGATCGTGAAAAAATTGATTCTATTATTACAAGCACCCACCAGAAAGGCAAAAAAATAAGGTTCTGGGCAAGTCCAGATTATTTAAATGCCTGGCAGCAGTTTATTAAAATGAAGATTGATTTTATCAATACAGATCATATTGAAGCCCTAGGGCAGTTTTTGAAAAATTGGTCAAGCACCAATGTGACCATGGCTACAAAACAAGCGGTTTACTTACCTAAGTATGCCAATGATGGTGTGGACCAGCCAGTAACCAAAATTATATTATTGATTGGAGATGGCTGTAGTTTACCGCAGTGGTATGCAGGCAATACTGCTAATGGAGGTTCGCTAACCACTTTTAATTTAAAGCATATTGGATTTTCCAAAACTAGTTCGGCAGATAATTATGTTACCGATTCGGCCCCTGGGGCAAGTTCTATAGCAACGGGTGAAAAAATAGAAAACAGACATTTAGGTGTAAGGCCAAATGGAGAAAAATTAAATTTAATTACCGACTATTTAATAGACAAGAAATTTAGTGTAGGCATAATAAGTAGTGGAGATGTATCAGATGCGACCCCTGCTGCTTTTTATGCAAGGGCCAAAGACAGAGACAGTTCTATTCAGATCATTCAACAATTAGATCAGTCAAGAGTTCAAATTTTAGCAGGTGCAGGAAATGATAAAATAAATAAAATTAGTATTCTGCAAAAGAAAAATATTGCCCATTTAAATCATCAAATGTTGGACAGCCTATTGCCTAATTATAAAATTGTTTCTTCCATTGATGATTTATCTACAATATCCAATAAAAAAACTTTGGTCATCGATCCTCAAGCAGGCTTGTCCATGCAAGAAGGAAGAGGTAATTGGTTGAGTAAGGCTTTTGATAAAACAACTGCCTCGCTTTCATTAAATAAAAGCAAGCAATTTTTTATGATGGTAGAAGCTGCACAAATTGATTACGGAGGACATGCCAACAATATTGAGTATGTGGTTAAAGAAGTGATTGACTTTGATGCATTAATTGGAAAAGCAATTCAATACGCAGATGAAAATAAGGGTACCCTAGTAATTATCACTGGAGACCATGAAACTGGTGGACTTACCTTACATGATGGAGATTATAAAAAACAAAGTCTCACAGCTCAATTTGCTACCAATGATCATACTGGTATACCTGTGCCTGTATTTAGTTATGGTTATAGATCCTTCTTGTTCGATGGCGTTTACGAGAACGCCGAATTGTTTAGTAAAATATTAAAGTCTTTAAAATGAACTAGGCTTGCTTTGCTTTTTAAAAGTAATATTGTTGAAAATAGAAAGTCTAAGCACATCCAAATTGGAAAATTTATTTTTAGCACTTAATTGCTGATACACATTGGTGTAGCCAAATTGGAAGATATTGTCTTTGTTGATATAATAATAAAATCCAGCCGATAATCTGTTTTGATCAAAAGTATTGTACACAATGCCTTTGCCAAAATTAAAATAAGTTTCATTGGAAGCCACAAAAGACAAACTTCCTTTTTGATAATGATGTTTGGTTAAAGGTATTTGGCTTAAGAAATAATACCTTAGTCGGTAAGTAAAATCATAATTAGTAGATGGGGCGTCGTGGACTGCCGTTTGCTTGAATCTTTCCTCTAGCCTTAGCCATTGTAAAAATTTTGCTTTAGGTGATTCCGTATTTAGCTGAACCATTTGCCAAGGTCGGTATTCACTAAGATGATAAGAATTAGTACCAGTATGTATTTGATCCACATAGGTCAAAGCACCTACTATTTTTAAATTGTTTTTGGTATAATAAGTTCCCCCTAGTGTTGTTTCAGTTGCATAAACCGATTTATAATAGCCATCAGCTAATTTCAATTGTACATCTATCCAAGAACCCCATTGTTTGGAATATCTATTTTGGTTTAGATAATCCAACCAAGATTGTTGTCCATATTGCACTTCCTTAGTTTGCGCTTTTAAAAAAACCGAACTCAGTAAGAATAAACTAAGGATATAAAATTTAATGCGCATCTATAATTTTAAAACGTGGAATTGTTTGCAATATTAGTGAAGTTTAATGACTTATTATATTTCTCCTTTTTTTAACTGCTCCACTGCATAATTGACAGCACGGGCGGTGAGTGCCATATAAGTGAGTGAAGGATTTTGAGTAGAAGTAGAAGTCATAGATGAGCCATCTGTAATAAATACATTCTTACAAGTATGCAATTGATTCCATTTATTCAACATGGATGTTTTAGGATCATGACCCATGCGACAGCCGCCCATTTCATGAATGTCCAAGCCTGGTGCCTGTTTAGAATCAGAAGTTTTAATATTGGTATAGCCTGCCTTGGTAAACATCTCTGTAATTTGTTCTGTAAAGTCTTTCACCATTTTATCGTCATTGTCATCATAGTCAATATGAATGGAAAGTAGTGGCATACCCCACTCATCTTTTTGATTTGGATCTAATTTTACATAATTGGTTTCTTTAGGAATGGTTTCACCCATCATTTGTGCACCAACATACCATGGACCTAATTCTTTATTAGCCAATTGATCTTTCAATTCAGTACCAAAGCCATCTGTATTGGTTTTATTGCCACGACCTCCACCAAAAGTTAATGCATAGCCACGTAAAAAATCAGTTTCTTGTTTGTGTAAATTTCTAAAACGAGGTAGGTAAGCACTGGTCATAGAACGACCGTCAGTAGTAGAATCCAACAAGCCATCAAAAGTTGCAGAAGCGCGTGCTCGGTAATTATGAAAGGCCACATATTTACCCAATACGCCATGGTCATTGCCTAATCCATTCGGGAAACGGTTAGAGGTAGAGTTCAATAAAATTAAATTACTATTCAAAGCTGCCGCATTTAGAAAAACTACTTTGGCAAAATAATCATAAGTTTTTTTTGTGATGGCATCAATCACTCTTACACCAGTTACTTTTTCTTTTTTGTCATCATAAATAATTGAATGCACCACTGAATGAGGACGCAGGGTTAAATTATTTGTTTTTTGCGCCCAAGGAAGCGTAGATGAATTGCTGCAAAAATAGCCGCCGAAAGGACAACCTCTTTGACATAAATTTCTATTTTGACATTGGCCTCTACCCTGATCTAAATGTATTTGATTGGGTTTGGTCAAATGCGCACATCGTGCATAAATCACATTTCTATCTTTATAATTTTTTTCAATCACTCCTTTAAAATGATTTTCAATGCAACTCATGTCCAGTGCTGGTAAAAATTCACCATCAGGTAAATTGGCTAAACCATCTTTGTTGCCAGAAATACCTACAAATTTTTCTACATGGCTGTACCAAGGAGCAAGATCGGCATAACGAATAGGCCAATCTACTGCAAAGCCATCTCTTTTAGGTCCTTCAAAGTCAAACTCGCTCCAGCGTTGGGTTTGCCTCGCCCACAACAAAGATTTTCCGCCCACTTGATAGCCTCTAATCCAATCAAAAGGTTTTTCTTGTATATAAGGATGTTCTTTGTCCTTCACTACAAAATGCGCAGCGTCTTCTCTAAAAACATAGGTCTTACTGGCAATGGGATTGGCCTCTTTAATTTTAGTAGGTATTTCCCCTCGGTGTTCAAATTCCCAAGGATTCATATTGGTGGTAGGATAATCTTTAAGGTGTTCTACATTGCGGCCTCTTTCAAGCACTAGGGTTTTAAAACCTTTTTCAGTAAATTCTTTCGCAGCCCAACCGCCAGTCATGCCCGAACCTATTACTATTACATCAAATTGTTTGTTATTATCGCTCATAAAATTAAATTAGTAGGTAAAAATTAATTGAGATTTTGTTTCACTGGAACACAGCCATGGAAGCGGCCTGGCACCATTTCATACACCTTCACTTTGGTTAGAAAAAACTGAGAACTGGTATAGGCTTGTATGGTCAATCTTTTCAAATTGGAATAAAAGAAATCTACCTCTGTTGGATTTTCTTTGTTTTGATTCAAGGACTTAATAAATGTTGCTTTTTGTTCTTTAGAGGCTTCCGCAAAAGAATGTCCCACTAATTTGGTACAGGCTGCATCAAATTGATTGAGCCCACTAACAAATTTTTCTTGGTCTTCTTTTTTGTAACAATCATCTATCATCGTCAAAGCAAATAAATGTGCTTCTGTTTCCTTAGCGCCAGGTGTACTAGTGGCGGGAATTAAAAAATCTACAATGGTTTCTAATAAAAGCTCTTTGTCATCGGCTATATGCAAGTCGGTTAAAAAACGTGCTGCTTTTCCTTTTGGTCCTTGAATGCAAGCAGGCACTAAGGCGAAGCCAGCAGAGACATATAAAAACTGCTTGATTAATTTTCTTCGGGTAGTTATCATAGCTATAAAATTAGATATAAAATTATTTAAATTATTGAATAGGGCCACTATTACTTACAAAAGAAATAAACTTACTGTCTGGGCTCCAGCTAGGCGTATTGATGGTGCCTTGACCACCATACAAATAAGCAATTACTTTTGGTGCTCCACCATTCACTGGCATTAAACGCAACATTACTCTTTTATAAAAAGGATGGTCTATGGCATCAATGGTATTAGGGAAAGAAATAAAAGCAATCCATTTATTGTCAGGAGAAACATGCGCAAACCAATTATTGTATTCATCAAAAGTAAGTTGTGTTTGTTCAGTTCCATCCATTTTCATTCGCCACAATTGCATGTTACCACTTAGGGTAGCATTATAGTAAATAAATTTCCCGTCAGGGGAGCATTCGGGTCCATCTGCAATTCCTTTAGTCAAATGGGTCAATTGAACTTCTGCTCCGCCATTGATTGATTTTTTAAAAATATTGAAGGAAGTATTTTTACTAATTCTTTGTGCAGTGTAAATGATTTCTTTATTATCCTTGGTCCAACCATGTAAATAACTAGGCGTGCTGTCTGTTACTAAGGTGGGCTCACCTCCTGTTAATGGTAAATAATAAATGGTGCTTCCACCGCCAGCCATCCCATCTCTATGGGAGGAAATGCCAAGTGTTTTGCCATCAAATGAAATAACATGGTCATTGTTGTTTCTACTTACATTGCCCGTATTTAGAAGCGTAGCCGTCCCGCCCGAAACCGGCACTGTATAGATTTTGCCGCCTTGATTAAATAATAAATGATTGCCATCTGGCATCCAATTGGGCGCTTCAAACCTGCCCTTGTCTTCATACACTACTTTTCTTCTGCCATCAAAAACATTTAAGATTTCCATTTTGCTACTTAAGATACCATCCTTGTATCCATTGTGTGTTTCAGCCACCGTATTTTCAATTCTTAGATTCCAAGCTTCTCCTTCTTCTACAATATCAGGATTATGGCTACAAATAAAAGCGCCAGCTAAAACTTCATCTGGAAGATCAACAGCAGTGGTTCTTCCAATTTCTTGTAAAGGTTCACCAGGGTTCGCTCCCCTCATTATAAATTCTTTCCCGTTTCTTTCTAATTGAATAATTTCAACCGCTGTTTTTTTCGTAAATATTTCATCTTGAGGATCTCTCATATAAGCACCACGCATGGTTCTCCATTGTAATGCAGTCATTCCATCCCCATGCACTGTAGCCGTCATATGTGCGGCATCCTCATTGGCATTGGCTCTTATCATCCAGCCTATTTTTCGATGTGGATCATTGCTAATTCCTTTGGTTCTAAAATTACCAGTCAAAATAAAATTACCTTTGATTTTATTGTAGGCATAATGAAATTCATCACGACCAAACCAAACATTGTACCCTGCTCCTTTTAATTGGTAAGATTCATTTTCATTATTGAATAATACATCACCTGATAATTTTGGTTTACCTATATCGGCATGATTGGAAAAAATGCCCACTTTATTTTGAGCCTGTATTTTTGAATTAAAAAGTACAAAGCATGTTGCAATAACTATGCACTTAATTATACTTTCAAGAAAATTAAAGCGGCTAGTTTTATAATTTTGTATTGACGGCATTATTTGTATGTTTTAACTCAATAAATTGATGTTTTGAAGTTACATGAAATAGGCTTTCGATGCACTTCAAGCTTAAAAAAATACAGCAATGGTATTTATGTATTATTTCAATAAAAAATATTAAAAAATTGATTTATAATTATTTGTATATAATATATATTATAATATGTTTTTTACCTTCGCAGAATCATAGCCCATAGAATTTTCAAATTAAAGTCTGCGTATGGTCTAGAATACATAATTTTAAAGGGCCTTAAATTAGGCGATTCAAAAGTTAAAACCATCAACGATGCGCCCATTCAAACTTAGTATTCAATACAGCCTTCCATTATTGCTGACTTTATTTTTTTGTACCTATACATTGAACGCTCAAACAAAAAAAGATGTAGCTGTTTGGAAGCAACTTTTTAATGGTAAAGATTTAACAGGTTGGAAACATGTAGGTGCTGGCAGTAGATTTGTGGAAGATGGTTTACTAGCCAGCAAGGGAGGCATGGGTTTATTGTATTGGACGGGAGGCAAATTAGGCAACTGTGTTATAAAAGTGGTTTATAAAATGCAAAAGTTCAATAGCAATGCTGGTGTATTTA
>Ga0304729_1001984_pt1 | contig 12793 bp, 15 predicted proteins | sample C_131016_MF_Meta_FD_190475 | JGI IMG/M metagenome (GOLD analysis project Ga0304729, IMG submission 190475) | Freshwater microbial communities from Lake Croche, Canada to study carbon cycling - C_131016_MF_MetaG (v2) (version 2) | ecosystem: Environmental > Aquatic > Freshwater > Lake | place... | reverse complement strand
TCAACCCAGTCGTAGGTAATGTTGTTTTCAGCAAAAAATGCCTTTGCTCTGGTGCAGTCGCCGCACCATTCCGTGCCAAGTACGCGAATTGAATTCATGACTACTTTTTAATTCAAGAAGTCTTATTTTGCAAGTTCATTTCGAATCCCCTACACAAGAGGCGTATGAACGTTTTGTCCAGGTTTGAACTCAATACTTCCATCGGCTTTCAGCAACCAAACTGATCTGAGGCCATCAACTGTCCAGTATTCAGGACCACCAACGAGAGCAGTGTCTTCGTCAATACCTAGTAGTGAAATTGATGAATCAACATTCTCTAAGAATTTTGTTTCTAGGTCTGGTACGTAGTTTTTGAATCGATCAAAGTGTGGAATTACTCGAAGGTGTGGAAGGAGACTCAGCCCTTGCACTTCGCCACGGTTTGTCATGCGAGAAGAAATTGGTGGAACTGAAGTGCTCATCACCATTGCACCCGCACTACATCCCGCAACTGCAGCACCATTTTCCCATTCGTTGACAATTGCTTCCCACACCAATGTTCCTCTGAGCGTGTCAGCTAAAAATGCGGGATTTCCACCAGAGAGATAAATAAGACCTGCACCGTGAATCATGGCTGCGTTTTCTAGATCATCTGCATCATCTCTTGTAGAGATATGTAGAACAACCTGTTCAACGCCTATGGCTTCGGCCTGCTTTTTCCCCAGGTCGTGCCAGTACTCAAGAACCTTCGGCCCGTCAGGTACTGCAGCCGTTGCAATTTGAACGTACTTAGCTGGGCGGCCCTTGAGGAGAGAAGCTTCGATTTCGCGCATTTGCGGCAAGTATTCGCCAGAGCCAACGAGCGCTATTGGGCCAGATAACTTCACTTCGTAATCGTACTTACTAAGAGCAATCTATTGCTGGGAGCTGCCACGAGAAATAATGCCGTCGCGCTGTGACTCAAAGGCTGCAGCATCAAAACGCTCCTTCATCCAGCGCCGGCTCCACTTTGCCTCTTCAAGGTAGGCATCGTCATCAGAGCGGTTGCCAAGAGTTTCGTACATCGTCCTTATTTCTTTTACTGAAAGTGGATCGATCTCTGCAATGGTCTTGGCTTGCTCCATGACTCTGGTCATCAAGCTGTCGTGTTCGCAGACTTCATTAACAAGTCCCCACTGGTAGGCAGTCTCGGCATCGATGAAATTGCCAGTGAATGACATTTGGCGAGCGCGGTTGATGCCCACTAGTTGAGGAAGGCGAATAGTCATTCCTCCACCAGGCATGACTCCGACTCGTGCGTGAGTATCAGCGAATGAAGCTTTCTCTGATGCGATCAGCCAGTCACAACCAAGCGCCACCTCAAGCCCACCAGTTACTGCTGCACCATTGATGGCACCAATGATGGGCTTGCTTGTCCTAGGAAGGAGTCCATGTTGCTGGGTGCTGCCTTCAGCACTGAGGCGAATGTCTTTATACGTGGTGGCTAGATCTTTTAGGTCAAGCCCGGCACAAAATGCCGGGTCCTGTCCGGTGACGACAATTACATTGACATCGCTACTGGCGTCTAGCTCTTGGACGCTTCTGAAAAGATCATGCATCATCTGAGCGGTGAGTGCGTTTCTTGCAGCTGGCCGAGCAAGAGTGACCACGCCAACTTTGCCGTTTTGTTCAACTTCAATCATTTTGGCCCCCAGTGTTCTTGGTTAAAACCTACTTGTAGAGAAGGTCAGCGTGCTTAGGTGAGCAATTCGTAGCGATGTTGTTGTCTTTACAGTTCTCACAGAGCAGGATTAGTTTGCGACAAGCGAGATTTGCACAGTTATAGAACTTGCTCGTTGGTGCGCTGCAGTGGTCGCATTCACCAAGAGTTTTCGGATCCTTACCGAATTCTTGGTTCATTCGCTTGTCGAATATGTAGAGCGATCCCTCCCAGAGACCATCGCTTCCAAATTCTTCGGCGTAGCGAACAATGCCACCATCTATTTGATACACCTCTTTGAATCCACGATTCTTCATAACGCTTGAAAGCACTTCACAGCGAATCCCACCAGTGCAGTAGCTAACGATGGGGCGGTCCTTTAGGTGGTCGTATTTTCCACTTTCGAGTTCTGCGACAAATTCACGAGTTGTAGCAACTTCTGGAACAATTGCGTTCTTGAATTTTCCAATGCGTGCTTCGAACTGGTTGCGTCCATCAAAGAAGACAACCTCATCGCCACGTTCTTCAACCAGTTGATTAACTTGTTTTGGTTTCAAATGGACGCCACCACCGACGACACCGTTTTCATCGACAATGAGTTCATCAGGGGCACCGAATGAAACGACTTCATCTCGAACTTTGATCATGAGTCGCGGGAAATCGTCGCCATTTCCTTCAGACCACTTGAAATCAATCTTCTTGAAGGGGAGATATTTGCGAGTTTGCTTGACGTAGGCAATGACATTCGACATGTCACCACCAACGGTGCCATTAATTCCATGTTTTGAGATGAGAATACGACCCTTGAGATTTAGGTTTTCGCATAGTTCTTTTTGCCAGAGACGAATCGCGTCGGGGTCACTCAGCGGGGTGAAACAGTAATAAAGAATGACTTTTGAGGGCTCCACATAATCATTTTAGAACAGTTAGCAATGCTTAAAAATTCAGGCATGATGATGTGAATTTACGTAGTGTGTCTGTATGAATCCACTTGAGCTATCAACAGTCGTAATCGATTCAGGAGTTGCAACTGAACCTGTCAATCGAGTCACGAACGAAATCACTGAGCTGCGTGAAGGACTTGCCATTGTGGAGAGTTTTAGCCACTGTGTCGTCCTCGATGTTGGTGACGGCCTCATGTGTTTTGACGCTTCTGGTTCAGGAAGTGGCCAAGGAGTAGTTGAGGCGATTCGTACTTGGAGCGACAAGCCAATAACGACGCTTGTCTACACTCACGGACACGCAGACCACGTTGGGGGCAGCGTTGCATTCAAGAAAGACGCTGAGTCTCGTGGAGAAAAACGCCCTCATGTCATTGCTCATGAAAATGTAGCGAAGCGACTCGCTCGTTACGAAGAAACAAATCTCTGGAACGTAGCGATTAATAAGCGCCAATTCGGTGGCATTAGAAGTGACATGACTGTTGAAATTAATCAAGATGCCGAACGTTTTCTTTCTCGCTCAACACTTGTCCCTGATGAAACGTTCACGGAGCAATTAACCCTTAACGCTGGGGGAACAACTATTGAACTGCACCATGCTCGTGGTGAAACCGATGATCACTTGTGGGCATGGTTACCAGAAAAGAAGTGGATGTTCACCGGTGACTTCATCATCTGGAACTATCCAAATGCTGGTAACCCACAAAAGGTTCAGCGCTATGCACTCGAATGGGCGCAAGCACTTCGAAAGATGATTGAACAGGGACCTGAACTCCTTGTTCCCGCACACGGACTCCCTATTGAAGGCAAAGAGCGCATCGCTCGAGTGCTTGATGACATTGCATCGTCACTCGAGTCGCTCGTAGTTGAAGTAGTTGCCATGATGAATGCTGGCGAGACACTCGACACAATCATCCACAAAGTCAAAGTTCCGAAGGATGTTCTCGAGAAGCCCTACCTTCGTCCGCTCTATGACGAACCGGAGTTTGTGGTTAGAAACATCTGGCGCCTCAATGGTGGTTGGTGGGACGGGGTGGCTTCTCACTTGAAACCAGCGCCGAATGCTGCCCTCGGCGCCGAAATTGCTTCACTCGCTGGGGGACCTGACGTCCTAATGCGTAGAGCAATGGCGCTACTTGACTCTGACATTCGCTTGGCGTGTCACTTGGCTGACCTTGCGGGCTGGGCTGCTCCAGATGACCCTGCGATTCATGCAGACCGCGAAGCTATTTATGAGCAACGCAGAAACGTTGAATCATCATTAATGAGTAAGGGAATCTTTAAAGCAGCGGCACGTGAATCACGTGAAGTTGTAAAGAAGTTTCAGTAGTGCTTATTTAAACCAGCGGATCATTCCAATGATCCCTGCGGTGGCATAGAAAAACTGAAGAAAAAGAATCCCACGGTGCTTGCCCATGCGCGCCCAGATGCCAATGAAGATCGATGAGAGAAGCAGAAGGGTGAATCCTATGAATTCACCGCCAATGTTCATGGCAATGAGGAGTGAATAAAAAATTGCAGTTCCTACGCCCAGCCATTCAAAGATTTTTGCTTTAGTCATTTTTCTATGCTCTCACTAATTCTCGAAAACGAGTGTTCCATCTTCGAAACCGATTTTTGGAAGGGATTCGCGCTCATCCCAGTAGTCAATGTTCATCATCCATGGCTCTCGGTCGCCAGACCTTGGCTGTGATCCACGAGCTCGCTGTACGTAACCAGGAGAAAATTTAGGGTCGCCAAATGGGAGGAGCTCCATTCCTTGATCTTCTGGGCGAAGGGTTGGCGTAACAACTTTTGATCCACGGTTGTCCATGAAAGTCAGCATTCGTGAAATGTAGTCACTGATGACCTCAATACGAGTGGTCCAACTAAGTCGAAGTGCACCAAAACTCCAGGCATAGTTCGGAACGCCACTGAACATAACGCCACGGTGCGTTATTCGCTCAGCCACATCAATTGGCACATCATTGATGCTCATAGCAATGTCACCGAGCACAGAAAGTTCAAATCCAGTAGCGGTGATTACAACGTCAGCGTCGATAACAGTTCCATCTTTGGTGATGACGCCACTTGATGTGAATGTACTGATTTCATCAGTGACCATTGAAACCTGTCCAGAACTGATGACTTTAAAGAAATCGCCATCAAGTATTCGAGCGACCCGTTGTTCGGATGGAAGGTAACGAGGCGTGAAGTGTTTGGCAATGTCGAAACCCTCAGGCAGCTGACTCGTCACCATTTGAATCATGCCGTTTCTAGAAATTTCAGCATTCTCCGCAATAAAGTTCGTGAGCCCTTGCATTTCGAGAATTGCTTTCTCACGAACTGTCGCGTGAACTTCTTCGTCGCCAACTCCATCGGTGCGGAGTTGATCGGCGAGATCATCTTTATTTGGACTCTGAAAGAAGTAAGCAGGGGATCGTTGCAAGACAGTGACGTGGCCGCAATCATTTGCGATGGCGGGAACAAGTGTTGCTGCAGTTGCTCCTGAGCCGATAACAACAACGTGCTTATCTTTGAAGTTCGTGTTCGCTGGCCATGACTGAGGGTGAATTATTTCTCCCTCGAAAGCTTTCATGCCTGGCCACGTTGGTGTGTAGCCCTTTTCTTGTCGGTAGTAACCATGGCACGACCAAATGAATTCTGCACTTAGTGAGAACTGCTCATTCGTTTCTTTGTTGATTCCATCAACAGTCCACTTCTTACTTGCAGTATTCCAATTAAGACTCTCGACTCGTTGGTTGTATCGAATGTGCTTGCCTATGCCATGTTCTGCAATCACTTCGCCCAGGTATGAATGAATTTCTGCACCACCGGCGTAGGGGGCACCCTTCCAGGGCTTGTAGCTGTAGCCGAGGGTATAGAGCTCAGTGTCTGAACGTACTCCTGGGTATGTGTGGGTTAGCCACGTGCCTCCGTAATTGCTTAGAGCATCGAGGATGACAAAATTCTTATCAGGGTGCTTCGTGATGAGTTCGTGTGCGGCGTTTATGCCAGAAATTCCTGCACCAATAATTACAACATCAAAATGACTAGCTTCAGTTGAATTTGTCAAGCGATCTCCTAGGTGGTGCCTAGAGATTACTAGTAACTGTTATGCGTCTAGGCGAAAGCCAACACCACGGATAGTAAGCAGGTGCTTAGGTTCAGCTGGTTCGTCTTCAATCTTTTGGCGAAGACGCTTTACATGTGTGTCAAGTGTTCGAGTGTCTGACAGTTCTAGTCCCCACCAGAGTGTGTCGAGGCAAACTTCACGTGTTACAACTTGTCCTAGTCGAGTCGCGAACAACGTCAGTAGGTCGAACTCTTTGCGGCTTAGCTCAATTGCGACATCATTCTTCAGAACCGTTCGCCTCGTTAGATCAAGTCGGATGTCCCCAAAAGAAATTATTTCGTCGTTAGTTTCAACAGTTGGACGGCGAAGGACTACACGCATGCGTGCGATTAACTCACGAAGTCGGTAAGGCTTTGTGACGTAGTCAGCTGCACCAATTTCGAGTCCAAGAACAATGTCGAGTTCCTCAGTCCGTGCAGAAACCATGATTACAGGAATTTTTTTGGTTTCACAAATTTCGCGGCACAGGTCTAGTCCTGATCCGTCTGGAAGCATTACGTCGAGCAATACGAGATCTGGTCGCGTCGAATCAATTAGTGATCTCGCTTCAGCGAGGTTCATTGCTGAAACAACAACAAAGCCTTCAACAGTGAGTCCAACCTTGAGCGCTTCTTGATAGCTCTCTTCGTCCTCAACTACAAGGACGACACTGCGACCCTCGGGATCAACCATTGCGACCAAAACTTATCCAGTCTGAAGGAACTACGCGAAGTGCGGCACGGCTCACTGTCAGGGGGATTGACGGAGTCCGAGCGAGTGCCACGCATATATAAGGTAATGACCAAGAGTTATCCCAATGTGAAAGAAACGTAATCAGATGGGAGATATTGAATGAACCTTTAAAAGTTGTTATTCGGAACTTTCACGAATTGTTGCAACAATCCGAAGCGCCTCTGCCATTCCCTGCGCAAATCCGTTCTCATATTCATCTTCACGTGCTTGCGAGAGTTTGATGTGATGTTGGGCCTCACTTTGAAGTTTGTAGAAAGCTTCATCAATTTTTTTACTCATTGCGTCCTCGCTCTATTAATAAGGTGTTTTATTCGGACATCTGGAACAAACAACACGTATGTAACTTACGCAATAGTTAACAAATAGTTTCAGAAAGAGCAAAAATTCAAATAAGTCCTTATTTCTATTGGTTTTGCTAGTGCAAGTTCGTTCACAGAATTCTCTAAAAGTTCACCTGAATACATCTGGCGCTTCACATTGTGTTTACTTGGCACCCATAGGTTTGTCATTGGTTTGTTGCAAAAGTTATGACAAATATCTCTTTGCCTCATCCACTAACCAAGTTCTTTTCTTTAGGAGGAAAGCAAAAAAATGATTAAGACACTTAAGTCTTCAGTAGCACTTCTTGTTGCAACTGCAGGCCTCATGACAGTAATGTCGCTTCCAGCGACTGCAGCAACGAAGAAAATCAGTTGTTACCAGTTCAGCGCAACAGACCTTAAGTTGACAACGAAGAGTGTTACTACTGCTACCTGCCCAAAGGGTTTCACTAAGGGAACACCAACACAGGCTCAGCTTCAGGGAACTAACAACACTGGAGACATCGACCTTTCAGTTCCATCAAGCGCTGACACATTGAACATCAATGGATCATCATTTGACACTTTGCTTGTTAACGCCACAACAAGTGGTTCAACAGCATTCCCTGCTGCCAAGTTCAGCTCATACGCAGCTGCTGGTTCAGGTACTGGACGCTCAGGAATTTCTGGTGGAACACTAAACATTGGTTTCTCTGACCAGCCAATCTCGGCTACTGCTGGAACTTTGATTTCAACATCATCAAATGCTTCTACAACTGCTCAAGTGAATGAGAACTTCGTGCAAATCCCATACCTTCTTGGTGGCGCAGTTGTTGCGTACAACATTGGTGCAGGATTTGACGGCGTAAAGCTAACTGCTGCGCAAGTTGCAAAGATCTACGACGGAACAATCACACTGTGGTCTGACTCATCAATCGTCGCAACTAACGGTGGCGCAACATCTGGCCTTGGTAAGAAGCTAAACGGACTTGTTGGACAGGCTCGTAACACAATCAAGGTTTCATACCGCAACGCATCTTCAGGAACTACCTACGCATTCACTGACTGGCTCAACGCTGCAGGTGGAGCAACACAAACTGCAAGTGGTTCAGTAATGGAAGGAACCGGTAACAAGTGGGGTGCAACAAATGTTGTTGGTGCTTCTAACAACGCTGCAATGGCTCAGAACATTGTGAACACACTTGGTTCAATCGGTTACCTCGAGTACAGCTACCTTCTTCTCCCAAGCAACGACGCAGTTCAGGCTGCACTGCTACAGGACAAGAACGGTGAATGGCTTGACCCAAACTCGAAGGACATGCTCACATACGTGAAGAATGCTGCTTCAGCTGCGGGATCAAACATCACAGCTGAGTCATTCTCAATCGTGAACCAGGCTGGTAAGGATGTATGGCCACTCGCTACTTACTCATGGGCAATTGTTGCGAAGTCACAGTCTTCAAATGCAACTGGTCAAGCAGTAGTTAAGTATCTTGACTGGGCAACGCACTACGCACAGGTGACACTTGCTGCACCAAACGGATACGTTGCTCTACCAGCAGCTGCACAGGCATTCGCTCGTGCGAAGTTGTTGGATGTAAAAGCTAACGGTGTAGTCCTTCTTTCAGTGAAGAACTAACAAGAATTAATTAGAAGGAAGAAAGTACTGGACTAAATGCCAACTTCTACTTCTGAAATTGCTTCACAACGCGAAGAACTGGCGGAGAAATCCGCCAGTTCTTCGCGTGGTTGGTACCAATGGTTACTCATTGGTGTGAGTGTTCTTTTTGCCGTAGTCAGCATTTCATTTGTTGGATCAATCATCATTTATTCAATTCCAGCGTGGGCGCACCCGGGAACTCTTCTCACTGGAAAAGGTTGGCAATCACCAACTGGGCCATTCGGTGGTTTCGCGATGATCATCGGAACTTTTGAAACGTCATTAATTGCTCTCGTGGTTGCTGGAATAGTGGGGCTTGGAACATCACTCTCAATCGTTTTCTTAGTTCCAGGTAAATTTCGAAACATTATTGCGACACTCGTAGAACTACTCGCTGCGATTCCTTCAATCGTTTATGGTCTCTGGGGTTTCCTAGTCCTGGCGCCTTGGATGTTAAAAACATTCGACCCATTTGTTAATAAGTTTCCTTTCGCTTCAACAATCTTTGGAAGCCCGGGCCAGCAGTTTGGACCATCATTGATGCTTGCATCAATTGTGCTTTCAGTAATGATCCTTCCAACCTTCGTGGCAATTAGCCGTGAAGTTATTTCAGCGGTGCCTTCAGAAATTATTGAGGCAAGCTATTCGCTTGGTGCTACTCGTTGGCAGGTTATTAAAGATGTTGTTTTGCCTACCGCCAAAATTGGTCTCTTTGGCGCAACATTTCTCGCACTCGCACGCGCTACGGGTGAAACAGTCGCCGTTGCACTAGTTGCTGGTGGTGTTGCAAACGCCCAGTTCCACCTCCTGTATCCAGGCACATCAATTGCTGCGTGGATTGCCACACAGTTTGGTGAGGCGCAAGGAACTGAAGTTTCAGCGTTAATGGCTCTAGGTGTACTGCTGATGTTGATCAACTTCAGCCTGTCTCTGATTAGTCGCTCACTCGTGAATCGTCAACGAAAGGTGTTGGCTCGCGTATGACAATGATTGATGAACTAGTACCGCAACCTGAAAACGCAAGTACTCGAGACGCAATTCGTCGCACCGCGCATGCTCACCGCGCTCGTCGAGTGGCTATTTCACGAGTGATGATGATCCTCTGTGGCATTGCCTTAGTACTCACGTCTATTCCACTCGTACTGTTGCTTATCCAATTAATCGTGCGTGGCTCTTCACAGCTCAATGCAACATTCTTTACCAAACTCCCACAGTCACCTTCGCTAGTTGATCCAAATGCCATTGGTGGAGTATTGAATTCAATCATTGGAACACTTGCCTTAACGATTTACGCGTCAATTATGGCAATCCCTGTTGGAGTGCTCACAGGCGTTTACCTCGCAGAGTCTCGTTCGAAGTTGGCTGCGACACTTCGCGTGATTGCACAAACAATGGCTGGGGCACCGTCAATTTTGATGGGGCTCTTTGGTTTTACTCTCATCGTTAAATACCTGCAGATTGGCTTCACTGCAATTGCTGGTTCATTCGCGCTTGCAGTTCTCATGCTGCCCGTGATTGCAATTTCGACTGAAATCTCAGTCAGAAATGTTCCGGACACTCTTCGTGAAGCGGGACTCGCACTTGGCGCGAAACCTCACAAAGTTTCGCTGAAGGTTGTTATCCCATCAGCTCTTTCTGGCATTGTGACCGGATGTCTTCTTGCTGTTGCGCGTGCAATTGGTGAAACGGCTCCAGTACTGCTCACAATTGGTGGTGGTTACTTGAACGAGTGGAGACCACTCAACCCAGTTTCCGCACTTCCACTAAGTATTTACATGAACGCTAAATCTGAGTGGCCGTCTCAACGCGCCCAGGTATGGGGAATTGCTCTCGTCCTTGTGGCATTTGTTTTTGTATTGAGTTTGACAGCCCGCATCTGGGCTTCTAGGAAGCAGAAAAGGAACAGCTAATGGAGAAAATTATGTCTGACGCAACTTCAGCGGTCAATGTAGGCTCAGAGTCTGTGAAGACTCAGAACCAAATCGCGATGAGTCTCAAGGACGTTGCAGTTTCGTTTAACGGCAAGGTTGCCGTTCGTGACGCGACATTTGATGTCACCAAGAACAAAGTGACGAGTCTTATTGGTCCATCTGGATCAGGAAAGACCACTCTCCTTCGTGGCCTCAACCGTCTGCACGACCTAACACCTGGCGCTAAAGTGACTGGTCAGATTTTGCTTGAGGGAACTGACATCTACCGCGGCGACATCACTGTTACTGAACTTCGTACACGCGTTGGAATGGTCTTTCAGCGTCCGAACCCATTCCCAACAATGAGCATCTACGACAATGTTGTATCTGGTCTTCGCTTCAACGGAATCAAGAAGAAGTCAATCCTCGACGAAGTTGCAGAAAAGTCACTACGCGATGCTGCTCTTTGGGAAAGTGTTGAATCTCGTTTGAAGGTAAGTGCTGGAAACCTTTCTGGTGGAGAACAGCAACGTCTCTGCATTGCTCGTGCACTGGCGCTTGACCCAGAAGTTCTCCTCATGGACGAGCCAACATCTGCGCTTGACCCAATTGCCACGCTTCGTATTGAAGAGCTAATGGTGACACTTAAAGAGCGTGTGACGATCATTATTGTTACTCACAACATGCAGCAAGCAGCGCGTATTTCAGACGACTGTGCGTTCTTGTTGATGGGTGAAGACCGTGCCGGTGAACTTATTGAGTTCGACGCCACAGAAAAAATCTTCAACAACCCTAAGGACAGTCGCACACTTGACTACACCCTTGGACGCTTCGGTTGATCCAGCTCTAAACAATTTGCCTGTGTTCACTAAATCGGAACACAGTGAACATGTTGTGCTCACAGTCTTTTAACCAGCCTCCTCTACTTTGTGGGTAGTTCTTAGCCACGTAGGAGGAAACATGGTTACTGCATACTTCATCGGGATTCTCTTCACACTCGCCGCTACGGCTGTGGTGCTGCCACTGCTTTTGGCAGGTCACCTTGGTCACGAAGATCACAAGAAGCAGATCCATCACTTTCACTTCATGGACAAGTTGCGCATTGCTGATGCAAAATTAGAGCAACCAGTCGAAACAGTAATAAAGTGCGGAGACTGTGGTAGCCACTCTGCAACGCTGGAACTTATTCCAGAAAGCGTTGCGTAACTAACTGTTTTGTATTTGCTCTAATAGGGCAAGTACTCGTTTTTCAATTTCGTCGCGAATAGGTCGAACCGAGTCAACCCCTTTACCCGCTGGGTCTTCAAGCGCCCAGTCAAGATAGGAAACTCCAGGAAAGAATGGGCACTCGTCGCCACATCCCATAGTGATTACGTAATCTGATCCCTTTACGATTTCACTTTCAAGAATCTTTGGCTTCGCACCCATTGCCAGAAGGTCTATTCCCTTTTCTTGCATGGCTTCAATCACCGCTGGGTTGATACTGTCAGCCGGGGCTGTGCCTGCTGAGCGGACGCTTACAGCCCCTTTTGAGTGGTGAATAAGGAAGGCGGCAGCCATCTGACTACGGCCAGCGTTATGGACACAGACAAAGAGAACTTCGGGCTTAGGCACTGATCGATTCCTCTGGGAACAAAAACTTGACAAAAAGTACTGCTAGCACTCCACCAATAATTTGAGCCAAAACAAACGCCGGTACTGATGATGGGGCGATGCCAGCGAATGAGTTTGAGAGCATTCGACCAACAGAAATAGCTGGATTAGCGAAACTTGTGGAGCTAGTGAAGAAGTATGCAGCACCGATGTAACTAGCAACTGATCCGGCAATCTTTTGCTCACCGCCATTCTTTGAGAGCGCAAAAATTACGAGGAGTAAACCAGCGGTTGCAATCGTTTCAGAAAGTAGATGTGGAGTTGTCGCGCGGTGGTGGGTTGATAACTGAAAAAGGGGAAGGGCAAACATTGCATTCGCTGTGAGCGCACCAAGTGCACAACCCGCGACCTGCGCTGGCAGGTAGGCGAGAGCACGGTTAAGGGTGTTCTTGCCTAAGACAACATCAGCGAACGAAACAATTGGGTTGAAATGGGCCCCAGAGATTGGGCCAAAGACATTTATAAGTATGTAGAGCCCCGCAACAGTTGCTGCGGTGTTCTCTAGGAGCTCTAGTCCGATTTGGTTTGGCGACAGCTGCTGTGCGGCGATGCCAGAGCCAATAACAATGGCGGTGAGAAATGCGCTACCAATAAATTCTGCGCTTAGTTCACGTAGCCTGTTCACTACATAAGTCTAATTCATTACTCTTTTGCTTGGATGATGCGTGCTTAAGCAGATTGCTGCGAGGCAAACTTCTGCTTGCAGCCATCACAGCAGAAGTAGTACGTTTCGTCGTCAAGTTCCAACACAGCTGAAGCAGTATTCACCGCAACTTGCATCCCGCAGATGGGATCCTTGGCGAAT
>Ga0304729_1001983_pt1 | contig 12793 bp, 14 predicted proteins | sample C_131016_MF_Meta_FD_190475 | JGI IMG/M metagenome (GOLD analysis project Ga0304729, IMG submission 190475) | Freshwater microbial communities from Lake Croche, Canada to study carbon cycling - C_131016_MF_MetaG (v2) (version 2) | ecosystem: Environmental > Aquatic > Freshwater > Lake | place... | reverse complement strand
ACTTATTTTAGATGAGGTTCAGTGCGGAATTGGAAGAACTGGAAAATTTTTTGCATTTGAGTGGGCCAATATTGTTCCAGATATTGTTCCTATCGCAAAAGGAATTGGAGGTGGCTTTCCGATAGGCGCATGCTTAGTAAGTAAAAAAGTTTCTGTTGGAATGAAACCTGGATCGCACGGTAGCACATTTGGAGGAAATCCTTTAGCAATGAGCGTTGGTAATGCAGTATTAGATATTGTTTTACAAAAAGGATTCTTAGAAAACGTTCAAGAAGTTGGTAGTTATTTTGAGACGAAATTAAAAGAAGTACAAAAAAAATATAGCAATGTTATTGAACAAGTAAGAGGCATTGGTCTTTTAAGAGGAATTAAGTTAAAAGTAGATAATAATAAGTTTTTAGATCATTTATTTCAAAATAAGATGCTAGCAGTAAAAGCTGGCGATAACGTTGTAAGATTATTACCTCCACTTATTGTTGAAAAAAAAGATATTGATGAAGCAATAAGAATAATTACAAAAACTTGTTCTGAATTTTAATTATGAAACATTTTTTAGATTTAAGTTTGATTGATAAAAAGGAATTAAGACAGATTGTTGAAAATTCTAAGACTAGAAAAAAGAATAGAAATAATAAAGGCAAAGTTCTTGTTGATAAAGATAATCCTTTAGAAGGAAAGATGCTGCTTATGGTTTTTGAAAAACCATCTACAAGAACAAGACTGTCTTTTGATTTAGCAATGAGACAGCTTGGAGGACAGACGATAGTTATTAATTCTGAGAATTTGCATGTTGGAATCGGAGGGGAAACTATAGAAGATACAGCAAGAATCTTTTCTGTTTTCTCTGATATTATTATGCTTAGAACTTTTGAACATAGTACTCTATTAAAATTTTCAAAGCTTCTAACAGTGCCTATTATCAATGGACTTACTAATGAAAGTCATCCTTGTCAGATTTTAAGCGATGTTATGACTTTTGAAGAAATCAAAGGATCTATACAGGGTAAAAAAATTACTTGGGTTGGTGACGGTAATAACGTTACTAATTCTTTAATGGAAGCAGCTGCGCAATTTGATTTTGAATTAAAAATTGCATGTCCAAAAAATTATCTACCATCAAAAAAAGTTATTGCTTGGGCTAAAAAGAAAAAAGCAGATATTGAAATATTACATGATGCAAAAGATGCAGCAGATAATGCAGACTGTATTATGACAGATAAATGGATTTCCATGGGCGATAAAGGAGATTTAAGTAAAAAAAGAAAAGCATTTAAGAATTTTCAAGTTAATGAAAAGTTAATGAAAATTGCAAAAAAAGATGCAATTTTTATGCATGATTTACCAGCACAAAGAGGGGAAGAGGTAAGCGCAGGGGTTATTGATGGAAAGCAATCAGTAGTATGGCAACAAGCCGAAAATAGACTGCATTGTCAAAAAGGTATTATTGAGTGGTGCTTAAAAGGTAAATGATTGAAAGAGCGATCGTTTTAGCCGCTGGCTTTGGAAAAAGAGTTCTTCCACTTACAAATACTACTCCAAAACCATTATTAAAAATTAATAATGTTAGTTTACTTGAGAATACTTTAAATTTTTTAAAAAAATTCGGTGTTAAAAGTTTTGCAATTAATACTCACCATTTAGGAGACCAGATCATCTCTTTTTCTGAAAATAATAAAGGCAAATACGACATCAAAATTTTTAAGGAAAAAGACATACTTGGTACTGGCGGTGGAATTAGGAATGCATTAGATTTTTTTGAAGGTAAACCTTTCATTTCTATTAATAGCGATACGATTTGGTCTGATGAATATTTATCTCCATTAAAAAATTTATATAAAAATTTTACCCAGCATAATGCTTGGTCAGGTCTTTTAATGATAAATAAACAAAGTAGTTTTGATAAAACTTTAAAAGGTGATTTTACTATAAAATCTGAGCCTTTCTTATTTAGACAACCTGGAGATACTAATAATTTAATTTTTACAGGCTGTCAGATCATTAATCCTGCTTTATTAAAGAATAAAGTGAATGAAAACTTTTCTATTCAACCTGTTTGGGATGAGGCGATTGCTGATAAAAAAATGGTTGGGGAAGTATCCCCAAATATATTTTATCACGTTACCGATTTAGTTATTTATGAAAAGCTAAAAAAATTAAATTTGATTACTTAATCGAAATAAGTATTATTTCTTAAATAAGATGCCTAACTATTTTTATAACAGTCTTACTATTTAAATCGTTTAATTTGATGTTTTTTTTGGAAGAAGCTGGAACTTTGATTAAGATCATTTTTATTGATTTAGTTCTTTCCGCGGATAATGCTGTAATTATTGGCATGGCAGCGTCCCAATTTAATTCCAAAATAAGACAAAAAGTTTTGATTATTGGAACCAGTCTTGCAATAGTTTTTAGAATATTTTTTGCAGCAACCACAGTATATTTAATGGAGTTTCAAGGCATAAGAATTATAGGGGGGATCTTATTATTTTGGGTAGCTTATAAACTCTATACAAGTATTTTGAAAAGCAATGATAAAGATTTGGACAAATTTAAAATTAAACAATCAGAAAGAAGTAATTTTATAAAAGCTTTAATTGTAGTGACGGTTGCAGATATCGTACTTAGTTTGGACAACGTGATTGCTGTTGTTGGCGCCGCTAAAGAAAATTATTTATTATTAGCATTTGGTCTTGGTCTTACCATAATTTTAATGACAACCATTGCAAATGCTATTTCAAATTATTTGCAAAAAAACAAATGGTTAGGTTGGATTGGATTGTTAACCGTAATTTGGGTTGCTTCAGATTTGATTTGGAAAGATTTTTATCAAATATTCATATCTAGGTTATAACCATCCAGATTTTTTGAATTTTCGATATAAATAAAAAGCTGCTCCAAAAATAATGAATAATGCCATGGGATATCCATATTTCCACTTGAGTTCTGGCATATTTTCAAAATTCATTCCCCAGATACCGGCACCAGTAGTACAAACTGCGAATATAGCTGCCCAACCAGCTAGTTTTTTAGTAGTTTCAGACTCTTCAATAGTTACTAAGGCCAAAGTTACTTGGACAGAGGTAGTAATTCCCTCTCTAAAACTTTCTATAGATTTATTAATTCGAATAAGATGGTTGTGAATATCATTAAAATAATCTTGTACGCCGTTACAAACTGCAGGAACTCTTCCACCGTGTAATTTTCCAAGTACTTCACTTAATGGCATAGTAGCGTGACGAAAATCAGTGGTTTGGGTTCTTAACTGATACAATCTCTCAATTAATTTTTTAGTATCTTTTTTAGAAAACATATCTTTTTCGATCATTTCCATTTCATTTTCAATTCTGTTAAGCAGAGGAAAATATCGATCAACAATTTCATCAAGAATAGCATACAAAATATAGCCGGTTCCTAACTTTAATAATTCCGGCTCTCTTTCACACCTGTCCCTTACATTAGAAAATTTATGTTCACTATTTTTGCGGAATGACAAAATATAATTTGAACCAATAAATAATGACATCTCTCCAGATTCAATTTGGTTATTTTTATATTCAAGTAAATTTGCCATAATGAAAATTGTATTTTGATATTCAACAATCTTTGGAATTTGATTTTGCTCAGCAAAATTTGTGGCCTGGCCAGTGTCTTCAATTGCTAGTTCATTAAGTTTAAAAATATTTTGAACTTTATCTAATTCAGTATCATCAGCATTATTGAAAGCTGCCCACATTACATAATCAGTTTTATTTAACCAATCAGGTATTTCGTCGATGGTTAAGTTCTTCTGCTTAACCCCATTTTTATATAACGAACAATTAATAAGCATAAAAATTATTCAATTAATATAGGTTTAGCTCTCTTTTGATCAAGATAATAGGCATTTAATATACTCATATCCTCTTTAAATTTAATATGAATTGGATTGCCGGTTGGAATTTCTAATTCAACAATTGAACCATCACTAATATTAAATATTTTTTTACAAAGAGACCTTAAGCTATTACCGTGCGCCGATATGATGATGTTCTTTTCTTTTTTTAATACAGGTAAAATTTTATTATCGTAGTAAGGAATAACTCTTTTAAAAGTATCTTTTAAAGATTCAGTATTGGGAATTAAATCTTTATTAATATTTTTGTAAATTGGATAATGCACAGGATGATCAGGATTGCTTTTATCCATAGCCGGAGGAGGAACATCGTAACTTCTTCGCCAAAGCTTTACTTGTTGTTCACCATGTTTTTTTGCGGTCTCTTCTTTGTTAAGACCTTGTAGCGCTCCATAATGCCTCTCGTTTAACTCCCAAGCTTTAATAATAGTTTTAATACTTTGATTTAATTTTTTATTTATCTCATCCAAAGTTAAAATTGCTCTCTTTTGAAAAGAGGTGAAAGCAAAATTAAAATTAATATTGAGATCTTTAATTAATAATCCTGCTTGTTGTGCTTCCTCTATGCCTTTTTTTGTAAGATCAGAGTCATACCAACCCGTAAATCTATTTTCTAAATTCCATTGACTTTGACCGTGCCTGACTAGAATTAAATTATACATTTTTTATTTTTTAAATTGTGATACTAAAAATTTATGAGTGATTATAAATTATTTTACATTACTTGTAAGAATAAAAAAGAAGCAGAAAAAATAGCCTTCAATCTTATTAAAAAAAATCTAGCAGCCTGTGTAAATATTTTACCAGGCATAAAATCTTATTTTAAATGGAATAAAAAAATTAATATTGCAAAGGAGATAGCTCTTATTGGGAAAACAACTGCTAAACACATGAGTAAAATCATTGTTCATGTAAAAAAAATTCATTCTTATGACTGTCCCTGCATTGTTTTTGTGAGTTTGCAAAACGGTAACAAAGATTTTTTACGCTGGATTAAAAGCTCTACCCAATAGACTTGTTTAAATTTTTTTTTATTTAAATTAAGTTTGTTTTAATGATTCGAAATAGAATTAAATTTTTATTATATTTATCACTTTTATTTATTACCTCATGTATTACCGCACCTAGAAATACTGCAGATACTTGTCAAATGTTTACAGACAATTATCTTTGGTACAAATTTGTCAAGAATTCGGAAAAGAAATGGGGAGCCCCAGTTGAATTACAGATGGCAATTATTCAAAGAGAATCTGATTTTGATTGGCTTGCTATACCTGAGTGGGATAAATTATTTAAAGTTATTCCTTATAAAAGAAAATCAACAGCTTTTGGGTATTCGCAAGCAGTAGATAAAACTTGGGAACAATTTCAACGTGAAACTAATCAGCAACTCGCGCTTAGAGTAAGCTTCAATGATTCAGTTGATTTCATTGGTTGGTATATAAATAAAACTCATCAATTACTAAAAATTCCAAAGAATGATTATTTTAAACAATATATTGCTTATCATGAAGGTTGGGGCAATTTTAAAAATTATAAAAATTCACCAAAGGTTATTCCGTACGCAAGATCAGTAGAAAGAGCAGCAAAAAAATACAAAGCTCAACTTGAGCGATGCAAACATCAATTAACAACGAATAAGTATTTTATTTATTAGAACTCTGTTTTAGCTGTCTTTCAAGTTCGATTTCAACAGCATCAATTCTTCCAGTATTTTTTCCTATAATTAAATACATCACAGGAATTACATAAAGTGTAAATAAGGTTGCAAAAAACATTCCCATAAAAATAACAATACCAACAGTTGATCTGCTAGCGGCTCCAGGACCGGTTGCTATAATTAACGGAACAACACCAATGATAGTTGCAACTGAGGTCATTAAGATAGGTCTTAATCTGACTTTACAAGATTCAATTATTGCTTCTTTTAATTGCAGTCCTTGAGTTCTAAGTTGATTTGCAAACTCGACTATCAAGATACCATTCTTGGCGGCGAGACCAATTAATACAATTAAGGCTATTTGACTGTAAATATTTAATGAACTGCCAATAACCCATAAACCAATAATTCCTCCTAAGATCGCAAGGGGAACTGTTAACATAATTGTTAAAGGATGTTTCCAACTTTCAAATTGAGCAGCTAAAGATAAATACGCAGTAAATAAGGCTAATATAAAAATAAAATAAATGTCTGAACTAGTGTTTTTATATTCTAAAGATTCACCTTTGTAATCAAATCGAGCTGATGCTGGTAATTTTTCTTTTGCAACACTTTCCAAATAAGTTAACGCTTCGCTAATAGTGTAATTACCAACTAATCTTGCAGAAATAGTCACAGCTCTCTGTCTGTTATATCTGTTTAAAGAAGTGTACGTTGACTCTTCAAAGAAGGTTGCGACACTTGTTAATGGAACTAATTTTCCAGTATTTGATCGAACGGTAACCTTGTTTAAATTAGAAGGTTCTTGTCTATTTTTAACATCCGTTTGCAACATTACTGAATATTCTCTTCCTTCTTTTGTATATTTTGTAACCTCTTTTGAAGCGAACATTGTCTCAATTGTTTTTGCTATAGCATCAATTGAAACGCCTAAATCTGCAGCCTTATCTGCATTAATTCTAATTTTTAGCTGTGGTTTTGTTAGATCTAAATCATCATCGACGTTAACTAGGTTTTTATTGTTAACTATTTCAGATTTTAATATCTCTTTCCATTTGATTAACTCTTCATAAGTGTTTCCTTTTAGAACAAACTGAACTGGTTTTTCTGCGGCTCCACCTTTTAAGCCCTGAGGCATAATTGGAAAGGCTTTAACACCCGGGAAAGAATTTAACTGCTGAAATATTGCACCTAGATTTTGATTAGAGAATTTTTTTCTTTTTCCCCAGTCTTCTAATAAAACAACCAAGAACCCAGTGTTAACTTGATCAATACCACTTTGAAATCCAGGAACTCTTGCTAGGATTTCCCTATAATTTCCTTTGCCTAGATCATTTAAAAATATTTTTTCAATGTTTTGTGTTTTTTCTTTAGTGTAGTCAAAGCCAGAACCGTCAGGCGCTTGAATTACTACATAAAAAACACCTCTATCTTCAGGAGGAACCAGTTCTTTAGGAGTAATTTTAAATAAGACTACAACTGCAATTAAAACAGTTACAAGAAATATAAGCACTTCTTTTTTTTTATTAAGAATTAAATTTAATGTTTCAAAATAAAAATTAGTAAATTTATCTAAGTACTCATCAAATTTTTTTAAAAACCTAGGTTTATCATGTGTTACTTTTAAGTATTTGGACGCAAGCATTGGCGATAATGTAAGAGCAACAAATGCTGAAATCACAATAGAGAAGGATAGCGTTAAAGCGAGTTCAGTAAATAATCTTCCAACAATTCCTTTGACAAAGATTAAAGGAACAAACACCGCTATTAGCACAACAGTTGTTGCAATAATTGCAAAGGAAACTTGGCTCGCTCCTTTATACGATGCAATTAATGCTGTTTCTCCTTCTTCAACTCTTCTATAAATGTTTTCCAGCATCACAATCGCATCATCAACTACGAGTCCAATTGCAATTACAAGAGCCATTAGTGTAAATAAATTTAAACTGAAATTAGCAGCATAAATTAATAAAAAGGTTGAAATTAAAGATACCGGGATGGCAAGCGTTGGGATTATTACAGAAGTAAGATTTCCCAAAAATAAATAAATCACTCCGACAACAAGAATAACGGATATAAATAATGTTACATAAACTTCATTTACAGCAACCCGAATGTAACTTGATCTATCAAAAGCTACATCTAGCTGAGCTCCTTCGGGAAGATTTTTTTTAACCTCAACTAATTTTTTTTTAATTCCATCAACCACTGCAATAGTATTGGAATTTGATTGTTGGTAAATTCCAATTCCAACAACAGGGTAGCCATTGCCCTTAAATAAGGTTCTCATATTTAATGGGCCTAGCTCAACTCTAGCAACATCTTTAAGTCTTACTAAAGATCCGTCTCTTGCTCTTTTAATAGGTAAATTTTTAAAGTCCTCAACGTTTTTGTAGTTCTTATCTACTTTAATATTGAGATCCATTTTTTTTGACTCCAGTCTACCAGCAGGAAGTTCAATGTTTTCTTTTAATAAAACATTCTCAATATCAGCAACAGTTAGATCTCTTGAGGCTAAGGCGTTTGGATTTAACCAAATTCTTAGTGATATTTCTTTTTCACCAGAAAGAATTATTTGACCAACACCATCTACACTTGAGAAATAATCTTTTAAATATCTGCTTGCGTAATCACTCAGCTCTAAATCGCTTAAATTCTGACTTCTTAATCTTAACCATATTGCAACTTGGTTACCTTCGGAGGTTTTAAATATTTCTGGACGACTTGCATTATCAGGAAGAAAATCAATAATTCTCGAAACTCTGTCTCTAATATCGTTAGTTGCTTCATCAACACTAACACCAGGTTCAAATTCCATTCGAACTACTGATCTTCCATCCTCACTTCTAGAATCAATGGTAGATAGACCGGGCGTTCCACCAACTATGTCTTCAATTTTTTGCGTGATTTGAGCATCAACAATTTCTGCAGAAGCTCCTTTATAAAGAGTTCTAACAGTAACGATACTCGGATCGATATCAGGAAGTTCTCTAACAGCTATTTTATTAAATATAACTAAACCAAATATAACTAAAACAACCGACATCACAGTCGCAAAAACTGGACGCTTAATACTTATGTCGGTTAAGAACATTTTTTATTTATTTATTAATTTTATTTGCGCCTTATCTCTAATTTTAGAAACGCCTTCTATAACAATTTTATCGCCAGGATTTAGGCCAGATATTATTTCAACTTTTCCGTAATTTCTGACACCAGTTTTTACCTCTGTGATAACAACAGATTTATCTTCTATAACTTTATAAACTATCGTTCTACTTCCTTGCTGAACAAGAGACTCCTCAGGAACTCCTAATGATGTTTTTTCATTATAAATAATTTCAATATTTAATAACATTCCAGGAATTATTTTATTATTAGAATTTTTAATTTTTGCCTGAGCCAGGATTGATCTTGTGCTTGGATCAACTCTAGCACTAACGGCATCCAGAGTTCCGCTGAACGTTTCTTCAAATGCTTCAGAGTTTGCTTTAATTTTTAAATTTTTTTTAAGAATACTTAAATAATTTTCAGGAATTTTAATATCAACTTTTACTGTTTCAATATCATCTAGCGTTGCAATAATTGAATCTTCACCACCTAAAATTCCAGGGGTAATTTCTCTAATTCCTAATCTTCCGCTAAATGGAGCAATAATTTTTTCATTTTTTAGTTGAGCTATCAGTTGATTTTTTTGTACCATTAAATTTTTATCAAAATCTAATGAGCTTATTAGATCTGTTTTTTTAATTCTTATAGAGAATGATTGATGAGCTAAAGCAGTTCCGAATGTTTCAATTTTTTCATAAAATTCTAATTTTTGAACTTCTTGTGCAATAACTTCAGTTGGCTTTACTTCGTTAATTTTTTTTTGAATAATATTATTTAGAATCATTCTGCCAGCAATAATTGCGACCACTAAGGCCACAATGATGCTAACAATTATTATTATTTTTTTTGAAGTATTCATGAAGAGGCATGTAATACCATGCTTTAATTAAAAAAAGAATTTTTATATTAATTGAATTTATTGAAATATTTCGTCTTTTTATTGACTAGCCCACTCAGTCCAAGAGCCATCATAAATTGAGAATTTTTTGCCACCAATAATATCAAATGCCTTTGCGATAATGCATGCGGTAACACCTGAACCACATGAAAAAACTACATTTGAATCTTCATTAATATTAATTTTTTTAAATCTATTTCTTAAATCTTTTTCAGCTAAAAAACATTTGGTAAGAGGATCGATACATTCAGGCCAAGGTATATTGCAACTATTTGGAATAGATCCACTTTTAATTTCTGGTCTAGGCTCAGGATCTTTTCCTTCGAATCTACCTTTGCTTCTAGCGTCTATTAAATCAAATTTTTTATCACGAATATTTTGATGAACTTGTTCAATAACAGTAAGCAAATTATCTTTTGTTGAGCATTTAAAATTACTCTTTAAGATAATCTTTGTATCTCCATTTTCTAATTTTTTATTTTCACTTTTCCATTTAATTAAGCCGCCATCTAGAATTGAAACATTGCTGTGATTAAAATAATTAAACATCCACCAAACTCTTGGAGAGCTAAAAATACCAAGACTATCATATACAATTATATGATCTGAATTTTTAATACCTGTTTCTGAGCATAGTTTTTCAAATAAATCTTTAGGTGGAATGGTGTGCGGAAATTTACCTGAGGGATCAGAAAATTTATCGATATCAAAAAAGATGGCATTAGGAATATGCTCTCTTAAGAATTCATCTTTTCCAATTCTTTTTGTACTTGGCATATGCCAAGAGCAGTCTAGAATTTTAATATTATCTTTATAAAGATTTTTATCTAACCAATCTGTTGTTACTAATGACATTAATATTTTCCTAATTTTTTTAAATATTTTTGGTGATATTCTTCAGCTAAATAAAATTCATCTGCTTTAGTGATTTCAGTTACAATACTATTTTTAAATATAGTTTTGTTCATTTCTTCCTTTGATTTTTCTGCTTCAACTTTTTGCTTGTTATCCAAATAAAATATTGCTGAGCGATATTGAGTTCCAAAGTCAGGACCTTGCCTATTTAAAGTTGTTGGATTGTGAGATTTCCAAAACACATCTAACAATTCTTTATAACTTATAATATTTTCATCGAAATATACTCTTACAGCTTCTGCATGACCTGTTTCTTCATAGCAAACCTGTTCATAAGTTGGATTTTTAATTTTACCACCTGTATATCCAACTTCTGCTTTTGTAACGCCTTTGGTTAAATCAAATTTTTTTTCAACTCCCCAAAAACATCCTGCAGCAAAAATAGCAACGCTCATAAAATTTTATATTAAAGTTATTTTTATATGTTATGAAAAGATTTAGGTAAAATATATTCATGCAACTATCTAATAGAACAGGTTCATTTTATATGTTGCTAAGCGTTGCTTGTTTTTCTGCCATGGATATTTTTGTCAAATTAACAACCAAGCATTATCCAATTGGTGAAGTTGCTTTTTTTAGAGGTTTATTTGGTTTGATTCCTATTTTCTTTTTAATACCTAGAAAAAAAATATTCATATTTTTTAAAACCGATAAGCCAAAGTTACATTTCGTTAGGGCTTTCTTTGGTACTTTTGCAATGGTCTCAACTTTTATTGCTGTAAAACATATGCAGCTAGCAGATGTCGTCTCTATTGCCCAAGCCGCACCAGTTTTTGTAACAATATTTTCGATAGTTTTTTTAAAAGAGATCGTTGGTTATAGAAGATGGTTTGCAGTTTTAGCTGGATTAACTGGAGTTCTTTTTATTACAAAACCAGGAACTAGTTTATTTAATGTTTATTCCATCTTCCCAATTTTTTACTGCATAGGTTTTAGTATTGTTGCTGTTTCAATTAAAAAATTATCAAAGACAGAACCAGATTATCTTATAGCCTTTTATTTTACTGCTCTTTTAATAGTTGTTAGTTCATTTGCATTCTTTTTCGAAGCTTGGATTTTTCCAAATACTTTAGATTTAATTTATTTAATTATGATTGGAATTTGTGGGTCAATAGCAAATTTATTTATGACTACTGCATACAGAAAAGCTGATGCATCGTTAATAACTCCTCTTAAATATTTAAGCGTCTTATCAGCAATCACTTTTGGTTATTATATTTTTTCTGAGATTCCTTCAGCCACAACTATTGTTGGAGCAATTATAATTGTTATTAGCTCTTTTATAATTTTTCAACGCGAGCAAATAAAAATAAAAAAGACTACCGTTTTATAATATATGAAAAAAAAACCACCACATTATTGGCATGAGGCAAAAAAATTTTTATCAAAAAAAGATAAAAAATTAGCAAAAATTATTAGTAAATATGATGGACATTTGGTTACACGAGGAGATCCTTTTTATTCTTTATGTAGATCAATTATTGGACAGCAAATTTCTGTTAAAGCCGCCGATTCAGTGTGGTTAAAGTTTGGAAAAATTGTAAAAAAAATTACTCCAAAAAATGTTTTAAAACTGCAAAAAAGACAATTGGCTTCTGCTGGTTTATCGCGTCAAAAAATTTTGTATCTGAAAACTATAGCGAAAGAATTTTTTGATAAAACTTTAGATATTAAAATATTAGAGCAAATGCCAGATGAAGACGCTATTAAGCATTTGGTTAGAATTAAAGGGATAGGAGTTTGGACAGCGCAAATGTTTTTAATTTTTAATCTTAATCGATCCAATATTTTTCCATTTTCTGATATTGGCCTAATCAAAGCAATTTCTATAAATTATAGAAAAGAATATCCTTTAAAAAAGGAACAGTTAGATTTTTTTAAAAATAAGTGGCATCCTTATTCTACAGTTGCAACTTGGTATATGTGGAGAAGTATAGATCCTGTTCCAGTTGAATATTAAACGCCCTCGACAATCATAAGATCTCTTGCAACTGTACTTTTAGCTATCGACCAAGCTTCTTGATAATCTTTGGATCTGTAGCAATTTAATGCTGTATCGTAATCTTTAAATTCCCAAATAACTGTTCTTATAAATTCCTCGCCTTCGAGAGTTATATATTTTCCTCCTCGTACCAAAGGCTTGCCTCCAAAACTAGTAATAGCTTTTAAAGCTTTTTCTGCATAACTACCTAATTTTTTTGCATCTTCAGCTGTTTTGTATTTAGCAATCCAATACCCTTTCATGTATTTCTCCCAATTTTAGTTTGATAAATTAATATATATTTTTTTTATTATATTAATATCAACTAATTGTTAT
>Ga0304729_1001982_pt1 | contig 12801 bp, 7 predicted proteins | sample C_131016_MF_Meta_FD_190475 | JGI IMG/M metagenome (GOLD analysis project Ga0304729, IMG submission 190475) | Freshwater microbial communities from Lake Croche, Canada to study carbon cycling - C_131016_MF_MetaG (v2) (version 2) | ecosystem: Environmental > Aquatic > Freshwater > Lake | place... | reverse complement strand
TAACATCCGGACCCAAGTGAATAAGCAGGACTTCGACACTGTTGTCACTGCATACAGTCAGGCGAACCCTGCAGGCAGAAACGTTAAGGAACTGCGCTTTACATTCCACGATGGTGACATGAGGGATCTCGACCCAGAACGTGATCTAACTTTCCTAGTTAGAGAAGCTCACTCTGACTGGAAGTCTGGCAAGAAGGTTCTTATCCGTTGCCAGGCAGGCATCAACAGGTCCGGGCTAATCACCGCATTAGTGCTGATTAGAGATGGCCACACGCCTAGAGAAGCCATCGACCTGATTAGAAGCACTCGCTGTGAAGGCGCTATCACTAATCGTCACTTTGAGGAGTATCTTCTAAATGAGACTGACATTGAATATTGGAGAAATGCCTAATAGCGATGGTGGCCTTGACGGATTCATCCTCGATTTACTAATTGGAGACTAGCTATTGTCTAATGCTGCCGGAAACACAGATGTGAAGACGGATTTCACCGATTTAGATCACCTAAAGTTTGACGTCACATGTGACTATAGAGACTGTGAAGGTAAAGCCACCCACAGGCTCATCTGTCCTTGCGGACAGTTCGAATTCATGTGCGATCAGCACACTCTGGATGCAAGGTCAGCACCAAGAGGCAGCTGGATTGTGTTTGATAAGTCCTGCACTCACAGGGTCGACATGTTCGACTGCGGTAAGGAGCCTCTTTAGTGAGATGTCTTTGGCTAACTATAGAGTTTGTTTCGGAGGAACTTATTGATGCACATTATTGAATACGCTTCAGTTGTCGGCCTGCACTCGGATATCCAGGCGAGAATTCGAGAGCATAAGAGAAGCGAACCAATGGCCCCTGTTGTGTTGGTTACTGACTCACCTCTTCAAGGTTTGCTCCTAAGGAGACAGCTAGTCGAAGCAGGTGAATCAGGTGCTGTTGGAAACATCCAAACGAAGGTTCTTGACGGGGTCATTTCTGATGTATTCAGAAACATAGGGATAGGCACTAGTTCTTTTCCTTCAGAAGCCGCTCTAGATGCAGCCTGCTATTCAGCGATGTTAACTAACCCAACCTTTGCATCCGCTCGTTCGGATGCGCTCACAACGGCTAATGGCATTGCCAGTGTTTATTCAAAACTGCGGTTCAATACTGATGCCGAGCTTCATTCTCTACTCTCAGGCAGGCTCTCTGACACTCAAAAAGCCGTTATCGAGTCAGTAATTGCTACCAGGGGCATTCTTGAGGAAAAACTGGGGCTTGAGAAACTGCCAGAGAAAATTGAATTAGTTATCGCTGCTATTAACTCGGGGGCAGCGCCAGACAAGTCAAATGTACTTTATCTAGTTCTCACCGAGAACCTTCCTAAGCTCGTAGGTAAGCTCTTCCAAACACTTAATTTCTGTGTGCGCTACGAGGTATCCTCTTCTGAGCCCAAGCTAAAAACCGCGGAGAAGTACTTTACTGCACCAGATCCTCAGACAGAAGCGACTCTGGCTGTTTCGCAGCTAGTCGAACTAATCGATGCTGACATTGATCCGTTTGATGTTGCTATTGCTTACTCAAATGGTCCACAATATGCCCGGCTGCTTGGAACTGCGTTGGATGACGCGGGGATTTCATGGAATGGGGCAGTAGATAGAATTTCTCAGACTTCAAATCTTTATCGTGGGTTTGACCTCATTCTTCAGATGCTTGAAAACCGCACAGCGACGAAGAGCGGAGCAGATAGACCTTTGGTTATGAGGCTCCTGGAAAGCGGAGATTTCTTTGTAGACGACATGCTGCTTGATTCAAATCTATGTCGCCAGTTCGTCAGAGATAAGGAAATCTATGGCGATGCTATTCCCTGGTTGAAGGTTATTGGAAAACTTCCTAAGGACTCAAAGCCGAGGGAAGTCAAAGCCGCGGGTGAATTGAAAGCATTATTGAAGGCACTGCAGAAAGCCTTGCAAGGCATCGCAGAATCGAGTAATTGGACTGATTTTGGTGCCGAGCTATTTGAGGTAGTTAGCAAATTCTATTTAGGCGCTAACGAAGACAATCTCTCTGATGATGAGAGGAACGTTGTCAAGATGTTCAAGCACATCTTGCTCCAAGAACTTCCCGAACTGGACTTGCTCCAACCTGAGGGCAACTCCGGGTTAGCTCCAACTGCGAGCGTGGTTAGAAGTTTTATTGAGAAAAAAATTGGGCAAAAGAATTCAAGACATGGGGCACTATCCATTGGAGTGCACGTTTCTTCTATCGAGGAAATGCGCATTCTCAATTTCAAAAAGCTAATTCTTGTCGGCGCTACTGACGGTCTATTACCTTCCCCGGCAAACGAAACGCCGTTCCTAACAGATGAGATGCTAGAAAGCCTCGGTGAACTTGGACACAGCGCTACTCCAACTTCAGATAAACCTGACTTACTTGGCAGGCAGCTCAAAGCCCTAGTTGATGGAAAGAATCTAGTTGTTACTAGATCTAGATCCGCAATGACTGGGAAATTTGATGATGTTCCGAGCCGCTTCCTGGACTTGAAATCCCTTCCTCACGAGATCGTTATTTCGTCATATTCATCACTTCACAAATCTGATGTGAGGTTAGTTGTGGCTTCAAAATCAATTCAGCACACTGCAGCGTCCCTAGCAAACAACATTGCCCTTGACCCTTCCCAAGTTCGGACCTTAGAGACGTTGTCTATCTTCAGGTCACCAGCGAACACGGGTTACTTTGGCAAAGTAAGTGGCATCCCTGAGGCAAACAGCATTGGCAATAACCCACTCTCAGCGAGTGCGATAGAAGCGTTTATCGATTGCGAATACAAATTCTTTGTTACAAGGACACTTGGTTTCTACACAGGTGAGCGACAAGACGTACTCGATATTTGGAGAGCCAAGGATTTCGGAAATCTAATTCACAACAGTATGGAACATTTCCTTAACGATCTGTCTGATAGAGGCGACCTGCCTGATGGAAAAACTAAGTTCAGCGAGGACCAAGTAAACAGCTTCTTCAAAGACCATCTAGATGAAGAATTGAAAGATTTCTACGCTAAAGGCCATGATGTTTGGCGAGCGGGCTTCGAGGCACTGATGGAAAGAGTTAGAGCAAACCTTAGAGATTTCTTTGCTACCGAATTAGTGAACCTTCGATCCTCTGACGAGCTTGCGGTTCATGCGTCGGAGTTGGCTTTTGGTAAAGAGGAGCTTGAGAAGGACAGAACTACCTTGGCTGTGCCTGGTAGAGAACCTGTCGAGTTGGTTGGACGAATCGACCGAGTAGATCTCAACAGCGCCAAAGATAGTGCTGCCGTCTTAGACTTCAAGTCCGGAAAGTTGAGACTATCCGAACTTCAGACTGCTATTGGCAGACCTAAGACTAGAGAGCCCAACAAGGGGATTGTGAAACGAACCAAGGTACAGGACTTGGTCTACACAGTTGCTCTGAGAAAAAAGTTCCCCTCTCTCAATAAGGTAGAAGTAACCTTCGCATACATTTCCAGTGGCACAAAGACCGAATACGTGAAGGCTGAATGGGCTGAACCAGCAGAAGAGAAATTGGCTGAAATCCTTGAAAAAATTTATCAAGCGGAAGAGAACGCAGAGTTCTCTGTTAGCCACTCCTCCAAGATAGGTGACAACACATACTGTGACGTATGCCAAAGACTTGGTTGGGTTTCAGAGCAATTGCGTCTTGAGTATATGAACCAATCTGGACTAGTTGCTGGAGGAGATGAAGATGAGTGAACCTAAGAAGGTACCTAGCCCTCTACCAGACCATTTAGATAGAGACCTAGCAAGTGGGGATGGCGATAACAAAAGCGCACTGAGCCAGAATGTATTCATAGAGGCAGGCGCTGGAACCGGCAAGACTGAGACCATCGTTAGACGTATAGTCAACCAGCTGTACTTGAACACGCAGCTCAACATGGATCAGGTTGCTGCTATCACCTTTACAGAGAAGGCCGCAGCGGAGCTCAGAGCAAGATTTAGAAAGATTTTGTCGGCAGACACTAATTCAAAAGACTTGACCATCAAGCTAAGAGCCACTGAGCTGCTTCAAAACCTAGATACAGCAGCGATTGGAACGATTCATTCCTTTGCGAAGTCTATTTTGACCGAACATTCAGTGGCCGCTGGCATCCCAGTAGGATTCAGAATTGCCAATGAGAACTCGTCTGAGTCACTACGCATAACGCGTTCGAGAATCGTTGTGTCAAACGCCTATGCAAATCTTTCTGCAACAGACAAGCAAATCTTTTATGAGATCGGCTTTGATAGCAAAATGATGCAGGAAATGGCGGAGTTGATGGACCAAAAGTTCACTCGACTGGTTGGTGGTTTCAAAATTGATCAAGCCAATAATCAAGAAGCGCATCAAGTTGCTGCAATCAATTTCATCAACAACAGTTACCAAGAACTTAAGATTCAGATGGAAGACAGACGTAAGTCTGGCGACATCGAATTCGACGACCTTCTTGTTCTAACTCTTCGGCTGTTGCAAGGTAACAATCAAGTGCGAGGGATTGTTCATAGCAAAGTGCAGATTCTTGTTGTTGATGAATTCCAAGATACTGATCCGGTCCAGTGGGAGATCATCAAGCTAGTTACTAGTGATCCGACAGATTCAACTCTTAAGCCACTACCAAGCAGGCTCGTTGTTGTGGGCGACCCAAAGCAGGCAATCTATGCCTTTAGAGGCGGAGACATTAACACTTACCTAGCTGCTCGGACAGAGTTTCCAACATTTGGTACTCAGCTGCGGCTCTCTGCAAACTTCAGAAGCGTCCAGGGTGTGCTTGATTTTATAAACCTGGCATTCAGAGATGATGTTGCGTCAGATGATAGAAATCCTCTACACATGGGTGTTGACTATCAAGCATTGGATAACATCCACAACCCAGAGCATTCAGATTCTGGCCCAGAGGTAGTGCTGCTAATGAACCCAACGGAAGAGTTCTTCGAAGCGCAGACAGGTATCGACAACCCTGATGAAAGAGCAATTGCCAGAGCCAAAAGGGAATTCGATTACGTTGCGCTGGAAATGAAGAATACTGCTTTAGCTATCAGAAAAGCGATAGACGAGCAATGGCAGGTGACAGACAAGGGCCAAGCAATTGGCTATCAAAGGGTGTACAGCAGAGCCGCTAACTTTGGAGATGTTTGTGTCCTTGTCCCAGTTCGCACGCATCTGAAAACTTTGCTCAAGGAATTTGAATCAGCAGGAGTTCCTTATCGCTCGACAGATCCATCGATTGTCTATAACCGTCCGCTAATTGCTGGAATCAGAGACGCGGTTGCCGTCATTGCCAAATCCGATGACCAAGCTAAGGTTTGGGGCGCATTGAAAAGTCCGCTCTTTGGTTTCAGCGATCAGTTACTGTTTGAACACAAACAGGCAGGTGGTTATTGGGTCATTGGTAAGGGGCAAAAAAACGGTTTAGCCGAGGTGAATACTGCATTAGAAATGCTTCATGAATTATCTGAAAATCCAGGCTCCAGCAATCCAGCTTGGCTGATTTCAGAGCTCCTTGGCCGCTTGGCAATCTACCAAGTGCTTGCCAAAGATCAGTTTGGGGAGTTTGAGGCATCGTGCTTACGAATGATTATTGCCCACGCTCAGCAGTGGTTATCGGATGGAAACATCGGCCTTCTTGCCTACTTGGATTGGATTAACACAATGTTGTCCGAATCAACAAGAGCAAGCCTGCCCGATGCGGATGACCTAGATGCTAATGCCGTCCAGATTATGACTGTGCATGCGAGCAAGGGTCTCGAGTTTGCTATCACTGTCGTGACGGGGCTGGCTAGCGGCATGAAGGGCGAAAGACCAAAGCTTCTTTTCCATAAAGCCGATTCAGGGGGAAATCTATATGTTGAATTCACTCTCATCAAGAAGGACTCTAGGAGTTACTACGAGAGCGATGGTTATGACGCCTTGAAGAAGGGCGAGCACTTAGCGTCGTCAATGGAAGAACTGAGCAGGTTGATTTATGTAGCTTGCACGAGAGCTAAAGACCACCTGATTCTTTCAACTATTTCTGGCCCAGGATCTGATACTTCTAGCACTGTGTCTCGAGGTTACCGATTGAACAAGGCACTTCCATACATCGATCTTTACTATGAGGAATTTTTGGGTTATGAATTACCTCAGGTCGATTCTCAGGAAATCACGGATTCTTATCGTGCTATTCCTAACGATGAACTAGAACGAGTGGAAATGGTACGCAAACGATCAGCCGAACCTATTATGCGGGCACCATCGACTCACGGAAAGAGTCAAGCGGTCGCTAAGGCGCACTTCAAACCAGTTGCAAAGGATGAAAAGACTCCAGATGGGCGCCCATTGGGTAGAGCTGTTCATGGGGTGATGGAACTAGTGATGCTAGGTAATGGAGTCCCTTCAGAAGCTGAGGTTCAGGCCTATGTCGCCCAGATGGTAGCGAAAGAGCAAGCCGAAGATGTTAGTGATGATGTTGAGTCTCGCATTATGTCCTTGCTTGTAAACAAGGAAATCTTGGAAGCGCTCTCTTCAGATCTGCGTTGGCCAGAACTACACCTTGCTAAGCAAGTAGACGAGGCTTCAATTCGATTCGTTGAAGGTTTCGCCGACCTTGTCTATAAAGCCCGGGATGGGTATGTTCTAGTTGACTATAAGACAGACGCTGATTTACAAGCATCGATGGACCATTACAGAGAGCAACTTGGCGCTTATGCGGACATTCTCAAGGACATAACCGGTGTACCCGTTGCAAGAGTTCTAATCATTCACGCTAAGAAAGACGAAGTGGTTACTTGGGCTCTGTAGCCAACTAGCGCTGAGCCTTGAATGCTGAACCGTCGGCATTATGTGTGGCTGGGAAAAGATCATCTTGAACCAGAAGCACAAGCTTGAATCTGGCTCTAGTCATGCCAACGTATAAAGCATCGTCTAGGGTTCTTTGAAGAGTCTTCTCTACCCAAGCAGCGCTCTCTTTAGAAATGTCAGTTATGACAATTGCATCCTCATCGAGGCCTTTGAACTTTCTGATGCTGCGCCACTTAATTTCGCCCGCTGGGTTGATTGTTGTCTCCTTGCAATGCTTGGCTAACCATCGCTCGGGAGCAGAATCAATGTTTCCAGCTTTCTTAAACACTTGGGTTAGAACAGCCGTTGCATTGTCGAAATGCAGAACACGAATGTCTGGTAGCGGGTAATCCTTATTCAATCGTTCTAGTGCTGCAGCTAAGCGCTTCGGTTGGTTTTCTTTCGTCACATGAATTACTTCAAGATCATCGTTCATGTCTTCATTAATCTCATGCGATTGGAAAGGGGACTTTCTATCAAGTAACTTGTAGATGGCAGCCGACAAAGCCGGAGTTTGTCTTATGTTGTTCTTGAGTTGGATGTGAGTGAGAGAACCAAAAATCTTTCGTGCTACTTCAATCGAGTCAACCGGAAGAGATCCGTTCATAATTTGTTGGTTATCGTCACCGGCTAGATAAACTCTGGACTCGAGAGCTTTGGACTTACCTCGAAGCTTTTGCAGCACTTGAAGTTTTAGGTCATTGATTGCGATGTCTTGGAACTCATCGACGAGTATCGCCGAGTACTTCTTTATCTCCGTCTCGGAGTTAAAAGCTTTTAGAGCGGCGGTTGGTAAATCCGTTCCGTACCAAGCCCCCTCGTTTGATTTTCTGTGGTTTTTCAGTCCCGCTATTTCTAAAAGTAAGTCATCGAAAGCAATTACCTTTACATTCTCCAAATGTTGAAGCTGCTCTCTCATCCAGTTGGCCATCATGATGTTGTGACAGGTAACCAAGACGTTGTGACCAAGATTCTTTGTATCAGAGGCTAGTTTTGCCAGTATTTTGCTCTTTCCTGAACCTGCTGGACCACTGAAATAGACAATCGAGTTATCTCGCAGCATTTCAAGTAACGAGTTTTGACGCTCGGAAACTTTCCTAAGCTCCCTCTCACGTTCTTTGTGTTTGTCAGCGACAGTTTGGGAAACGTGATAGTCGGCGACAAAGTGTCTCGTGATGGCTTTGATTACTTCTGAGGTGAACTCCTCTGGCTTCGGAGTGCTCGACTTCCCTCTCTTATAGTCCTTGATAGAGCCTTCTAAAGCATTAACGATTGTTTGGTATGGGTTATCCAAACCACCCATGAAGGCAATCTCGTAGTCCATAAATCCTCGACCAGGGCGATTCTTAGATAATGTACTTGGATCCTTGGACATCTTTGGCATCCAAACTAGCCTCGCTATGGGGATGGATTTATCATCAAGCTCAATTGATTGCAATTCAAACTGAATGTTCTTTTCTGCTGTTAGAACCTGATTCCATGGATTCGCCTGTGGGTCCGGAACTCCGACAAGATTGACGCCTTTTTCATCGAAGTCAAACTCCTTTGCGCCTTTGGCCTCAATTAGGACTATCCCCATTTGAGGGATAAGTACCATAAAGTCGATCTCCTCGTCCTTCTTTATGTGTGGCTTGCTGATTTCAAGATGGTGAAATACAGTCCAATCCTTAGCTAACTTGGAATCCCTTATCGCTTCATAAATGAGCCGCTCTGCTGATGTCTGCTTACCTTTGTATTCAGTTGGAATCATTCTTGCCATTTGGGCCTCGATTCTGGGGTTGCGCTCGTGCCTAGAATTCTAGTCCAGCTAATGTTCCTGCTAGGAAACTTGAAGCATCTTCAAGCAGCTTCCCTTGTCCTCATACCCCTCGGCATTTGCGCTTCGAGCCTTGAATTGCACCGTTAATGGAAAATCGGTAGGTTCGAACCATGGACTATTTCGCTCTGATATTAAATACAGTTACTTGTCTTGCGATTTTTGTCGCTATTTGGCAACTCCTTTTTCATGCCCGCCAGATGCACAGAGATTTAGAGATGCATTTCGTTGATCAGTATTGGCAAATTATGGCTAAAGCTTCAACCGAGTGGCGTATGACCTACCTACTTGAATCTCCTAAGTCACTTGAAGACAGGAGAGTTGTTCACGAATACCTCCAGCTTTGCGAAGACGAAATCGATTTGCGGGCTAACGGAAGGGTGACGGACAGCACTTGGTATCTCTGGGCTAGCGCGATAGCCTCGATGGCCTCTATCCCGCACTTTGCAGACTCTATTGAGAATGCGCCTAAAGTAATGTATCCAAGGCTGAGAGTGATGATGGGATCACCAAATCCGGGGACATTCGACCCCTTGGATAAGGCATTAGCCTGGCGGAGATTTCACGGTCTTTAGGATTTAGTTAACATTTCATAACAACCTTGGTGGGCATCCCCACACGGGATAAAACTTTCTTATCATTTTCATAGATTAGGAAGGTAGAACCATGGTCCACATTTTAGAACTCAAAGACAAAACCGCACGCACACTCAAAGAGGTGTACCAAAGCGTCCGTCTAACTGATGACGGGGAAGGCTTTGAGATTCCTTTTGAGAATTTCTACATGAAAGTAACTTTCGGAGAATATACCGAGGAAGATCAAATCAAGTGGAGAACTGAGCGTGGACTTCCCCTAACTTACATAAGCATCATGTCTTACGTAATGGATCGAATCAGACCTACAGCTGCATTCTACGAGTACATTTCAGTCGAGCTACCACAAAAGATCCTCTGCCAACACTGGGTGGGTAAGGACAATAACAATGAGGGAATGGTCTTTTACGCTCTGTACAACAGAATCGCCGGTGATTCAGCTGATCCGAATGAGATTAAATACGCGATTCTAAATGCCAACTGGGATTCAAATAATGCTGGAGAGCTTCTAAAGGAAAAATTTGCTGCCAAGTGGATTTGGGAGAAGGATTGAGCCTTTCTCTAGCCAGCCTCAAAGATAAGGCGTTAGAGCTTGCCAAGCGGCTTAGTCATGGTTCGGCGGAGACAGCGCACGTTCTATCCGTAGCGCTTGCGGAGTTAGATGAAGCGGATAAGGCTAAGTTCCAGCCGCAGGTGGAGCAGCTTTTGGGGTCAACTCAGAAGAAGCAAAACCAATCCCTCATAACAATTAGCGCTGAGGCGGAAAAAGCCGCGAAGATACTTGCATCTTCGGGTTATTCAAAGTCTGCCTTTGAAGAACTTCTTGATTTGGGGTCCCCTGAAGTCATCACAGCAACTTCCTCTTCTGACGTTGCTCAATTAGATACAGAGGCAGATGAGACAGAGAGCAGTGTCCCGACAGTTGTAACTGAGCGGAGTTTAGAGGAAGTCTTAGCAGAGCTAGATTCTCTAATTGGGTTAGATGATGTAAAGAAACAAGTCCGGAGTGTCATGGCGACACATCTGGTTAATAAGAAGCGGGTTGAAACTGGACTAAAAGCGGTCGCGAATAGTTTGCACCTAGTCTTCTCAGGGGAACCAGGTACCGGTAAAACAACCGTCGCCAGACTGGTGTCTGAGATTTATCGAGCGCAGGGCATTCTTCGGGTTGGTCACCTTGTCGAAGTCGGAAGATCAGACCTGATTGCAGAATATGTTGGACAAACCGCTCCAAAAGTAAAGAAGGCAATCAATCAGGCTCTCGGCGGAGTGCTTTTTATTGATGAGGCTTATTCCCTTGCTCAGGACACCCAGCAAGGTTACGGAGCTGAGGCTATCGCAACACTTCTTCAACTGATGGAGAACCATAGGGGAGATTTGAGTGTAATCGTGGCTGGTTACAAGGATGAGATGGATTACTTCGTGGCCAGCAACCCAGGTTTGAGATCTAGATTCCAAACCTACATAGACTTCCCTAAATACAACGCTAAAGAGCTGGTTGAGATTTTCAGCCGCATGTGTGCGTCAAACCAAATCGAGCTCACACCACCGGTTCGCGAGTCAGTGCTAAAGCATTTTGAAAACAATGAAACTTCTGGCGTTGCGGGAAATGCACGGTATGCGAGAAAACTCTTCGAGGTCGCATTTACCGAGCTTAGTGGTAGAGCTATAGCGGACGGGATTATCGAAGATCACGAGATCTCTGCTTTTGTCGAGAGCGATATCCCACAATACATAACTCAAGCAACGAAGACTAAGAACAAGCTGGGCTTCTAGGAATATTCGCTGCTAGAAAACTTTTCCCAAATGGGGTTGCGTTGTCGCAGCATTCTTGTATAGTGGTCTTTCTATCGAAGTAAATCAAAGCGCAAAATGAGTCGCAGATACCGATAGATCAAATAACTGAAGAAACCAGAACTTCAGTAAATCCAAACATAACTAATTAGCACACCCTAAGCATTGCCTCGGGGAGTCTGATCTTTAGATCAGCCGCCGGCCGGCATCTGTAATGGATGCTCATCTACCCCAGTGCAGTTCAGCTGGAAAGTGATGGCGATGCGGCAGCTCATGCCTGCAGATGTATGAGATAACTCCATAGAGATACAGGAGCTAAGAATTCAAGTAACTACTACGCACCCAAAATATTCCACCTAATTCAACAAATGAAAAGGAAAAGCTCAATATATGGAACTACAAAAAATCACTTACCCGAACCACCCTATGGAAATATTCAGGCACTACTACCCGGACTCACTACGAGGCCAAGAAAATGGTGCCGAGAAGTTTTTGGATATCGAACCAGACGTCCACTCAAAGATCACTCGTCCAGATGGAATTGAAACTTGCACTTGCGGCCTGGTTTACATGAATGAAGAATCCGGGTGGATGAGTAATTTTGGACATAGACACCACGAAACTGGAGAACTGCAGCCAGTTGCACGTATAAGAGATGAATACGTGAACAAACAAGGCCATGCCTCAATCACCACAAGTTATCGATGCGAGTATTGCGGTGAAGATGAAATTGGTGGCGTGAATTTCTTCTCTGTGAGGGGGCCGGGTTCTCGGCGCAAGAACATCCATATTTGCCCAACTGACGATTTCCCTCAGGCCAGATGGGAGTTCAATCAAGGGCGCGCTAGGTTTAGTCGAAATAAGTTGTTCTTCACACCGACACCAAATTCCATGTACTTCGACACTCTAGGCAATGTGTCCGTGATTGTTGACTCATCTGGTGCGAGGCTGAGCGGTACTGGCACTCATTTTGAGGAAGCCATGCGACAGTTACTTTCAAACCAATCCATGCTGATTTCCGAAGCCTCGGAAAGATTGTTAGAGATAGCGGGAATATTTGAAGCCGGTGAGGTATTTGACCCTTGGAGAGTTGCTGATTTGCAATCTAACTGGATTTATCGGACAAATCCCGACAGCCCTAATGGTCCTTATGGCTTCGTGAGATTCTCTAGCGAAGAAGTTAGACACTTGAGCTATTCGACTTCTTGGCCGTGGGCAAACCCAAATCCTGAGTTCGTTGAAGAAACACTCCATTTCAAGACGGTGAAGTTTCAGATGACTAAGGATCACTTCGTTGTTTACAGCGACAGAATTGCTCTGCCATTAGCACAAGTGCCAGTTGTCTGGTGCACGACCTAGAAATGAATATCTGCGAATGCGAATCTAAATCAGGATAGTCACCAGCCACGGCTATTGATCTAGAAATCCAATTCACTGTTTAGTATCCGTTCCTGTATCTCCATGGATGTCACATGTCCCTACTACTTTGATAAGTGGAGAGGGGAAATATGCACCACAGTGAATGGAAAGAGGGCCTTCAGGCCTGGGGTTGGGTGGAAGTAGATAGACCAGGTTGGGTTCATCTTCCTTTATTCCACTTTGCAAAAAGGGAGCAAGCGCTAAGGTGGCTTCGAGATGGCTGGGCTCTCGCAAAAATCCAGTATCACAACGGCATGTGGCAAGTCGTAAAGATTTATGATGATCCACCACAGCAAAGAGCAATTATCGATCCTTGGAAGAGACACAGCATCGAGAGCCGCGGAATCTGGCTTGAAC
>Ga0304729_1001981_pt1 | contig 12802 bp, 4 predicted proteins | sample C_131016_MF_Meta_FD_190475 | JGI IMG/M metagenome (GOLD analysis project Ga0304729, IMG submission 190475) | Freshwater microbial communities from Lake Croche, Canada to study carbon cycling - C_131016_MF_MetaG (v2) (version 2) | ecosystem: Environmental > Aquatic > Freshwater > Lake | place... | reverse complement strand
CAAGGACAAGTCGGCATTGTCAAAGATGGCCGAGTAACTCAGATGCTCCCACAGGTCGGACAAATGGGCATGCAGCTCCTTGACCAACTTGAGCGTAACCAACGTCTCTCCGCAGGCATCCCAGCAGAGTTCGGTGGCGAGTCCCCAACCAACGTGCGAACTGCCCGTCGAGGCGAGATGGTCTTGGGCAACACGGTTGACATGCCGATTCAGGAGTATCAGGAAATCTTTGAAATGTCGGCTGAGGCAGAAATCCGCCGAATGGTGGCCGTACAAAAGGCGTACTACGGCAAGAAGCCTTCCATGTTTGTCCTGCCCGGCGATGGCAAAGTTGTCCGAGAAGATTACATCCCCGACGATACCTTTGCCACTGACCAAGCACGAGTGTTCTACCCACTCCCCGGCTCAGATGCAAACGGCATTGCAGTTGCTATCGGCCAGAAAATCGGAATGGGTATTATGTCCACCGAAACTGGCATGGAATTGGATCCAACCATTGAAGATCCGCAGCGAGAGAAGCACCGCATCATCATGGATGGACTTGAGAAAGCCCTCCTAGCGGGCATTGAGCAGCAACTCACGGCTGGTCAGATGGATCCTGTTATGGTTGCTAAGATACAGATGAAGTTGACCGACCCAGAAATGAGTCTGGCCGACGCAATCACAGCAGCGCACAAGGAGGCTCAGAATGAGCAAGCGATACAAGCCCAAGCACAACAAGCCCAAGCACAGGCTCAACAGGGACAGATGGGGATGGGCGCTCCTGGCGGTATGGCAGGTGCGGGAGGACCTCAAGGTATGCCTCCAAGTCCTGAAGGAATGCCGGGGATTAACCAAACTCCCCCACAAACCCCGCAAGACCAAGCCGAGCCCCAACCATCCATCGCTCCGCCACCCCAAGGAGCCATGGACTTGAAGTCTCTACTTGGTGCTCTCGGAGGTAGGTAATGCCTCGTAAGGCTCGCCCACAACGCACAGACCTCAACGCCACTAAAGTCACTGTTCCCGGACAGGACTATGGCAAGCAGGCTGAACAGCGTCGTTCTATGGCAGCAGTTCCAACGGTCAACATGCAGCAGCAGTTAACCGCTATGCAAAAGGCCGCAGCGCCCCTTGAGAAGCCCGGTATGGCAGCAGCAGCGCCAATGGGTGCAATGCCTACTCAGCAGGCACCTGTCACTACGTTGGACATGCCAACGCAAATGCCGGATCAACACTTGACTACTGGACTTGCAGTTGGCCCCGGCCCCGGCCCTGAAATCTCTCCAACAACAACACAGTCTCAAATCTCTGCAATTCTGCAGCAGTTGGCAGATGGCCCATTTGGAACACCAGACATTGCCAAGCTTGCTGCCTACGCTAAGAACCAAGGGTACTAATGGCAAACCCAAATCAAGGTGCAGTTGGCTTTCAAGGCCCTATTGGTCTGCCCGGTGTTGTTGACCAATCCCCCGAAGATGGCTTTCCACAGCCACCAACAACGGCTACGCACCCAACGGCAATCAACGTTGCCAAGCCACCAAAGACGCTTCTCTCCGCAGGTACTACGGCACCAACGTCTGCCTACACCTCAGGCACCCCAGCGCCCACTACCGGATTTGCAGGGCCAGTTGCAGGCCCACTAACTCCGTGGCACCAAGAAGGCATTACTCCGCCTGAAGGCACAGCCCCAACCGACCCTCATTTTGGTGTCAGCCAAGAACAAATAACTGCAATGCAGGCTTCGCAACGAGCGATGACCATTCTTCGAGTAGCGCCATCACTCAAAAATCACCCCGACATTGTTGCTGCACTTGCCTACAACACTTCAGTTCCTTTTACGCCGGAAACAATCAGCCTCATCGCAGCAGTCCAAAAAGCACGTTCAGCCATTGACTACTCTGCCAAGTTCACTTTGCAGGATTACGATCAGACACTTCGCATTGTCAACCCTGAAGCTCTTGCCCATGAATCTTTTATTGAACGGATTAGTCGAGGGCTTGACAAAGAAGGGAACATGTTTAACAACTTGTTTCCATGGATGCGAACTGTTGAAGGCGCTGTTAGTTGGGAAGCAAGCGGACTTGCATCAAACGCCAGCACAGCAGCAAGTAAAGTCAGCGAAATCGGCAAACAAGCAACTGCTGACAGAACCGTTTCTTTGCCGCAAGACCTTCTTGACAAAGGTTATTCAATTCAACAGTTGCCAAATGGGACTGTTGATGTTGTTGACAAAAATGGCAAACAATTAGATAAAGAAACTCGTAACAAGTTAAGCGGCTACCCGTATTACATTCCTTCGTACGAAGGTACTGATGGTGAGTTCCTTGGCGCTATTCCTGGCGACACCAGCAAATACTTAATTAAAGTAAGCCCGATTGTCAAAGGAATCAGTAATTTTGTAACAAGCCAATTTGATACCCCTGAGCAACTTTACCGTTACATTGCTAGCGTTCAAAGCAAATACGGGACTGGAATGGCGGCACTTGCGCTTCTCCCAACTGTGGCAGGAGCACTTATCGGTACAGCTCTTGGTGGAGTGGGCGGGGCTAAAGGCGCTGAACTTGCTACTGTAGCAGAGGAAGCACTTACCAACAGTTTCATTAACGATGGCCTTTCTGAGTTAGCCGCTGCCACTCTTGCCAAACGTGACCTGTCATTGCTGGAAGAACGAGCAGCAGTCCTCACCGCCCAACGTGCTGCCAAAGTTGGAGATGTTGCAGGACAACTTGGTCGAGTTGTTACGGCTCCTATCAACGCTTTGTCAAAGGTTGCTACTTCCCCAATTTCGTTGGGCGCAGACGTTGGCTTCACTGGCGGCGGACAAGTTTTGTTCCGTCAGGAATACATGGATTCACGAGATGGCACAACTTGGGCAGAAAAGAACCCAATGCTTGCCTCAACGTTTGGTCGTTGGGCAACGCAAAACATGGATGCTGGCGGATGGAAAACATTTCTTTCAGGATCACTTGATGCCATTGCTGCTATTGCAGTTCCTGATGCCATTGGCTCCGTAGGTCGAGTTGTCGGAATCGCCCGAAGCGCAGAAGGCTTCACAGGCGGTTTGCTAAGTGGGAAGTACAAAGACACCGGCAACTGGTTTGGGAACATCTACGACAAGTATGGAGGCATCTCACGGGCAGCAGAGGGTGGCTTCAAGATTGGCGGCATTTACAAAACCGGCCTTCGACTCTCAAACATTGACGCTGCCTACAACGAATCGGCAAGTGCTCGCCGTACAGTAAACATGATTGCCCAAATGGGAAGCGCCGGAGCGATCATGGCAGTTGACGCTCGCTTTGCCCCCATTGCCGACCTGCTTTCTAAGGCACGAGTTCTCAACGCTGATGGAACAGTCAACATGACTAAATCAGTAGAGAACGTCAAGCAAGTTCTTCGTGACTCGCAGACTGCCACAGAACTGATGGAACGCCCATTGGCAATGACTTCCATCCCAATCACGGCCAACGGCATTTACCAAGACATTGGCGAGGCAATGAGCAAGGCCAACGCTCTCACCGGCCACATGTTCTCCCCATTGCCCCTCTATGCGGACACCAAGACGCTTCGCATGGAGAACAAGACTTTCACTATCGGCAACCGAGATGCCTTGCCTGCCATTCGAGACATGATTGGTACGCAGTACGGCTACGGCGTTGCAGACCAGGTGGTGAACGAACTCGCTGAAAACCTTGACCCGCATTTCTGGCAGCAAACCATTGTCAACGGAATCGGCGGAGAGATGGCGGCTACCGTTGCAAAGGAAATCAAAAAGATCAAACTTCCTGAGCCAATCGCAACTGCCATTCTTAAAGAATACGACAGCATCATTCCTGACAAGCTGCGAGAAGTGTTTAACTTCGGTGGCCCTAGCCAGCAAGGTGCCTACGGCTGGGCAGTCCATGTTGGCGAAAAAGGTGTCGCTACCAAGACCGACCTGTCACGAGTTCAAGAGCGCATTAGAAAAGTCGTTGATGATGCCAAAGCAGGCGGCCCAGTTGACGTTCCTGAAGGACTGTCAAATGAAGAAATGTTGGACATCAGCCGCAAGCGCGTCAACATTGAATACACCAAACCGGGCGGTGAAAAGGGTTACGCAGTAGGCAAACCAAACAGAGGTGGCGCTGTTATCCCACCATCAAAAACTGTGGTTGCTCGTAAAGATTACGAGACCATGGTTGCAAAGGCTGAAAAAGTCACCAAAGAAGCCGAAGCAAAAAAAGCAGCAAACAAGGCTAAGTGGCAAGAACAACAAGACTCTCCTGGCCCTCGTGGGTATTACAGCGTTGAGGATCGCCTTCGTAATGAGTTTAAGGCTGGCAAGTTTGAAGGTCGCATTGACCGAAACCAATTTGAGGCAATCCTTGGTCAAATTAAAGATTTTGCTGGACATGTTGGGCTTGGATTATTTGATGATGTAAAACTTGAGACTGCCAGCTTCTCTTACAGAGACCCATTAAAGGCTGAAGGCGCATGGGGGCAAGGCAAATCTATTCCCGGTGTTGCTGGTAGTTACAACCCAGTAGAAAACGCAATCAGCCTGTTTGCTGACGCTTTGTTTGACCCAGAGCAATTCCTTCAGACTGGCATCCACGAGTTCTGGCACTCACTTGAGCGTTACGTTCCTAAGTCGGAAGCCGATGGCTACGTCAGGGAAATGAACCGGGCTCGCGCCAAGTTCTTGCGTAAGTACCCAATCAAAGATTTTCTTGAATCTCCAGCAGGTCAGCGGCTTCAGAAAAGAAATCCTGACACCTACGACGATCTCAAGAGTTACATTGGGAAGAAAATCAATCCAACAGACTTTCCTTGGCGAGACTTCATGTCGTATGCCATGCACCAAGGCAAGGACATTGGCTACCGTTTAACTTCTAAGCACGAATGGTTTGCCGAGAAGATGAGAGACCTTACGCTCAGGGAGCAAGGGGTTGGTGGCCCATGGGCTGAAATCTCTCGCAAGTTTATGAGCATGGTTGTTCGTGGCTGGGGCAAAATCTTTGGCCGAGCAGAAAGTGAACGCCTGTTTAAGAAGTTTTGGTCTGGCGAGTTTGCTGACAGCCGGTTAAATGAGTTTGGCCTTCACGTCGAGGATTTGCAAGATGTCACTGGTAAGGGCCCAGTTGACGTTCCTGAAGAATTGTTTGGCGGCAACCACAACCTCAACGATGTCCTAAACCCCAAGTCAGATAGCACTATCTCAGCAGCCATTGTTCCTGAAGAACTGGGCAAAATGCATCTGCCTTCATACCTTGAACTCCAACGAGTGCAAAAGCATTTTGTTGACATAATGAAAAAACGGTATGAGGAAGCCATCAACGTTGAGCCGGACATTGCCAAACTCAACTCACACATTGACAAACTCACTGAGCGCCTTGCCTCCGCAGGCGACCCAGAAGTCATTGACAAGATCAACGACCAAATCACCAAGGCAAAGAATCTGCTTGCCATCAAACAAGAAATTGGTGCCAGTGTCCCCGACAAGATGCCAAACTTTGGCTATGGAGTGTTCAAGAAGGGGCTCTCTGGAGCAGCAAACCTTCACGACGCAGTAGACCACTACTACAACAACATGTTCTTTAAACGCTTGGCTCTTGCCACAGGTGGTTGGGCAATGCGAACTGGTATGTCGGAAGCCTCGCTCAACATCTTCCGCCAAGGCCCACTTAACTACACCGTTGGTCGTCTTGCTGCATCAGTCGCTCGTCACGAACGAGCAGTCCTGCACATTGGCAAAAAGTTTACTCGGCAAGCAGCAGAGGACATTGCAGCTCGCATTTATCACCTTGCCAAAGAAGATGGGCTCATCGGGCCAAACGGTGCAGTTTTTAACAGCGCAGAAGAAGCCAATGCAGCAGTAGCCACAGTTCGCAGAATCGCTAACGAAGCAAACTACTACTTTAAGATTTCCAACGACCAAATCCGCAAAGCAATTCAGGCTGAAGAAGTGGACATGACCCACGCCCTGACTGCCAGCAAAGTCTCCGCTGCCTATCGAGGCTTCATGGTTGGCGCAAAGTCACAAATTCTTAAACAACTAAACAAGCAAGACCTCCTTGACGCTGCAATCCGTCTGATGTACCTCAACGACGGACACATCGTTTCGCCAATGCTCAACGCCACTCATGCTGGTATCGCCAACGACATGCAAGTTGGCTCAAGTACTGACAATGCCATTAGCGCAGCCGTAATGAAGAACCCATTTATCACCGGCAACAAGAAACTTCAGCAAGCAAAGTTCTCTAGAGACTACCAATCTATTGACCCAGGAGCCAGCCGGTTCCCAGAGGCGTTGCAAACTCGTTCAGACTGGATGATCGGTTCCAAGATTTACGCCCCAACGTTTGCCGTGTATTTTGATGAGTACTCAAAAGCAAAAGAAACGTTGCTTGCAGCAGGGGCAAGCGCAACCGAGGCAAGTTCTAAGGCTGCTGAAATTGCTGCACAGAACATCCGCCCCAAAGTCAAACAGTTTCTTGATGAGAGAATGACCGATGGCGAAAAGAAAGCCATGTTGCGGACGACTCACCCGCTTTCAGAAAAGAACAGCATCTTTGCTTCTCGCATTAACCCTGAGTACTCTGGCCTAAGCGACGCAGAACACGCTGCCCTGAGTGATGAAGAACATGCCGCCATTGACCATGTGACCGCAGTTATCAAGGCAGCTGAAGGACACGTTCGATTAACTGATGGAAGCATCAACGAAGCATTGCTTCATGGCATGGCGCATAACGAAATCCCTGCCGACCTTGGTGACTTCAAGAAGCAAATGATGTCAGTTGATGGCAAACCGATTGACCTCGGAATGTTCAACAGTACCGTCGGCCCTGAAAAGGACTTTGCCGACTACAACTTGCTGGAGAAGGTGCTGGAGCACACCGCCGGAAAACTCAGCAACACCCTGCACAAAAAAGCACTTGGCCCAATCGTCAACCGCTTGACTCGTGACCCTATCTACATTATTGACTTTGCTGCAGAGCGCAAGTTGCTCAACTCCAAAGTCCTTGCTGGTGACATGACTCGTGACGAAGCCGATGTGATTGCTCAGGCTCGTGCCTCGGTTAACGCCATGCGTTACATCCACAACCCAAAGAACAAGCTCAAGTTTGAAAACATGATGCGCCTTTGGGCTCCGTTCTACTTTGCTGAGAATCAGGCATGGCGACGACTTGGCCGACTGGCATGGACAAACCCCGGTGCTGCCGAGCAATACACCAAGGCCATGTACCAAACGCAGCAAGCAATTTACAATTATGACCAAAACAGCGGAAACATTGGCATCCCTGTCCCCGGATCATCATGGCTTAATAAGCACTTTCTTGGCGTTCCGGTTTCTTTTGAGTTGTCCCCTAACTCCCTCCGCACCGTGTTCCCATGGTCGGCGGAAGCAGGTCAGGCCCCTGGCATTGGCTCCCTCATGGACTCGTTTGCCCCCAAGATGGGGCCAATCCTGTCTATCCCTGCAAACCTCTACCTGCAAAAGAACGCCGGTATGTTGCCGGGAGCAGACGAGTTCCTCAGCAAGTACGTTGTTGGGCAGGCAGGTCTTGGGCAACCAATGGCACTCAGCTTCTTTCCCAACTCAATTGTTGCCAACATTGTCAAAATGACAGTTGGTTACTTTGCTGCTCGAGACCAAAACGAATTGTCGCAAAACGTTCTTGGCGCTATGTCGTCGTCTTACCTTTCAGCAAACATGATGGTAATGACTGCGCTGCTTGATGCCAAACAGCAAGAAGCATGGAACCGTCATAAGAACGATGCTCTGCCTAGCGACTGGGCTGCTGCTGGTGCAACTCAACATGAGTGGGCATTGTTCCAAATGGAGAACGACATTGAGCAACAGTTCAAGAACCCTGAAGATCGTCAAGCATTTCTTGACAGCGCCAACTTTAAAACTGGCGAAATCTTTGCGTTGAAAACTGCGTTTGGCGCAGTATCGCCAATGTCAACCATGCTTGGTCGAGCAAACCTTCAGTACAGCACAGAGTTCCGTAAGTACGTTGATGAAACCGGCTCAATCCTGCAAGGCGCAAATAAGTTCCTTGCCAAGCACCCTGACCTCACAGCGGAAACCCTGTTCACCACCAAGGCAACTCCTGACGAAGCCCTTGGCGTGGCATGGCCGACAACTCCCGGCACTTCCAAGTTCATGCTTGAGCATAAAGCCGACATCATGCAGTATGGAGCTGCCATGCGGTTCGCCCTTGAAGAAAGCCCGCAAGTCGCTGGCAAGAGTGGCTACGACCAAATGGCTCACTTCCTGCAAACCTCATGGTCGCTTAGAGCGCAGAAAACTCCTAAAGGATTTCTCAACTCCTACTTGGAATCAGTGTTTAACCAAATGCACTACGGCGTTCTTCAGCCATGGGCAAACCAACTTCAGAAGCAAGGCTACTCAGTTAACGAAATCAACAACATGCTGCTGCACAACAAGACCACCTGGTCAAGCCGAAAGAACGACCCGTCTAAATGGTCACTCCTTGAACAGTTTGGCAAAAACGTTGCACCATTGGCATTCAATAACTACCTAACCGGACAGGCAGACATCAACCGTTCTGCTGCTTTGCAACAACTTCGAGAAGTCACTTCCATGCCAGACATGCTTGCCAAGTACCCAAACTTCAGGGACATCAAGGAGATTCTGTTGCCAGCCGCAGATCAACTGCTTTCCTACCAAGCTGAAGCATCCAAGACAGGCGATACTGCTTGGAGGGATAACCTTGCCGTACAATGGAACAGTGAGCTTGACAAACTTGCCGTAGCCAAACCAAACCTGCTGCCTGCAATCCAACAAGTGTTCCGCCCGCTAGCACCGATCTTTACGAACTGACATGGCTGAGACTGAAACCAAAGAGACAGAACCTAAAGCCCACGAAGATGCAGAGTCATCCTCTATGGAGGGGACAGAGCAAAAGTCTCCCAAGACCATTGCCGACGATTACATGATCCCCATGTCTGATGGCGCTCTTGAAGAATGGAAAGACAAAGAAGGCTTTACCGAATACGCAGCAATGGTGGCTCAAGGTCTTTACCCGTCTCTTGCCAAGCAGATTTCCGCAGGCTTGACAACCAAGATTCTGCTCGACCCCTACGTTCAGATTGCCAAGAAAACCATTGGCGAAGATGTTGAGCCCAACTGGGACGACCCACTCTGGCAGGCAGCCCTTGATGGCGGAGATAAAAAGTCAGGCAGACCGACCCTTATGAGCCTTAAGGATTGGGAGATGTACCTTAAGACGACTCCCGGCTCAGGCTACGAAAAGACTGACCAAGCCAAGGCGCAAGCACAGGCATTTGTAGATCACGGTGAATCTGGCACCGACACTTGGGACGGATCGGCGGAACCAACAGAGGCTCCCGGCGCACCTGAGCAAGCCCCTGAGATGCAAGCCCCCCCAATGCAAGAACCTCAAAAGCAAACCCCAAGCATCCAACTCCCTGAAGGGAAAATGTAATCATGGCTGAACTTAAAAAAATTACAGATGCTCAGTTGCAAAAAATGTCTGTTGCAGACATTAACAACAAAACTCAAAACCAAACAGGTTGGTTTTCTAAACTTACTGCAATTCAGAAAAAATATGTTGCATGGACATTAAATGCACCCGTTGGCACAAATACTACAAGACCAACATCAAATCCTTTTAACCCAAACGAAACTGGCGTTTCAAGCAAGTGGCTTCTAAGCAAAGATGGCAAAACTGAAATTGCCAACATGACTTTGGGAGGGGCAACATACGATGATTTATACAAGCAACTTGAAAACGCTTCTGCCCCGACCCAAGCGTTGTTTGCCAAAATGGTCACTTCTGGTCTTGGTGGTAAACCTGATTTTCAAATGCCAAATACATATCAAGACAATTTGAATTTTTTCCCAACTGCATCTGATTACTCAAAACCCGGCGGACAATCAAATTTGCCAACCAATTATGACTACAAAAGTTATTGGAATTCTCCCGAAGGCAAAGATGTTTACAATTTCTATGCTTCTAAGCCAGACATTGCTGAAAGGCTTCGTTTAGGTCAAAAATATGTAGGAGGCAATTCTTTAACACCTATAGGACTTCAAAATCAACTTTGGAGCGAACTTCATTTAGATGAAACAGAAAGTTTGATGTTTAACGCTCACAAGACTCAAAATTTGTTAAACAAGATTTACCAAAATCCAAATTTTCAGAAATACTACGCTACTAAAAAGTTTGATGAAGTCTACGACCCAGCCAAAAAAACGTTTAAGACTGCCCCTAGTTCCGGCGCTTTGTCTGTTTACCATGACAACTCAAGTGGCTACTCTGCTCCTTCAAGCGGTGCAGGTTTCCAATCTGCCATTGGCTCTCAAGGAGCAGCAGGGGCGCAGGGTTCGCAAGGTGCTACGACGACCCCACCCACCGGGCAAAAGAAACTGACTGATGCCGAACAATGGGTTCTGGCACTCACCAAAGACAACATTAAAGATCTTTTCCCAGCGGGCTACAACAAAACTTTTAGCTACAACGGACTTGATGGCAAACCACGTCAAATTAACCTTGAGAATCACCCAAAGATTCAGGCATACATTAACAGCGTTCTTAACGGCACAGCATCTCCTTACGAAGCACGACGAGTTGGCTACCTAGCAAACGGCTCATACCATGCCCCAACTTTGCCACCGGGTGTCAACTTTTCTATTGACGCTCACCTTGCCGCCGACCAAGTGGTTTATCAAGACGGTCAACTTGTCAGCAAGCCAGCAGCAACAACAACGACAACTACTCCATCAACAACTACAACGACTGTCCCGCCGACGACAACGACAACCGTTGCCCCAACAACAACGACAACCGTTGGGCCGCAAGGGGCGCAAGGCGCTCAGGGTACTGGCTACACAATTACTTTGCCAACATCACCAGGTGGCACAGGTGGAAAAGCTGAAATTGCTATTACTATCTATGGCAACAAACCTAAGGAAGGCTCCTTAGGCGCTGCACTTAAATCTGTTTTTCCCGGCTTGCAAACTGGAAAATTGTCGGAATACACCAAGTTGATTCAAAGCGGAGAATTGACCCCGCAACAACGAGTCCTGCTTGCCCAAGTGCTAATGACTTCAGGTGTCAACGTCAACTTTAAGGGCAAACTTGGGGTCGCTCAGAACAATGAACTTGCTCGTGCATTAGGCGTTGCGTTTAGTTCCTACCAAGCAGCCTACAAAGGTGCAACTGGGAAACTTCGACCACTTGCCGGATACTTCGATGATGTCTTGGCCTCAGGTGCAAACCTGTCTATGCCACTCACAATGGCGCAGCAGGCTCAACTTGCAGCACAACAAGCAGCTGCAGATGCTCGTGAAGCCCGTATGCAGTCAAGCATTGACATTGTTAGTGAGCACCTTGCCAACATGGGATTTACCGGCGATCAACTAAAACAACTTGCACCATTCGTTTCAGCTCAAGTTCACTCTGGCCTTACTCAAACAGCGGTCTACGCAAACCTTCGACGAACTCCGCAGTATGCTCAACGGTTCCCCGGCAATGCAGAACGTCTCAAGTTGGGCAAGGCCGTACTTGCTGAAGGCACCTACACCGCCTACGAGGACAGAATCGCTGAACTTTCCCGAACCTATGGACTGCCAGCCAACGCTCTTACAGCGCAAACTGTTGGGCACATGATCGCCAACGGAGTCGCACCTGACGAGTTTGAGAAGCGAGTCGTTGCAGGCTATGAAACAATGCAAAAGGCTGACCCCTCAACGCTGAAGATGCTTCAGCAGTATTACAACCTCAACCCCGGCGACATTGTTCACTACATCATTGACCCGAAGAATGGCTCCGCAGCCATTGAACGCAAGGTAAGCGCCGCCAAACTTGGAGCATCGGCGGCTGATGCAGGCTTCCAAGGCGTTACTTCCAAGCAGGCCGAGGACTTTGCAAACTTCCAGACCACTAAGGGCGTTAACGTTGCCCAAGGCATCCAGCAAGCTGGAACAATGAAGGGGCTCATGGGGACTGCACCTGGTCAGGCTCGACAAGGACTTACCCAAGACCAACTCCTGCAAGGCGCAGTAGGCACGAGCACCGCAGCCCAACAGACCCTTGCCGGCGCACAAGAAGCACAGGCCGCACCACTCAAAGCAGGTGGTGGAGATGTCGCCAACCAAAAGGGTGTCATTGGCGCAGGGTACGCCGCAGCAGAATAACCGTACTTACATACGCTTATTGGTGTACACTAAGTAGTGAAGCGTGAGCTGTCCGCCTGTCGGTGGAGATGGCCGTTTCAATCCTGCAGGGGAAAGCACAAACCCTGCGGCGTAAACGTGCGTAGATCTCCGCTGTGACACCTCCTGTCATAGTGCGTATTGGAAATGGAGCGATTGCCATGTCAGATGACTTTTACGAAGATGACACCGAACCTGAAGTTCTTGATGAGAACATCCGCAAGGAACTTCGCAAGGCTAAAGATGCCAAGCGGGAACTAGCAGATGCTCAAGCAGAACTCCAAGCGATGAAACGAGAAGTAGCCTTCACCAAGGCAGGTATTCCAGAGACAGGGCCAGGTGCTCTACTTCGGAAGGCTTGGGACGGAGACACTGATCCAGATGCGATCCGCAAGGCCGCAGAGGATTACGGAATCTTCCAACAGGCACCAGCCCAACAGGAGCCCGACTACTCGAATGAACTCGCTGGACTCGCAAGAGCGCAGGGTGCAACAAGTGGTACAGGAGTTGGAGCCGGGTTATCCCAAGGCGACAAGTTCTTCTCCGCATTAAACGGTGCAACGACGCAAGAGGAAATGATGGCAGTCCTTCGCCAGTTCAGTGAAGCCGGTCTTGGCTTTACGACTGGGAATAACT
>Ga0304729_1001980_pt1 | contig 12805 bp, 14 predicted proteins | sample C_131016_MF_Meta_FD_190475 | JGI IMG/M metagenome (GOLD analysis project Ga0304729, IMG submission 190475) | Freshwater microbial communities from Lake Croche, Canada to study carbon cycling - C_131016_MF_MetaG (v2) (version 2) | ecosystem: Environmental > Aquatic > Freshwater > Lake | place... | reverse complement strand
CTTGATGACGCAAAAGATGAGCGGTAAAAATTGAATTTTCGCTTTTTAGCAGTGAAAGCACACAACAAGAAGTATTAAGATGAACACGGCAACCAAGATTGTCTACGAGTGGCTCTGGGATAACTACTGCAACATGTCTTCAGACGATGATGACTTTATTGATACTATTAACCCCAAGAACTATGCTCAGCAAGAGTGTAATTCCTGGCTAGTGTGTGCTCCTGGGTATCAGATGGATGATGGCTCAGACGAGATGTATCCGCCCTGGGTGCCTCTGGTTGTCACTCCTGCCATTTCAGACACAATTGATTGGCCAGAAATCAAGACGCTCCTCTGTAAGAACTACAAGATTATGATTGAGAGTTGGGGTCCGCTCTAGACGTAAAGTTGAGCCCCAAAAATTGAATGCGCTGACGGGTAGTGTGTCAGGTATACAACAAGATGCCCCGTATGACTAAGGCAGATGAGAAAAGGTCCGCTCGAGTTGCAGCACAGCAGGAGGCACTAAGAGAAAACCCTCCTTGGAGTGAGGAAAACAAGAATACAGAGCGCCAACATACTCATGAGATTAAGTCTCTCGAGAGCATCAGAATTGATATGGAAAATCTTGCTCTTGCTCTTGAAACTCAGAGGACCCGATATGAGTTGTCTGCTCTGATTATCCCTGAGGGCCTTCCAGAGCAACTAAAGGCTCTATCAGATGCCATATATGACGAGGAGTTGACCAGAGATGCTGCAGGTCGGCCTACCAAGGACAGCATGATTGCTCTTAAGGCAAAGGAGGCTCAGGGCTCTTGAATTAAAATCTTATCTTAAGATATATGGAGCTTACACTGCACAACGGTGATTGTCTGGAGGTTATGAAAACCATACCAGATAAGTCTGTAGACCTAATCATCTGTGATTTACCTTATGGATGTCTGACGGCTCAGAAGGGTGCAACACCATTTGGACGTAATGTAAAAGGCCCAAGTAACTCTGGTTGCTCTTGGGACATCAAGATTGACCTAGAGGAGTTCTGGAAACAAGTCAAGCGCATCAGACGCTCTGAACACTCTCCGACCATACATTTTTGCACTACTAGATTTGGATATGAAGTCATAAAGAGTAATCCTGATGAATTCAGATACGATTTAGTCTGGGATAAACCAAATGCCGTTGGGTTTCTATCCGCAAATAAGAAACCCATGTCGTCCCATGAGATGATTTACATCTTTAGTAAGGCTGGGGCATTCTATGAGCGCAAAGATATCTTAGGAGACTTTCCTGCTGGGGGTGGTGGTAGGTCTAGTGCAAACTTTCTCCCCATAGCAGGGATGCCTAATACTGGAACTACAGAGGCAGGTAGAAGATGTGTTAAGTCTGTTATTCATGTAAGCAACAAAAAAACAAAGGGAGGGCACCCTACCACCAAACCAGAGGCCCTCTATAGGTTCTTGATTGAGCGATACTGTCCCGTGAATGGTATGGTCTTGGACCCTACCTTTGGCTCTGGTAATTCTGTATTCACTGCATTCGCCATGGGCCGATCTGCCATTGGTATTGAAAAAGATGAGACGTTCTTTAAGAAGGCCGAGGAGCGTCTGAATGCTCTGCCCTAAGAGAGCCATATGATATCTCTGGGTAGGTTCATCTTCCAGCAATAATAGAAGCAATCAAAATTACAAACATTCTTCCAGTTATCGGGTATCTTTCCATTCACCTTCTTTATAAAATGTATTCTCTTACGTGGTATGATGATTTGCAGTTTATCGGGTGTGTCTTTAAATAGACCTCTCATATATTGTGTATTAATCTTAGAGGATGGAAATATGATGATGAATGGCTTATTCAATTCTTTTAGTCTTGTTACGACTTCCTTGCTCTTGCTAAATGGTGGATTTGATACAATAATATCGCCTCTATCGCTCTCAAAGAAATCAACAGGTTCATGGATCGTCTGAAAGCCAAGTTCTGTCAGATACTTCCCACTATCACCATCACCATAGAAGGCCTCCCATATAATCTTATCTGTCGGGATGTAGTCTTTGATATTCTCCCATGCACTTTTGGGGGTCATATAGTCATCGTGCTTTGTGAATGTCTTTGTATGAAAACTAGCCATCTATATTATGTACATAGATAAAAATTGATTTAAAAAATAATACATCTTATAGTAGATGTTCACTCTATCTGAAGATGTTAATCCGGGTGATAGAACAAAAGGAACCGTTGCACAATACAAGACACGTCTGAATAAATTAGCACAGGCTGGATTTGATGAGACTAAGAAACTTCTTGAGAAGCCGTCTGATGTTATTAAAGTCATTCATGATATGCACGTCTATGAAGATAAAACATTAGAGAAGCAGAAACGTCTTGAGATGTTAACGGCTATCATGTATGCTCTGTCTGCTACAGATAACTCTAATTCCAAGAAATTAGAATACAAGAGGGCGTTTGATAAGAACAAGACCACATATACATCTCCGGCGAAACTCAGAGCATCCGGTGCTGTCCCTCCGAGTTATAGAAGCAAGAATGAGATGAAAGAATAATATATATATACTATTAGATGAAGCTTGTATCAATCACCGTTTCTGAAAAGCCAGATAAGAAACTGAAGGCTACTTTTTTGAATGAAGAAACAAAGAGAAAGAAGACTGTGCACTTTGGGGCCTCTGGTATGGATGATTTTACAATCTCACACGACAAGGAGCAGAGAGAAAGATATAGAACCCGACACGCCAAGGACTTGACAACAGGCGATCCTACTAGAGCAGGATACCTTTCATACCATGTGCTCTGGGGCAACTCAACAAGCAGAGCAACCAATATAGCCGAATATAAAAAGAAATTCAATCTGTAGATGCTCCCACGAGTATGCATTCCATCTAGAGATAGACCTCTGGGTATTAAAGAGAAGACCCTAGCCTTCCTAGAAGCCTCTGGATATCCGTCTAATCTCATTTCAATTTTTGTCTCAGACCAATCTGAATTTGAAAGATATCAGATGGTATGCCCTGGTTATAACTTGGTTATTGGTGTTCCCGGTTTGAAAGCTCAACGTAAATATATCTCAGATTGGTTATCTGAAGATGAGATATATCTTGGCTTAGATGATGACGTAGATGGCGTAAAGACCATGGGCAAGTCTTTCTTAGATATCATTAGAGATGCAGTTGAGAGGATTGGGACCAGACGCACCGGATTGTTTGGGATCCTGCCAAGAGATGACGCAAGATGCTTCAAAGATGATACCACAAAACATCTATCTTTCATTGTTGGGTGTATCTTTGTTTGCCGCAATCATAAAGAGATTGTATTGGGCGGCCTATGTGAGACCGATGATTACGAAAGGACGCTCCTATACTTCCTTAGATATGGGTCAATCTACAGATATAGAGGAGCAGGAGTTCAAACAAAGTATCAAGGCACATCTGGAGGTAGAGAGGGCTTTCAAGAGAGAAAGCGAATGGCCGTCTCGTATCTTCTAACTACATATCCAGCCATGTGTTCTTACAGGGATAAGAAGGGAGAGCCTGATCTATTGTTGAACTGGAGATTTAAAACATAGTCTTTAATTACAATGGATGCACCTTCTATAACCGCCTATATCAGTATTGCCTTATCCGTTGGGGCAACATTATTTGCTATCTTAAACCATACCCGGATAAGAAGCAGATGCTGTAGTAGGTTATGTGAGATGTCTGTAGATGTAGATAAGACTACACCTACTTCTACAATTCCATCTTCTATTGGCGTCCCAAAATAATTGGTGTCCCAAAATAATAATCTTAAGACAAAATAGAATGAGCCTTCTTGAGATACAGAAGGAACTTGAAAGATTGCCTATACCTATTAACAAGTATAGACTATCTTCTGGAGATGGTAGGTCTCAAGCCTTTGGGGTCGTCAACAGACGTTGCTTACCTCCAGATTACTCTAGGAACTGCTGGACAAGGCCCTACTTATATCATCTGTTGTTAGAGTATGGCAAGGCTAACGTTAAGATACCCTTCACCAGTATTACAGTAAACCAGAACTACAAGGCAGATGCACACCGTGATAAAGGCAATGTGGGTCAGAGTTACTTGGTGGGCTTTGGAGATTATACAGGAGGTGAACTTGAGATACACGAGGGGGTTCAGACGGGTCTCCATGATATCAGACAGCCAATGATAGCAGATTTTACCAGGGTCTTACACTCTGTCAAAGATTTCCAGGGCTCTAGATATAGCTTGGTTTACTATACGTGTAAAAAATCAGACGGTCTTCCAGATGCCTCTGTTGAATTTCAAGAGGGCAAGTGGGTATTCTTAAGAGGAGGAGTTGTGTGCAAAGGCTTACCCCACCCTCTTGCTGGTAGAGTTAAGAGTTAATCCATGGACATATGATTTTTGGGGTCTGGGATGAACAGGGCCTTTTCCTTTTCTTCTGGGGTCATAACCTTTAGCCAGAGTTTAACCTTATAGTCATTTTTATACTTGGTTATCTCAAACTTTGACCAAAATCCACTGCTAAAGAAGAGAGCACCCATCAGATTGTGCATAGCCTCGTATTTATGTCTTGGCATATCAGAGACTGAGAGAGTATAATTCTGATATACTTCACATTCAGCACAGCATTTCTCCTCTTGATATGTTTCAAGGAACTCCTGAACCTTCTTAGAGGCAAAGTCAATATCGTTCTGATGCTTCTTATTATAGAATGTCAAATCCACTGCCATTTTTATATACCTGACACACTACACGTCAGGCCGTTCAATTTTTGGGGCAACTTTTTTTGGTAGAGTTAAGAGTTAGACTTGTTAGGGGTCTTGTGAATGTAATAGGTATCACCTTTCTTTTCTACTATAGCAAGGTATCCAGTCTTGTTATTTTTATCCCAGATTGTCTGCGTATAGAGATTACTCTTACCAATACGCTTTGGCACTGAAAACTCCATACCGTCCTGTGAAAACAGAATATTGTCCATCTTGTTGTATGCCGACACACTACACGTCAGGCCACTCAATTTTTGGGCCGGTAAAAATTGAATGCGAAAAGATGCATACTTTTGGTATATTACAAGATGGGATTTATGATGACAAAGTGGTCTCGTCGTGTTCCTCGCTTTCGCAAGATGTCTCTAAAGGCAAAAGAGGCTACCTATGACCATTGTATTGAATTCTTTAATTATTCTAATGAGCATCGGCATCTTATGTGTCGTTTCTATGATGATACGGATGACAATGTGGAGGAGTTCTAGTCAAACGCCACGCTAATATCTGAGACAAGAGTAAATTCATAATTGGTAGGTTCTGTTTTCTTAAGAGGAGGTATCACTAGACCTGCAGGTTTCAATGTGCCTCTGGGACGTGTAGGGAGCCCTCTTGCCTTCCTGAAACGCCAGTCAGCCGTAGATAGATTTCGCTTCTTACAATACTCTGGATCTCTAGCATAGTGGCGTTGTCTCTCAAGTTTCTTTTTTTGATAGGCTGCATAGAACACAGGGTTCTTAAGTTTCTCTTTGAGCCGTAGATACTTCTCTTGAACTGATATGGCCATCTAAATCTGAGACAGAACAAATATTTAAATGGCAATGCCTACCTCGGGTATGGAGATACTAAGTTGCGGTTGTGTCTATTCTAAGGCTACTCTAGGAGGGTCAAAAGACTGTTGGTATTGTCTTAAGATATCAGAAGGTAAAGGAACAATCACTTGCTGGGATTATAAGGTGCACCGTGGGTTCCTGTATAATGATATCACTGGCCAGATACGTGGGCGGAGACTAAAAGACCGGGTTTAAGCAGGGGGTTCCCTGAGAGACCCAAATATGTGATATAAATTGATATAAGTTATAGCAATTTATGACACCTAACACAGGGGTTCATTTTTTTTGGTTTGTTTACTGAGTTTGACGAGGCTTGAGATCAGACATTCGTGCCTGGAAAGCTTGACTGTCCCTATAAAGTATCTGGCGATGCACATTAAAAGCCCTCGTGCCATTTCTCTTCATCTGCTTCATAACGTTAGCCATATATATATCCATCCTTGCAGTCTCCTCATCGGTCTCCAAGGGATTGTAGGGAGTTGCTATGATCCTATTAATCTCCTGCTGATATCTTGTGTATCGCTCGGTATGAACCCAGTGAAGACTTTTTAACTCATCATCACTTAGATGACCAAAGGAACTGGGGGGGTAGTTCATTTCTATACTTATACTATATAAATTAATTCTTAAGCCGGGATGGATTTTCGGTCGCCCGGGGGCTGAAAAAATCTTCCCGGGTCGCCCATAAAAATGCCCCCCGGCTTAAGAATTAATTTGTATAGTATAAGTATAGGATGTTGAGTTTAGTATTCACTGTCTGCCAACAGTTTAACCGTCGTAGTGTAGGGTATTTATGGGATAAGAAGGCAGATCTAGACCCTGGGCAGGTTTCTATTATCAACAGTATTTACAACAACAGAAAGAAGGGTTCAGTAATGGCATGTCAGGACATTACGTATCGCCTATCATCTAAGGGTGCAGGTAAGTTAGGGTATGGTCGTCTCTATGGGTCAAAGGGTTCATTTGAAACTCTAGAGAAGGAATGCAGGGGCACCATCTGTAAGGAATATTACCATGATATTGACATTGTTAATTGCCATCCTGTTATCCTTGTTCAATTTGCTAAATCAAAGTATAACCAGGAACTTCCAGAGGTTGATAAATACGTTGTGAACAGAGAAGAATATCTTAAGAATGTTATGACTGAGAATAATATAACAAGAGATGAAGCCAAACAAGCCATCATATCTATTCTATATGGTAGCTCTTGTAATCAACAATCCTTCTTATACGAACTATCTCAGGAAGTCAGAGGGTTCTCTAAGAAACTCTTTCAGACCGAGGAATATGCCGATCTTGCAAAGGCCGTCAAGTCAGAGAAGAATATGTATGGCTCTTTCTTGTCATTCATTCTACAAACAGAAGAGCGTAAATGTATGTTGGCCATGAAAGACAATCTTGAAGTCAATGGATGGTCTGTAGACGTATTCTGTTACGATGGTGTAATGATTAGACGCAGAGAGGGATTTAACTATGACCTTAAGGCTTGTGAGGATGCCGTGTCTGATTCAACCGGATACAACATCCATCTAGTCTCTAAAGAATTCAGTTCATTTGACTTACCATCTTTATCAGAGGAGATTGTTAAGGGTGTTCCTCTTGATGCATACAAAGAAATGAAACGTGAATTTGAGAAGAACCATTTCTATCATTCACCATCTGATAAGTTCGTGGAAGTCAAGGATGATGCCACAATGCTATTCATGACACTACCCCATGCTCACCAAGTCTTAAATTCAATCTGGTCCTTCAAGCAATCTGAGAAGTTTGGTGACACTATATCATTCTTAGATATCTGGAAGAGGGATCCCACATACAAGGTATGCACTGAGACATCCTTTAGAGAGACAGAGAACCCTAATGTCTTCCAGATGCCTCTCAACTTCGCATTCATGAAAGATAAACCATTCACACCCTCACCCAGAGCACTCGAGCTATTCCTAGAGCTTGTAGAGGTCAATACATCTAGCAATGATATCTTGAAAGAGTATGTCTTGAATTACTTAGCACACATGATACAGAAGCCCTTTGATTTACCAGGTGTTGCTCTTGTCATTACCGGATCCAAGGGAACGGGCAAGGATACTCTAGGGGACTTCCTACAAGAATGGATTGTAGGGACCCACCTCTCAACCAACTATTCAACCAATAAACAGTTCTTCAATACCCATGACACGGGGAAGCTCAACAAATTACTAATTAAACTAGAAGAGACGTCAAGAAAGGATTGCTTCGAGAATGCATCTGAACTCAAGGCAACCATTACCGCCAGACAGATAACCTGCAATCCTAAGGGCATCAAGGAGATAACAGCAGACAATATGGCCAGATACATCTTTACAACTAATAAGCCCAATCCTGTTGACATGTCAGACAATGAAAGACGCTTTGTTCTATTACCTAGCTCTCCCTCGAAGCGTGGAGATACCAAATTCTGGTCAGATGTCAGACAAGTCATGTTTACCTTTAACGGTGGTAAGACTGTGGCTGATTACTTAGTAGCCAGAGACATCTCAGAATTCCAAATTAGAAAACTGCCAGAGAATGACTTTCAGAAATCCATTGTGCAGTCAGAGAGGACATCTGAGGAGAAATTCATAGAGCAATGGGATGGTACCAATACAAAGGCATCTGACTTATACAAGACCTACCTAGAATTCTGTCTTGAACACAGAATCAACTATGAGGGAAATGTAGGAGAGTTTGGGAAGAAACTGCAGCCCTTTGTAAGAGATGGCATCCTGGTTAACTATCATCCATGTAATATCTCACATTACAAGAAACCCTAAATTGTTAGGGCATTAGGGGTCCAAACGACTTCCCCATTTATGGATAGCCAGTACTCACCCTCCATTTGGGGGGTGGTTTTTGGGGACCTTCCCTTATAATATTTATTTTACCCCTAACACCCCTAACATAACATATAAATAATAAACCTGTGATTTCCAGAAACCCGTGATTTCAGGAACCTAAGTAATCTCTAGGACCTCTTATAGAAATGAATGACTGTATCAACATCCATTCCCTTGTATACGTTCTAGAGCTTGAGGATGATTGCTGGTACATCGGGAAGACCCATCATCTGAATGTCAGATTGGCCCAACACTGGCAAGGGACTGGTGCAAAATGGACTCGGATCCATAAACCCCTCCGGCTTTCCAGAGTATCTATGACTGAAACAGAGCAGAAGGTTGCTCTGGATTACTTTGCCCTCTACGGCAAAGATAATGTCAGAGGAGGATCCTGGACCAGATGTCCCTAGGAAGCCCCAGGGTAGTATCGTGTTTCTGTTTTTGTGATATAAAATATCAGAAAAACATAAATTTCTTGAGCATCGGCTCTACATCATTTCTGAGGCCCTCACTCGCTCAGGTAATTCGGGTATTAATCATATTTTTTTAATCAATTTTATGACTGCTAATGTTGGAGGAGGATCCTCAGTGCATCTCTTGTAATAGAGGGTAATCCAGCCATCGGATATCTCTTGTTTAATGAAAGAACCTAGTTCACCGGAGCCTTGTTCTTTCATGACTGGTATTGTATACTTGATTGTTGTTTGATAAACATCAATTCGTACATCTCTTACATGGGACCATAAGTGTTTGAACAAAGACATCTATATAGGGGTTTTAAAAAAGTGCTCTCCAAGTGAAGAAGGTATTCAAGTCAAATGTATTTGCTACTGGTTGAATTGTAGGCGTTGCTATTGTGTAATTCAATTGAGCCGTCAGTTTAATCACATCAGTAGCATTTAAATAGAAATCAGAACTTAAACTTTGCGTGTAATTAACTGCCGAAGCAGTAGAAGCCGTCTGACTTATTACAATCTGTTGTGCTATTCCTGACCTTGTTATATTTACAGTGATGATATGGTTTGAGTAAGGCGTCCAAGAAGAACCATTTGCCAATACCGATACATTTAAGCCAAGATTATACAGACCTGCCTGTACGACTGTAAAGGTTGTAGCACCTGGTGTATGTAATATATAACCGCCATAATTGTTCCACGCTCCACTGCCATCAAAGGATATATCTAGAGGTGTTCCATTTGGTAGTGACTGTGCTGTATTCTTGTAATATGTAGCCTGTCTTACTGCGATAGGAGGTGCAACTCTTGTGCCGTTGAAATATACATCGCTTGAGCAAATGAAAAGACCTGCACCAGGAACAGAGACAGGCAAGTTTCCTGTAGCAGTAATCAGAAAATTACCGGAAGTATCGGCAGATATAGTTCCATCACCAGTTGCCACGGCCTGTTTAATATCAAAAGAGCCATTCTGTCTGAATATAAATCCAGAGTATGGATTTGTAAGTGTTAATGATGTCAAGGCGCTTATTTCACCTGACTCGCTTATTCTAATAATACCGTCATCTGCTAATAATGAAACCCCCTGTGCAGTAGCGCCCGAGATATTTAACTCTGCTCCTGTTCTTCCAACAATAGTAGCAGTTGTTAAAAAGCCACCGTCATCTGAGAATATTATAGACCCTGCTGTTCCCATGGTAATAGTGCTAAAATTAACATCAGGAGATAGAGGCACGGAAGCAGGAGGATAAGCAGCCCCATTTATTGTAGATACATTCTCAATCTGACCTACTAATGAAGCACTTGCAGTAGGGAATGTTTGAACATAGCCCGTGTAATTCACTGTAAGCCCGTTGATATTTACATTTGCTGCTGATGTAAGAGTTATATCTGTACTTGAGTTTGTATTATTTATCTCAACAGAACCATCTGCGTTTAGGGCCAGAGTTGTGAGAGCGTCATTTGAAACTAAGAACTTATTTCTGGCATTGATATTTACATCTTGCCCTACAGCACTTGTAGCGGTAATCACACCAGCTGTATCTACAGACACCGTACCACCTCCTTGTGTTATCTGGGTTACTGCTCCAGTAGTGGGAGGATAGACTGCGCCGTTAATCTGGTTAACTCCTGTGATATTGATGTTTGTTCCTGAGATAGATGATACATGGTCTAGATTGACATAGGCTGCACCGTGAAGAAGGGGAACCGCATCTCTTCCATGGATATTCAGGTCGTCAATTGAACCAGAGATGCCATCCCAATAAGGATATACATCTGTTGTATAGACATCTGAATTTAGAACTACACCAGATGCTCCATAGAGATAGGTAGTTCCTGGGATGTTAGGGAAGACTGTCTTGGATCCTGTTACTATGTTGGTTCCTACGTCTGAGTGCATATATGTATAGCCTGGATTGTCAATGAAGGAAGGAGTAAAGCCAGAGTAGATATTGATGCCCCCTGCTGACACCTTAACGGCAGACGGTGCGGTAGCAAGGGAGGCCCCTGAGTTAGCCTGGATAGTGATGAGGCCACCAGAGGTCCCGCTGTCAAATACACCCTCTGTAGCAAGGAGACTAATGGTTCCATTAATACCCGCACTAGTGCCTCCGTTGGCTCTTATGGCTATGTTGCCCCCTGCGATTCCACCGGTACCAGGACCCGCAGTAAGACCTATTGACCCGTATGTCCCACCTGATGCATTAATATCTACTGCAGCAGTTGTTGCTGTTAAATTTCCAGAGGCAGTAACAAAACAATCTGCTCCTGCGAGGGTGCTGATGGATCCCATAGACGGAACAATATTAGATCCATTGACTAGGAGCGTGTTTCCTGTTCCTGCTGTTAAGGCTGCTACATTTCCCCCCGTATTAAGATTTAATGTATTAACATTATTAATCTGGTTCGAGTTAAGATTTACAGTTCCTTGGGCTGAGTAGTTGTACCAGTTAGAAGCAGAGCCTTGTGCGATGGGTGCTCCGTTGATAGACGAGACCTGCATGTTACCAGTGTTAAAAATAGAATGAGTAGCCATATTAACACCTCCTGAAAGTGAGGGATACAGAGACCAGTCTGCGACGTTAGAAAGATTGGCAGTGGTGGCTATTGGTATACCGTTTAAGAGTAATTCTCCAGCACTTCCTATTACATCGGTAGTCAGGATATTACCATCTAGATTGATGCCACCTATAACGTAGAGATTACCGTCTGTAGCATCTACCGTTATAGAACTAAGAGACTTTATGGTATTGAATACGCCTATATTACAAATTGTAGATTGAGCCGTAATGGTATTCGTGCTTATAGATGAAAAATTCCCTGAGACTGCTGTAATTGAAGAGACTATGAGGTCAGACGGGATTGTAGAGCCCTGACCAAAGAGAGCATTTTTACCGGCAAATGTCAGATTCGGTACTATATAAGATGATGCTATCACCGGAGTGGATATATAAGGACTCTGAAGTTGGCTCCTTCTTGACATACTATAAGAAGTATATAAAAAAGGGTATATATAATTAAATTTACATGGGGGCAGCGGGTGGTGTAGGAGCAACTACGTTAACAGGGACGTTTCCTGCCCATCCTGGTTGGACTGCGGGGAAATATGCCTCAGCCCATGCACTCGCATAACCAGTAGGGGGGAGATTGGCGACATAGTTAGCATTTGTTCCGTCATACATACCCTTCACCATCTGTAGAGCTGGAGCACCAGCCCAGCAACCTACACCAGAACACCAGTCAACGATATTAAGTGTAGGCCTGACTGTAGCGATTCTCAATATAGCATTCGCAGCGGCTAAGGCAGCATTGAGAGTGGCAGCGTCTCCAGCCTCTGAAATATCAGGGAAATAGAAGGCAGAAGCGTTTGGAGGTGCGGCAGTGGCGAATTGGGGATACCAAGATGAGTAGAGAGGCCCTGGTTCTGCAGCGGGTGTATAGACAGCAGTGGGTCCTGCGTTACCACCACCCCCAACGCCATAAGTAGCAACAGGAGGAGGTGTGCTCTGCGATGTTATGTTAGACACCTGACCCTTAGCAAGACCGATGTTAATCTTTGTGGTAGTATAACCCACTCCACTGGCTTGTGCTTGTAACGCCAAGTACCCCCACTGGGCTAAGAGGTTCACAAAGTTAGCACCTCCCAAGTAGTTAGCAGGTTCTGAATTGTAGAACTGAACAAACACGTCATCGAAATAGCACAAGACCGTCGGGTGAAGCATGGCATTTGAACCCGCTGAATTGAAAGTAACACTTGAGGGTACTGTAGTATTTGAAGGGAAGGCAAACCATGTACCAAGGGCATTCTGTGTCGCTGTGATGTTGGTGTTCTGGTCGCCGTTAATCGCTGCAGCTATAGGGGCAGTCGTCAAATAGAAATCGCCGCCGTATGTATTATAATGGTGAACAATCATAGCCTTAATC